>Ga0315294_10003763_pt1 | contig 16538 bp, 11 predicted proteins | sample YL17G13_40_MG_FD_203626 | JGI IMG/M metagenome (GOLD analysis project Ga0315294, IMG submission 203626) | Sediment microbial communities from Yellowstone Lake, YNP, Wyoming, USA - YL17G13_40 | ecosystem: Environmental > Aquatic > Freshwater > Lake > Sediment | place: USA: Wyoming | collected... | reverse complement strand
GGAACACCATCTGCAGATGACACAGAGCCCGAAGTGGCGGGCGTCCCGGGTGGCAATGAAGAATCCTTCGATACCTGGATTAAACAGGCATCAGTCCGGAAAAGGGAGCAATTGTTTGACAGCGAGAGCTTCAGGCTGAAGGATACATCGCCAACGGTGAGTGATGATGCGCTCCTGCACACGGACTTAAAACGCCCCCGGGCCACCCAGACTGAAAGCAATGATATGATAAAGGACATCCCCCCGCCAGACCAGCCAAGAAAAAACAGTATCGTAGTGAGAAAAACAAAAAAAGAGAGCACTGAAGAGGAATAACTACGGTGGCTGGTTAATTCGTCCCTGTCACCTTGGTAAACGGGATATTTCCGGCCCCGATCTCTGTCCTGATATCAAATCCCTGTTCGGCCGTATTGCCAATATAATTCAGACCACTGAAGGCAACAATGGACAGGCGGTACGGGTTGTGCGGCAGGTTGAATACCTTGTTCCCCATGCTCACGGGAAAGATAAAACCACACTGTTTCATCTGCCTGATGGTATCTTCGACCTGGGTCAAAGCGGACGACGGGACTTCGCGCACATTTGCCAGAGCGATGCCAGACCGTGTCCTGCAGTACCTGGTGATCGAAGTGAGCCCTGAAGATATAAACAGTTCAAGCGGATCGATCGTCGTCCCCCGGTACCCGATCAGGTCAACAAAGCGCTTAGGGCTCCCCCCTTCAATTTCAAGCCTTCCTCCATACGCCATCTTTACCGGGATCCCGTTCCTTTGAAAGACACCATCCATCGATATGCTGCAGATTGTAATGATCCCCGATGAACCATGCGGGATCCGTGGATCATGGTCAATGATCCGATATGATGAGAAAAAACCACATCCCGCCGTCACAACCTCATCAAATGCCGCCAGAATGCGATCGAGGGACTCTTCCGGAACGATGGAGAGGTTGTATGCCACATCACCGGTTCCGGTGGCAGGGTCAAACGTGCTGCGGTACGCGAGGCGTTCGAGCTTCGAGATGACAAATCCAATACGGTCGTCGACAAGCGCATTATCGGTCTCCTGAAATCCTGCAGCTGTCAATATCCTGCCCTGGTTGCCGACTTTCTTTGTAAAACCCATGGTATCAAGGTAGCTGAGATAATACTGGACCGCACGGTCGCTGAGGATAAATCCGCGTTCTGCCATAAGTTCAGAGAGGCGCTTTGCCCCAACAGGTTCCCGGTGTTCTTTCAAAATCCGGAGGATCTCGATATACTTTCGTTCAGTACGAATCATGCCCGGTGCGCCCCGACAACGCCGTTGCTGTCCTGGTATTGTCCACAATAGAGGTGATTTCCGCCATATACTTCATGGAAAATCATTTGTACCACCCGCTCATTTTTTTGGATTTCGATGTCTGCCGTCCCCATATTGGTCAGGCACAGGGTCACCTGCCCACGAAATCCCGGATCAACAAAACCGGCACCGAGCAGCACACCCCGCCTGCCAAGTGATGAGCGGCAGCGCAGGGTTCCGGCAACGCCCTTGGGGAGTTCCACCCACTCAAGGCTGGATAGTAATGTACAACACCCTTTTGTGAGTATTACGCTATCGGCGGCACGGAGATCGTACGAAGCGGGCTGCTGGCAGAGATCGCTGTAGGGCCGGATTACCAGATCCCCCTGCAACGAGTCATTCCCGCGTCGTTTGCGAATTTCGGTGTCGGAGAGGATCATTCAATAGAGTTTGGGAGAAAACGCTTAATAACTTTTGATGAGAAACCATGCAGAAGGATCCATGGGGTAGAGGATATCCTCTTGGGCTTCGGACCCAAGGACGCGGGTTCGATTCCCGCTGGGTCCGCTTACGTTCTTTTTTAAAAAAAATTATTCGAGTTTGATAAAAGCACGAGCTCCTGTTCCGACGACGATGCCGGGGGCCATGAGCGTCTCGCGATCGCTGGGTGCATCGGGCGCGGAAGCGTCGACACGGATGTAGTATACACCCGGGGGGAGCAGCCGGACGTCCAGGCTCGAATAATCCGTGGTGACCGTATTATCAATGTAGTTTGTATCAAAGAGGACCCACGTGAGCCCCCCGTCATATGAGTACGAGACCCGTTCGGTCACCGTCTGGTTGCCACCATAGCTGATCTCCCAGGCGAGGGGCATGAAGTCTTTTATCGTGCCCGAACCAAGACACCTGAGGTTGGATATATCAAGGGTCGTCGCATTGATACCGGAACTTGTCCTGTTGAGTACGACAGTGATATAGGTGCGCGGTAACTGGAGAGTTTGTAATCCGTTATCGAATATAATCGTGGAGTCAGTACCGAAAATATCGATATTTCCCAGTTTGAGGACTTTAAACAGGAACTTAGTTTCCCACGTCTGGTTGACCGTGATGTTGCCGGCGTTGAAATAAAGACCGTTCGACTGCCATTGTGCCATCTGATTGAAACTGTAGGGATAGGTGGTGTAGGTCCCGTCATATGCTGGAACAACTCCTGGATGGGACGCGGGTGTGGTGGGTATATGATCCGGCAGGGGGTCTATGGTTGAGTTCCAGCTGGAGACCCATGTGGACCTCCCCTCGGTATAGTTGTATTCAAACACCTCGTTTCCCGGGTATGAGTTCGTCACATTGTTGAACGTCACGTTGACGTTCTGGAACGAGAGGCTCATCTGGGTGTTGACACCGGCGTACTGCCGCAGGTCGCCGGCGATCATCTTGTAGATTTGTTCGAGCTGAGCACCGTTTGGCGCATGCTGGTAGAACCCCCCCGTATTGGTTGCCATGATCTGCAGGGCCTGCACCGCCGTAGGGTCGAGCGTAGATGCAAATGATATGGTATAGAGCCGGATATCATTTGCCTTTGCATACCGTGACATGTTCTGGTTGGTGAACTCGCCGTTGGTGGATCTCAGCTTCGTTGCGCCACATGCGTCAGACCAGTAACTGGTGAATGTTCCGCCAAGCCCGTCGTAGTACCGGTAATGATCCGGTTCCAGGTCATCACCGGAGAAGGTGTAACCACAGGTATTATTCGCAGGATACCCCGTCCCGTGAGCAAGAGGCGTACCCTCTTTGTTCCAGTCACCATCGGTCATCAGGATGATGGCTTTCACCGCTCCGGACCGTGCGCGGTTGGTTTTAAGCTCATTAATGCCGGTGTAAAGACCTGTCCTCTCCTGCGTCGACCCGGAAGCCGTCAACGCATTGATCTTGTTCTTCACGGCGACATGGTCAAGCGTGAGTTGCTGGTCGAGTGATGTCGAAGATGAGAATTTCACCAGCCCGATCTGGTCCCTTGTACTCATCTCATCCACAAAAGCATTCGTCGCAGCCTGTGCCTGGCTGATCCGTGTCGGGGTATCATCTCCCATACTCCCGGATTTGTCAAACACGAGCACCACATCGATATCCTTTTGTGTCATCTTCCACCCGTCGCCGACCATCCTGACGGTAACCTCGAACGTCTCATTCACCTCGACGGCCTCAGGATCAACACTGGTCTCCACGCGGAGGTAGGGATAATTCTTGAATGAGAGGGTAACAGGTGGAGCCGTATACCCGGCCCAGACCGCCTTTACGGTTGCCGTCCCTGATGCGGTCTGGCAGTAATAGGCACCATTGAGAGGGAATTCCCCCGGGTAGAAAGTAATGATCGCGATACCGGTCTCATTATCCGTCCGCGCTGTTTTTGAAACAGTATAAGAACCCAATTCGAACGAGGGGAGTTTTGTCAGGACCGTGGAATTGGTGTACCCGGTGAGAGAGAACGTTACCAGCTCGTACGGTGCCGGGTTCCCCATTCCATCCATGACCTTTGCACGGAGTTCCGAGGAAGGAACCGGGTCTGACGGGACATCCCTGCTTGCCATGGACTGCGGGACTGCGGAAAATACCATCGATACTGGATTAACACTGTAAAATTCCACAATTTTCGAACAGCTTACCGAGCTGTTTTCGATTGTTACTGCAGTGATGTTGAAATTCCCGGTAACTGCTTTGGGGCCGTAGGTAACCCATACCTGACCCAGAGAGTTGGAGGATAGTGTGCCGATTGATTCATTGTTCGAAGTATAAATTCGTATTGCGTGGTTCGCCGAGGGATTCCTGAATTGATCCAGCAAAGTATAAGTTATCGTGAATTTTGAGCTCTGATCCGCCGGTAAACGGGGGGGGGTTCCGTCAGGCTGAAACGCCTGTTGGATGTAGAACGGGGGGGCCTGCGAGATGCCCGTAATATACGGGTACAGGGGGTCGGGCATGTTCTCGATCGCTGATATCCAGATGTTGTTCTCGCCGGGAACCGTGTCAACTTTTGCCGTTAATGTGATATTCCCCTCAGCATCCATCGTGTCGGAAAGGGTTGTCAGATACGCAGATGTTGCGTTTTTCAACCCGCCGCTGCCGGTTCCTCCCGGGGGAAAATACATCCTGAATTTTACGGTGTGGACCTGATTGGGATTTCTGTTTTCCACACGGTTTCCGTACCAGTCTTTCAGTGTCAGGATAAAGGGGGTCGTTTCGCCAACAATTACCTCGCTTTGATACCTGAGAGAGGATATATGGGCAGGGCCGTGGTCGATCTTCTGGAGTACTTCAATAGAGTTGGTAATTGATGATCCCCAAGGAGGAGTGTAAGTATAAACAGCACGAATTATGGCGGTTCCGCTTGTCTGGTTCACCTTAAAAGTTGTGGTTGCGATACCGGCCACGTTGGTATTTGCTTCTGTTGGGCTGACAGATCCCAAAACAACATTGTCTGTACTAAATGTAACAGGTACATCGCTAACATCATGCCCTGTGCTAAAATTCGTTACATGGATAGTCATCGTATACGTATCAACAGTATTTGCTACCAGCCAGTCTGGGGGAGCGTTTGCGCTAATAACATCAGGTAATTCGGCTGATACCACCACAATAAGCAAGAGGAAACAGATAGTTATGAGAATACCCTTTCGCCAGATCATACCACGTACCCCGTGAAAGAATACTTACCATTTTGGATATATATACCTTTCTCTAATTAAAAAACCTGTTAAAACGTTATTTTTAACATAATAAGGATAAATTATCGCAAAAAATTGAATCCGGGGATCAGATCTCATTTCTCCGGATAATATGGCGGCGTGGTTTTTGACCCATGCGGCGGATAATCGCAAAGACCACAAGAACCCCGATGGCACCCGCAACAATGAGAATGATAAAGCCCCAGTCAAGGTTTTTCTCCATGGTGAGCGTCACTGCACCGGAAGCATTCCCGATAATTATTTCCTTCCGGGTAAAAACCGGTTGGTACCCTTCTTTTGATGCGGAGATATTGTACAGGGTGTTGTATTTGATCTTTGTGGCAACCTGGTCGTTCTCATTTGTCGCACCAATGAACCTGCCGCTCAGTTCGATCGCTGCGCCGGGGATCACTTTTTGATCTTTGTCACGGACATACACCGTGAGATCAACCTGTTCGTAGGGAAGTTCAAGAATGAAGTCATCGCCCTGTTTTATCACCATGATCTTTTTTTCCGTCGCCACGTACCCGTCTTTCTTTACCTCAAGCTGATACGTCCCGGCTACAATACTGCCAAAAATATACCTCCCGTACTGGTCGGTGGAGCCGGCATATACCTGGTCAAGGTAGACGCCGGCATCTTTCACGGGAACCTGGTTTTCATCAAAAACGGATACGAACGCTCCCACCGGAACCTTTGAAATCTGAATCGTCAGCAGCGCCTCATCTTCGCCAATCGCCTTCCTTTCAATAAATGACTGGTATCCCGCTTTTTTGATTTCGATTGCATAGGTTTTACTCCGTTCGAGCGGGAGAACCAGAATCCCGCGGGCATCTGTTGTGCCTTTCAGCACAGTACTCAGATACACCTCAGCGTCAGGGACGGGAGTGTTTGCTTTATCAGTGACAACAAAAGAAAACCGGTCGTTCCTCAACAGCCAGTACTGGACGTCCTTGTTATCAGCACCGATCTCAACCGGTAATGGACCGCGGGACTGGTAATAGGGGGCGGAAATGACAATATCATAGATGGTATGTGCTTTTACAGCGAAAGCAGCAATCCCGTTACTGTCGGACTTTTTCGTTTCAGTGGCATTATTTGCCGTTATTTTAACATCGGCATTCGGCACTGGTGACAGCGAATCCGTGTCATATAACGATACTTTCAGGACAAGAGTTTTCCGTGTCATATTGACGAGCACGGACGTCAGGTTACTGGCTACCGAGTTCTCCCAGTCGTCATACCCGCTCTTGGTAACCCTGAGATCGAGATCGCTCAAACCGGAATGGACGAATACGAACATCCCTGCAGTGGTTGTCCTTCCCATATTCGCGCCATCAACATAGATTGTTGCCTGTGAAATCGAAGTATTATCCAGACTGTCCTGCACGGTAACCTGCAGGTTCGTTGCCTGTACTGTTCCGCAAATGACAATTACGAACAGCAGAATGGAGAGGAAACGAATCAGATACTTATACATAGGTAAATATCCTCCACTGCACATATTTGAGGCCATCGGTTCAGAATGCCCGCCCTGACGGCACGCGATCAAGGAGCATCCCTTCAACGAGCACCGGCATGAGCCTTCTCCCCTCTTCGAGAGCTTTCTGGAGTCGCCAGCTCCGGTCAGCATAGATCGTGAACAGGGGTTCACCTGCCTTGACAAGCTTCCCCTTTTTTGCATAAAGCAGGATTCCGGCTCCACGATCGTGGGGAGCTCCTGCAATTCTGGCGAGCGTGATCAGGGACGAGTTGTTCATGCCGATCACGTACCCCGACGCCGGAGAATTCACGACAAACTGGTGTTCGCCCGGGATAATATCGCTGGATTTGATTGTCGCATCTCCGCCCTGTATTTCGATGATCTTCCGGAACTTTGCCAGCGCTTTTCCTTTCGTAAGGAGGTCCTGTGCCATCGCAGTACCGCTGCCCTGTGCCGCCTTACCCGACATCTCGAGAGCAATCCCGGCAAGCGAGATGCTCTTCTGGATAAACGAGTTCGGTTCCGTGGCACCTTCCAGCACGCGGAGTGCCTCAATGACCTCGAGTTTCGGGCCGATGCTGTAGCCGACAGGGCTGTCACCGTATGTAAGGGCACATTCCACCCGCATATTAAGCCGTTCCCCGAGTTCGATAAACTCACGGGCAAGTTTGCGCCCGTCCTGTACGGTAGGAACCTTGGCATGCTCACCCACGGGAATGTCAATGACGACAAGGTTTGCACCAACAGCAAATTTTTTTGCCATGACGCTGGCCAGCATCTGCCCCCGGGCATCGATCTTGAACGGGTATTCCTGAATGATGATCCGATCATCCGCCGGGGCAATGTTGGTCGCCCCGCCCCAGACAATCACCCCTCCCACCTTCTCGGTCATCTGGTGGACTTCGGTTGCAGAAAATTCTACAAACGCCAGCACTTCCATCAGGTCGGCAGTGCCTCCTGCACCGGTGATCGCACGGGAGCTTGTCTTTGGTATCCTGAGTCCGCTTGCCGCAATAATGGGTACAACCAGCAGGGAAATTTTATTTCCCGGTACCCCGCCGATCGAATGCTTGTCGACGATCGGTTTCGATGCAAATTTTATCTGCTCCCCGGTCTCGACCATGGCACGGGTGAGATGCTCCACTTCGTCCATATCAAGGTCGTTGATATATGAAGCGGTGATGAACGCGGTGAGCTCAGCAGCTGAGATATCATCGTTCACCACATCCTTGATGATTGCCAGCGTCTCCTCCTTGTTCAGCCGGTTCCCGTCCATCTTCTTCCTGATATATGCAAGGGATGCGGGTCTTCCTGCTTCCCGGATTTCAATGCCATCGCCATCCTTTACCCCGAGCCGGTCGTTGGTAATATGGTAAATGCCAACAGTTCCCTGCTGTGCCATGGTGATCGTGGTGTCAACGAATGCGGTAACAGAAATGCCGTTGACCGGGTCAATCACCTGAACCCTGTCACCGTCGAGAACCCCGATGCTGCGGGCGTCCAGCCGGTTGAGCAGTACACCACGTTTTGTGATATCAAGCACTTTTGCGGAAAACTTCGCCACAATCCGATCCTCCACTGTGTCCAATGATGAAGAATTCACTGGTCATGAGGTACTATTGAAAGGCACCTTTAAATGCTCTCCCCTCGTGCGAAAAGAGCAAAACATCCTGATAATCGCGGGGAGATTGCAAACTGTCCTGCTATTCTTGCAGGATTTTTATAGAGCATAAACGGTTGGCAGTGGTATTTTTTTTAAAAAAAGGTTAGGGTTGGTTTTTTGGTTCAGTGCTTGCGCACGACAAGGAACGCAACAGCGCCGAGACCGATCAGGGCAACCAGTGCACCAAAGCCCGGTTGTGTGGGGGTCTTGGTGGGGGTGGCTACGGCTGTCGGCGGGGCGGTTGGTGCCGCGGTCGGGGCTACAACTACTACAACAACTGTCGGGACTGCGGTTGGGGCAGCTCCTTCAAGGACGTTGAACAGTGCAGTTCCGGTGGTTCCCTGAATGACGGCAGTTGCCTTGACAATGTACTCGTCCGGTTTGAACGTGGCTGCGTCCACATCGAACGCGAGCGCGTTCATGCCAGTGAGGCCTTTTGTGACTTTCGTCGTACCGGTTGCGCCGCTGAACTCACCGCTCTGGCTCTTCTGGGTTGGCTTGAATGATGATGAATAAACTTCGAAGAGGACTTCGTCGCCTACCGCAAAGTTGGTCAGTGCAGTGATCTGGAACTTGTCGCCAACTTGCTTGTCACCGATCGGAGTGATGCGGATGACCGGCTCCTCGATGAGGAACTGGAGCTTGGTGTAGGTATCGTCGACGTTCGGGTCGGTGAGAGCTTGGACAAGCGCTTCGGCTGCGTCAGATCCCTGTAAGCTTCCGGCTCCGAGCAGGGTAAAGATTTGCTGACCAGTAGCGCGACTTGGACCAAGCTGCATGTTAAAGACGCCGGTGGTACCAGTTGTAGCACCCGCCGCGGTTTTGATATCGAATGCGTCGTTCTGCATCGGGTGCTGGACAACGACGAAGTACTGGCCGGCTGCCATGTACTTGGTCACCGAGGCCCCCTTGATCTCGAACTCGAATGTTGCGTCAGAGTTCACTGATGTGGTCTTGATATCGGTGGATGTGGTTGGGTAGTTCTTACCGAGGACCCACATCATAACACCCTGTGATGGCTTGCCTTCAGCAATACCGCGGACAAAGATTGAGTCACCTCGGGCAACAGTTGAAGACGATACCGTTGCAGAGACGAACGGCTTCTTGACGATGATGGAAACCGTGCCATAGGCAACACTGGCCAGGTTGGCCGCGTTGTTTGGTCCGCTGACAGCGTACACCGTGTAGGTGCCGGCATCGAGCGCAACAGTGGATGTCGTCCACTTCCATGACCAGCTGTTGTCAGAAGCGACAGGAACCTTTTTGAATGTGGCTTCTACGAGATTCTGTGCCGCTACCGCGCGTGGGTTAGTATCTGTGATCTTTGAACCATCCTTCACCAGGTTCGGTCCGGTGATGAAGAAAAACGTATTTACTGTCTCGGTGTTGGTACCGGAGAACTTGACCTCTTCACCAAGGTAATAGCTGCCGTCACCTGCTGCGGTGATGGTAACGGTTCCCTTCTCGACTTTCACGTCAACTTCGTCGGTCTTGTAGTCCGATGCGAGGAGGGTATTTCGGCTGTATCCTGGATTCGAGTTGTTCTCAACACGGATCGTGTACTTCTGTGCCTTGGTCTGGTTGGATGTCGTGAACTCGACCACGCGGGTACCAGCATCGCTGGTCTTGATCATCGCCCAGTACCGGGTTCCACGGAATGGTACTTGCCCAACGTTGGGTTGTAGACTGACGTTTTGCGTGGCGATGCCAGTTTTGCCCTCAGGCAGGTAGTCGGAATAACTGTAAACTGCTGGATCCTGTGGGGACTCGTTGTAGACATACAGTTGGTTCAGCGGGATCATGGGCGGCTGGTCATCTTGTGCACCAGTCATCGAGCCGGTGCCCTTCAGCCATACCCAGTAAAAGGTGGCTGGCTTACCGGTGATAGTCACTGAGAACGGCTTGCTGCGGGTGACCGTGTCCTTGTTCGCCTCGATCTTCACGGTATCGGATACGAGCGTGACGGTGCGATATTCGCTAATAGTCTTGCCCGCATAGTCAGCACCGCCATTCTTGTAGTTGGTCTTGATGGCGTTGAGGTCCAACTCAGCATAGACCGTGTAGGTGCCCGCCGGGTAGACTTTCTGTCCAATTTCATCCAGAGCTGCTGTGTTCCAATACAGATAATAGCTGTTGGCCAAGGAATAATTGCCCCAATCCCATGGCTGTTTGTCAACGAACATGCCAGTGAGCGGGATTGCAACACTTGTCGGGCCAACGGAACCGTTGTAAAGTGCAGAGAGTGTATTCCCCTGATCGGTCTTCACGCGGATATGCACGAATCCCTCTGCTGTCTGGGCCCCGGTGGGGCCGGTAGCAGCGCCGCCAGTGGCTGGATTAATTCCATAATATGAGTTCCCTGGATTTACACCAGTAAACCATGTAACAGGTTTCAGAATCCATGGACGTGCGGAAACCGTGTAGGTATTGGTTTCAATACGGAACGTCAGGTTTTGGCCAGTGGGAACTGATTTCCCGGTGACATCCGTATTCTGAACGAGATCCCACACTTTAACATCCATCTGGGGGTCAGCAACCATAAACGCTAAATTCACATTTTGAATTGCAGTTCCTGGTGACTCTGACCAACAATACCAGTTACCGGTCCTCGTTGCAAAATCAGCCGGATTGACGTAGAATGACGCCATGGTTAGATTGACGTCAATTACCTTTTCCGGCGTTGTAGCTCCAGTTTGTGCAGTGGACGGGAACCATGCAATCAACTGTTTTGCCCCATATGGATTCCAAGCAAGTGGGTCTCGAGGGCGCACAGTTTCAGTGATGTTAAGTCCCGATTCTCCAACAAACACGGTTCCGCTCTTGGAAATGTTCGTCGCGTTCAAAGTCAATGCCGATACCGGCAGGACTGCCAACAGAACGAACAGTGCGAGCGCAACCAGTGTTATGGTCATTCGCTTAGTCATTTTTTTCCTCCAAATCATACATCATACATTCACAAGCCGCGAACACGCTATTCGACAGATGCCGAATAACTGTTCTACGAGCCCGATACTCCGATTAACACGGAATATGACTGAATATTTGTAAAAGACCTGATATATCCTTTGTGGTTGTTTTTTTAAGCCAATCAAACGACAGAATGAGGCTTTTTTTCCAATCAGGGCGTTTTATATCGTTTTTTAAGGTGCGACTTTGGGACTCCCTGATTCGGTCACCCTCATGCTGAATATGATATACTGTACTAGGTTACGCGCACAGCATAAAAGTATTGATGTATAGTTATGTACACTTAAATTTTGATTATGGTGGTGTCTAGATTTCATAATTTGCAATTACCGGTTGCAGAGCATCATGTTACTTCAACACGTTTACATGCATCACCCTCTCCATGATTATGCATGAGGCTGATCCGGGCACCTGCGGTCGGGCGGGCCCACGAACTCGTCGTAAAGATGATCCTTGAGAAGGGGTGGGTGCTCCGGACGGAGGATGAGGAGGCAACCATCGAGTTCGAAGAAGTCACACTGCAGGTGGACACCCCGCTCTCTGAGCCGATGGTAAGCCCGCACTCCCGGTTCCAGCAGAGGTTTGTCGAGCAGTACGCCCGCGACCTGTTGCAGGGATCAAAAGCCTCCTTTGAGTATGATTACCACGGCCGCCTTTTTGACTGGGGGGAGCGGCTGACGAGCAACGGGAAGGATGTACACATTGACCAGATCGACTACATCACCAGCAAACTCCGCCAGTCCCAAAACAGCCGGCGGGCAATCGCCATTACGTGGAACCCGGTCATTGATGAAACCCTCGATGACTGCCCCTGCCTCCAGCTCGTCCAGTGCACCCTGCGCAACGGCACGCTCCGGATGCGGGTGGTGTTCCGGAGCAACGACATGCTCACGGCAGCAGGTGCCAACATGTACGCGCTTGTCCAGCTCCAGAACCATATTGCCGGCCAGCTTGGCGTGCCGTGCGGGACGTACACCCACATCTCTCTTGTCCCGCATGTCTACTACATCCGGGACATCCACGATATCGAGCCGTTCTGCGGAAAAGGGGCGTATATCCGGCCGGTTGCCGAGGTATGCCGGGCGTGCGGGCAGTGCCCCCGGGGGTCAACGGCATGACGGCCCGGGCGGTCTCCGTCACCTTAATTAATCAACAACGCTAAAAATGAGAGGCACACAGCCCGGTAGTGTAGCGGTCAATCATGCGAGACTCTGGATCTCGCGACAGCAGTTCGAATCTGCTCCGGGCTATCCTTTTTTCCGGTGGTATCGCTCACGCGGTGATCCGGTCCCCGGGACTCCTGATATCAGGCAATCAGGGTGGCAAGGAGCCCGCAGAGAAAAACCGCACCAAACATGCCCGCTCCCCCGATACTGACCCGGCTCACGCTGCTGTTTTTGATTGCGGGGATGGTAAAAATACCTGCGCCAAGCAAGATACCCGCTGTGCCCCCGGCAAATGCAACCACTGCTGCAGAGAGCCCGGTGCCACCCGCCACCAGAAGCCCGAGGGCGAGAGCCGAAACGGCTGGCAAAAAGAGCGGGGCACGGATGCCGTACCCGGGAATGATGGTCGTAAAAAACCGTGTAACAAGTGCGACGAGGACGAGGGCGATGCCTGCCTGCAGGATCAGCGATTCCCCGGTCAGCCGCTGCACTTCGACGAGAAGAAAGCCCGATACAAGCAACGGGATCACGGCCCCCCCGAGGTTGACTGATAGTTTTGTGATCAGCCGTTCATCGGGCACCGGTTCACCGCTGAACGCGTCGAACACCGCCGGCGTTCCTGTCGCGGTGTTGTCCGCACGGCGCTGGAAGGTCCGGATGGGGATATTGACAAAACTCCCCAGAAACATCAGGAGAATGACGGCAACCGCCTCGATCCACGAGAACCCGAGCCGGCTGAACGCAGCGCCAACCAGCCCGAGGATGAGCAGCGGAATGACCAGCACGATGAGCACGACAAGTCCGATGAGTGCAAAGACCGGAAGGGAACCGAGCGGGGAGAGCCTGTAGAGTCCGTTCATGAAGACATCGCGGTTGTCTGTTCCTTATCGCAGATGATCGCGGCATGGTCATGATGGTACGGTGCAAGCCAGGTACTGTCCCTGACCACCAGCCCGGCAGACTGAAGCTCTGATACGGCATCGCAAAAGATAACAGCCGGCTCCGTGCGGACGTCAACGCTTCGTGTCTTGAGCATGAGGATCAGGGTACCCCCGCGCTTCAGGAACGCACAGTTCCGCAGCGCGATCGCTGTCTGGTCGGGCTGCGCGACATCCTGGTAGATGAGGTCGACGGGCTCAAGGAGGGGGGCATACTGTTCGGGCTGTGCCGCGTCCGCCATAATCGGGACGATATTTTTCCGCCGCCGCGCCACTTCGAGCAGGTCCTGGACAGGCCGGGGTGCAAATTCGACAGCATACACAACCTCTGCGTAATCCGCCACGTGGGAGACTGTCGTCCCGTGGGCGGCGCCAAGGTAGAGCACCCGCATACCAGGTTCAAGTTCAATCCCTTTTCCAAGGTGGTAGAGCGCCGATAGTTTGCTCCGGTACGGGTCCCACACGCGGAGATCACCCAGCATCCGCTCGCCGTAGACACCCCCTTCACCCCGTGAGACGAGAACCCCGTTGACCCGGATCATGGCACCCTGCCTGCAGCATCGATGCGTGCCTGCGCCCGTTTAATGAATTCAGGGGCGATGACCCCGCGGTAGAAGTCAACCCGTGCGGCGATTGCCAGCTGTGCAGCCAGCACACGGGCGACCCTCCCCCGCACCTGCCGTGGGGCGTTGTGCACGCGCCGGTGCTGGAAGATGATGCCGTGCTTGGGTGGCGGTGTGCCGGTACGGAGGTGGGAGAAGAGCGCAGCCCGTGCCCCCAGCACCTGGATCGCACTTCCCGGCATCCGTGCGAGCCGCAAAAGCCCTCCGGCATGCAGGAGGAGCCGGGCAGCAACCAGGCCCCCGATCAGGGCGCTGCAGTTCGGCATGACCTCGTCTGCCCGCCCCGACACGTCCCGTGCGAGCATGGTGCGTGTTATAGAGAGCCGCTCGACATCGCCGGTCACCCGGCCCAGTGCCCCCCCGCTGCGCTGCCCGACGGTCCTGACAAGGCTGTGTGCCGGCGTCCTGCGGTATTTGCGGGAGAACGACGGCTGCCGGATCTGGTACCATTCCGCAACGCGTCCGGAAAGAAGGTTGATCACCGTGTCCAGTTCATCGAGCGTCTGGACCATCTGCAGCAGTTCCGTATCTTTCTCTTGGTATTTTTCCCGGATCCTGCGTTTTGCAATGACAAGGCACACATCCCTCAGTTTTGCGAGGTAATCGGCACGGTCACTGCAGAAACCGCAGTCACGTGCCATGGTCCAGTCAGGCAGGACAAACCGGTCCATGCTGATATGAAGCGAGAGGAGCCGGTCAGCAAGGTTTGCCGCATTGCCGCTGCAGGGGAGGCAGCTCCCGTTCTTTACGTCGCCGAACCAGTATGACTGCATCGTACAACCTAGGAAAGTGCAGGGTATAAACCAATGGGAAAATCAGGCCATCGCGATCCCGAACGAATAGAGCATGACCGGCACCATCACCGCACCGATGCAGTACATCCTCGGGACATTGACAAGATATGGCACGAGCCCGACCAGCGTGGCAAGCAGGAGAACAAGACCGCCAAACGGCCCGGTCAACAGCAGGCATATGGCAACGACAAACACAATCACGGCACCGTGGAGCCGCTGCCCCTCAATGCCGGAAAGGAGGAATGCTGAGCGTGAAAGGGCTACCGTGATGATATAGGCAGCACAGGCGGCAACCAGACCCGCGACAAACAGGGCGCTTGCCGGCGGGAGGGTGATCGCGGAGAGTGCGACCATCACCCCGTTGCGCATCCTTGACAACGCAAAGAGCGCCGCAAGCCCGATGAAGGCATTAGCAGTATTTGCGGCACCTGTCGCAAGGATATAGGCGCGGCGATCCTTCTGGTACCCGATAACAGAAGCCAGCACGCCGTTTGCTGTCGCAGTTGACAGACCCGGCAGCCAGCCCACGGCGATACCGGCAAGGGTCCCGAGCACCGAACTCTTTGCCACCGATCGACCGTCCATCGAGATCCCGGCAAAGCTCTGGACCGGCATCTTCCCATGGGAGGCAGTCAGCAGGACCGCGATCCCGAACAGGCCGGTCAGGAGCGGCATGAGCAGCGCACTCCCAGCCCCCATGGAGTGCCAGCCGAGGTACCCGTAGCTGAGGGTAAAGATCCCAAGAAGGCCGGATGTGAAAAACAGCGCAAGGGCCCAGCCCGGCGATTCACTCGATACGATCAGGTATCCGATGACCGCGACAAGGAGCAGCCCGATCCACCAGTCAAACAGCGGCTGGAGCGCCGGGAGGAGGAAATAGCAGAGCACCGACAGCGGCACGCCAATGACCATGGCACACGCGCTTCCCAGTGCCGCAATCCGCACCGCCTCCTCCCCGTTCCCCTCGAGGCAGAGGGCATGGGCAGGAAGGACGGCAAGTGCGGTGTCAGCGTCAGGGATTCCAAGAAATGTGCTCGGGACGCTGTCGACAAAGGTGTGGGTGATCAGGGCCGCAAACATCGTTGCGGCAAGCGCTGTGGGACCAAGCACCGGGAGGATAACAACCTGCAGGCTGAGCAGGGCACCTGCCAGCGTGTTGGCATGGATGCCGGGGAGCAGCCCGCTCACCGTGCCAAGCGCGACCCCGAGCAGCGTCCCGATCAGGATTTCAATCATTGAACAGATGTCCGGCACAGGAGGGATAAAAGAACCGAAATGGATACAGTCATATCCTTCATCGGGTAATGATCCTTCAATGAAGATTGCGGTCACGCGTCTTGTGGGGAAAGAGGGCAGCGATGCGGCACGCTGTGCACAGTACGGGCACCGCTGCTACAGTGTCCACCCCCTCAGGTCTGAAGTGAAGCAGAGTATCGTCGCTGCGTTTGTCGATGCGGTCGACCGCGGCGAGTTTGACTGCCTCTTTTTCACAAGCGCCCTGCCCGCGGCGATCATTGCACCGCTTCTCAACCGCTTCCCCCGGGTTATCGCGATCGGCCCCCAGACAGCGAAAGCACTCCGGACCTTTGAGATCGAGTGCGAGACGCTCCCGGGATTTTATTCGCGCGACTTCGTCCCGTACCTCGGGGAATGGATTGCAGGGAAACGCATCGGGATCCCCCGGGCAGACGTCCCGAATCCCGGGCTGATCAGCGCAATTGAAACTGCCGGGGGTACTGCACATGAGTTCAGGTGCTATGCGCTCGAACCGACAGGCGAGCCCCTTCTCCTCAACGGGGCAGACGCCCTGCTCTTCACGAGTGCGATGTCGTTTTCACAAGCGGTCTGGACGCAAAGGGACGGGTTGCTGATCATGGCAATCGGTGACGTGACTGCCGCTGTG
>Ga0315294_10003761_pt1 | contig 16542 bp, 16 predicted proteins | sample YL17G13_40_MG_FD_203626 | JGI IMG/M metagenome (GOLD analysis project Ga0315294, IMG submission 203626) | Sediment microbial communities from Yellowstone Lake, YNP, Wyoming, USA - YL17G13_40 | ecosystem: Environmental > Aquatic > Freshwater > Lake > Sediment | place: USA: Wyoming | collected... | reverse complement strand
GAGGCTCGAGGTTGTCAAAGATTCTGACGCAATGCCCTTCCTTGATCAGCTCATCCACAATGTGCGAACCGATGAACCCCGCCCCACCTGTCACCAGGATTTTCATCTCAGATTATCTCCTCGAATTTAAACTGATGCTGTTTCTAGCCTGATCTCTGATGCAGAATTCTCCTCAACCTTATATTTTTCGGTTGCGAATATTATGGGCTTCGGGGCAAGGTTCTACATATATTTCTTATTTATACCTCTTAATATAGTTCTATATTTACTGACATAACTCTGTGTGCAGTTATTAATATTACGTATATTATAATAATTAGCATCCAGGGAGTTGTTGCCTTTAAGTAGACTCTCGGAGCCATCCGAGAAGACGTTTAATTTATATTTCTCCAGGATCGGTGCCCTTTCTCGAACCACTTCCGGAATAGGATATAGCCTTGCCAAGTTATCGTCTGCTTGCAGTTTATAAGTTTTCAAATAATATGCTTCTTCCATCCTGGAGACGCAAAAAGACGGCCCCTCCTCCAAGCCGTACAGGTACCCAACCATTAAACCCAAAATCAAAATGAATAAAATCACACCCACCAAGAGACGATGCATCTTATTTTGACGATCCTTATTGTATATGGCTAGTGCTAAAACATATATGCCGATAATGGCCAGAGAGGTAATCGTGATGTATCTTGGGGTGAGCGCTTGCTGAATTCCAAATCCTGCTCGGAACACGGTCATGCCGAAAGAGGATATTAGGGAGAATAATATAAAAGATAACCATTTTGCATTCTCTTTCCATAGGCCATATTTTATCAAAAAAGTCAACTCTATTAATAAAATAATAATTAATGCAATTCCAATGCCTGCTGCGACCGGGATTATGGGACCTAACGGCGACCCGATATTACTTGTAAAGTAAAGCAAGCCTTTAATGGGATGCTCAATTATCAGAAATGTGCTGGGATTGCCTGCTGGCTTTGTCCAATGAATGAAATAGATAGCCGTGGTCAACAGCCCGATGAAGCTCCAGACCACTGCCATCCTTTTGTCTTTGCCTGAGAGAAGAATAAAAATCAATCCCGAGGGCCATGCCGCCAGGCCATTTACAAAGGAATAGGAGGCCAATACCCCGCCACCGGCTGCCAGCAAGAAGTTGGCGTCCAATTTGTTTGATTTATCCAACATATAGATGGAAGAGACAAATCCTATGACGCACAGATAAATCTGTAATTGAAATCCCCAGAGTATGTTGCCGAATTGTTTCAAATCGAAGATCATGAATGATATCGGTATAAACGCCATTAGCATCTTGGTTGAAGTTCCAAAGCCGCTTTTATACGCTAAGAAGACCACAGCAAAGATCAGCAAGGCCAGAGTCCAGGAGAAATACATCTCATATAAATTATTATAACTAGATATATATGCCAGGATCAGCATAACGATTCTTGGAAAGAAAAGTCTGTGCTCATTATGCTGCTGGAAAAGATCATAAACCGATAGATTGTTGCTAAATAACTTCTCGATGAAGGGCACAAAATCCCATTGATCCCAAGAGACGACATTTACTCCGAAAAATTTTATATAAATGGCTTCCAGTATCGCCGGCGATAATATGAGCAGTATCACCAGCCACCTCTTAAATGCCGGCGGACCGCATACCTTCGCCTGCTCAGATCGTGTTGGGATTCTCATTCAGTGTGCACCTTTTTCGGAAGTACCGCCTGGAGGCGAATCCGATGTGAATGGCGGACATAAGCCCAAAGACGTATATAACCAGCCCCCTGGCAAAATGATCTACCAGAGCGATGGACAGGGCCTCCTTTGCCGGGACACTGAAAAGCCCCAGGGTGCCGGTAATTGACGCCTCATGAACACCAATGCCTGCCGGGGTGAGGGGCACAGTCTGCGCCACAAATGCCGCCACACCGGATATTGCGGCGTAAATGAGCGGGAGATGGAAGCCCAAGGCTTGAGAGGCCAGAAATATGCTGAACACCTCGAAGAACCATATGGGAAGAGAGATGGCAAGGCATAGAAGCAGGGCGACTTTATTGCTCGCTATTCCATCAAGGCCCTGCTTCAGCAATAGAAGCGATCTTTCAATGGTTGGCAACCTTTTCCTCAGCCGTCCGGCGATCCATTCATCGTATCTGTAAACCACACCCAGGCCCATCGCCAACATCAGCACAATCCCAAGGGATAAAGCCTCCAGCCATAGGAATTGCTCCTGGTAAAATAATGTCGATGGGATGGCCAAGAGCAGGACCAGCGTAATCATATCGAAGATCCTTTCCACCACTATTGTAGAGAGGCTCATGCCAAGAGGTGCATCCTCCGTGGTCTTCAGCGCCACACCACGAGCTACATCTCCCACTCTTGCCGGAATCAGGTAGTTAAGCAGCCAGCTGAACATTATGCACTTGAAGAGCATACTTATGGGAAATGTATATCCTGCGCACCTCAAGATCACATTCCATCTCCACGTCCTGAGAAGGAATGTCATGAGGATGGAGGCACAGCATAACAAAAACCACAATAGGGATGCTGATTTGAGGATTTCAAAGACATTGGAGAAGCCTGAAAGGCTGAAGATCAATGTCAGGATGACGACTCCAAGCAGCAGAGCTGCCAGGGCGCCCATCCAAGAGCCTTTGACGACCGATCCGAATAAGTCCTTCAAGGAGACCAGGTTTCCCCAAAAAAAGAGTTTCAGCAACCTTTTTCCATAAATTGAACCATTACGGGATAGTTTCAGTTTTGCCTCGCCCCTCTTCCTGCCGTTCCAGCTTACTGGGACTTCCACACCCTTAAATCCCAGTATGTGAGCCTTCAAGGGGACTTCTACCGTCAGATCGAAGCCATTGGCATCTATGTTATCGATCCCAATGGCATCCAGGACCTCTCGCCTATAGGCCTTAAAGGCATTTGTCACATCTTTATAGGGTATGCCAAAGGCGAAGCGCACTAAATTGTTGAACGATCGGTTGGCCAGCATCTTGGATCTGGGATATCCATTTAAGGATCCGCCATCCACAAACCTGGAGCCGTAGGCGATATCGTAGCCATCTTCTATCTTCGAGACAAGCTTGGGAATGTCCTCCGGACTGTCCGATAGATCGCCCATAAAGGGTATGATTACATCTCCGGTGGCCTTTTTAAATCCTGTTTTGATGGCGTTGCCAAATCCCGGAGTATCTGTCCTATGAACTGGCTTGATGCGAGGATTCCCCTTGGCCAAGGCATCAATAATGGATGGAGTTCTGTCCTGGCTGTTGTCATCCACCAGCACTAGCTCGTAGTCTTCTGTTTCATTATATCGCTCCAGCACCGGTATAAGCGCAAAGGCCAGACTCTCCAGGTTGCCTTCTTCATTATGGGCCGGGACCACGATTGAGATCTTCATCGGATACCTTTTTTTAGCTCTGTCCTCGTATTGGTCGCTATCCGCTATGCAAAGAGCCTTTTATTCTCTTCTACCCATTCTGCCAACTTCAGAACGCCTTCTTTGGGACCGACATTCGGCCTCCAATCCAGCTCCCGGGCGGCCTTGGATATATCGGATATGTAGACCTTCTGATCAGAGGGCCTCCAATGGTCAAAGGAGACGGAACTCATCTTGCCTGTGGCATCCTGCAGCATCTCCAGCAACTCCAGCAGGGACATCTTATTGGCCTGGCCTCCTCCCACGTTGTACACGCCGTGGTGAATCCTGTCCCTCTCTTTGATAAAAGCATCGTACACCTTTACCAGGTCGCTGACATAAAGTACGTCTCTTGCCTGTTTGCCGTCTCCATATATCGTGATTGGCTTGCCAAGAAGAGTGGCTATGACAAACCAGGCGACCCAGCCCTGATCTTCCACACCGAACTGTCTGGTGCCGTAAATGCAGCTCATCCTGAAGACTGCAGCATCAATCTCATTCCTCTGAGCATAATCCTGAACATAGATATCCCCCGCGAGCTTCGATGCGCCGTAAGGGGTGTGCTCACACAGATCTATAGAAAAAGTCTCAGAGATACCCTTCCGGAGACTGTCATCTGCAAACTCATAACTCTTGCCGCCTTCCCTTACCGGTATTTTATTTACATTATCTCCATAGACTTTGTTGGTGGAGCAGAAGACCACACAAGGACGGCTCTTGCTCAACCTTGCGGCCTCCAAGACGTTAAAGGTTCCTATGGCGTTAACCTCGAAGTCCGTTCTCGGATCTGCAAGAGACGTGGTAACCGCCGTCTGAGCGGCGGTGTGAATGATGGCATCCACATCCCGGGCCGCTTCTTTTATCATCTCTGCCTGGCAGATGTCGCCCTTCATCAGCTCAATATTATCGTATCTCTTCAGATAGTTCCAATTACTGGCGGCCCTGGCGGCGTCATACCCGAGAAGCCTGGCTCGGGAGAGATTGTCGAATACCGTGACACTATCGCCTTTCTTGGCATAATACTCGGAGACGTGGCTCCCCACAAAGCCCGCCCCGCCCGTTACAAGAACCTTCATTCTTCCACCAGCCAACATCTCTCATTTAGGCATTCTCGAACCTGATCTGCAGCCCTCGTCTTCTCAAGCCCAAAGCCTGCAGCTTTCTTTTCAGCGAAGAGACTCTGGGTTGAAAACTAAAATGCGAGAGCTGGATATCTGCGGCTGCCCTCGCATGAGTTTTCCCAGCCCTTATTTATCGGTTGCGAGCCTGTTCTTGTGAAGAAGCTTCCAAATAATTCCGGAAGCGTCAGCGAGAGACGGTAAAAGACGAGAAGGTTGAATCAGTAAAGACGAGGATACTGGAAGAATGATGAGGGACGAGATGGACATTAGGCTGCTTTCGTTATTCTATCTACCACATCTTCAGATCGATCGCATCAATCCTCAGTCTGCTTCCCTCGGAGTGCACCACCACCCCGGAGTGCACCTTCTGCATCATGCAGTGATCCGGCAAGAACCGCACCGTTTCGCCAACATCCGGCCTTCGGCCCAGGCCTACCACCCCCTCGAAGGCGGCCACCAGGCAGTTTCTTTTGGCTCCTCGCTGTCTTGTGTGGGTAAACCTGGGGATGAGGAATCCATTGGCCGGATCACATCAATGATGTGTATCCCAAGAGGGCAAATCCAGGGGCCAGTTATCGCTATCAATCACCATCTTTGTGCTCGAGCAGGTCCTGAGATCTCTCTTACGCTATTATAGGATTTCTCAATCAAAAATTGCTTATACGATTCAATATATTAATATAGCAGATGAAACCTGCAAAAACCAAAACCGCCCCCAATTCATCTCAGCACCCGGGCAGGCTTGCGGGCGGAAAAGATGCAGAAGTCTCAGCAGATTTGTTGGAAAAGTCTCGCGAAAACATCGATACCGTCCTGAAGGAGCTTGAAACTCGCCTGGAAGGCTTGAGCCAGTCAGAAGCCGATTCTCGCCTGAAAAAGTATGGCCCAAATGAGATTGCCCGAGAAAAGCGCCAGTCCGGGCTTATGCGTTTGCTCGGTAATGTCAAGAATCCGCTGGTCATTCTGCTTACCGCGCTGGGCGTGATTTCTTTTCTCACCGGTGACATGCGTGCGACCGTGGTCATCTTCGTGATGGTGCTGCTGGGCGTGGTGCTGCGTTTCTATCAGGAGATGCGTGCTGATAACGCAGCTGAAAAGCTCAAGGCGATGGTCAGCAACACTGCGACCTTAGTGCGAGGCGGCAAGGAATCTGAAGTTCCACTCAAGATGCTGGTGCCGGGCGATATCATTCAGCTGGCTGCTGGCGATCTGGTGCCGGCCGACGTGCGGGTGCTGCTCGCAAAAGACCTTTTCCTGAATCAGTCGGCCCTTACAGGCGAATCCCTGCCTGTGGAGAAAAAAGCCGCATCTGTATCGGCCGACATTCAGAACCCTCTGGAGCTGCCCAACATCTGCTTCCTGGGCTCAAATATAGAGAGCGGATCAGCGACCGCCGTAGTTGTTCACACTGGCGACCAAACTTATTTTGGATCGCTGGCTGCCAGTATCATCGGGCAGCGCGTGCTCACCAGTTTCGACAAGGGCATCAACCAATTCACCTGGCTGATGATCCGCTTCATCGTCGTGATGGTGCCGGCCGTTTTCCTCATCAATGGACTGACCAAGCACAACTGGCTGGAAGCATTCCTGTTTGCCGTGGCAGTGGCGGTTGGGCTGACCCCCGAGATGCTGCCCATGATCGTGACTGTCAATCTATCCCAGGGCGCGCTCACGATGGCGGGCAAGAAGGTGATCGTCAAACGCCTTAACGCCATCCAAAACTTTGGCGCTATGGATGTCTTGTGCACTGATAAAACGGGAACCATTACCAAAGGAAAGATTGTGCTGGAAAAACACCTGGATGTGTGGGGTGAGCCCAGCGATAAGGTGCTACACTATGGCTACCTTAACAGCTACCACCATACCGGGTTGAAGAACCTGCTCGACGAGGCGATTCTCGATCACGAGGAGCTGGAAGAACGCCTGAAAGCCAATGAAAAGTACCGCAAGATCGACGAGATCCCCTTCGATTTTGTGCGGCGCAGGATGTCGGTGGTGATTGAAGATGAAACCGGTCTGAATACGCTCATCTGCAAAGGTGCGCTGGATGAAGTGATGAGCCAGTGCAGCCGGGTGGAAATCAATGGCCTGGTCGTCGGCATGTTGCCCGAACACGACGCCAAAAGCCGGCAGATGGCGGGCGAACTGAACGGTGAGGGCTTTCGCGTAATAGCTCTGGCGTATAAAGAAATGCCGGGGGCGAAGGATGAACCGGTTTACTCAGTCAAGGATGAATCGGATCTGATACTGCTGGGCTTCCTGGCCTTCCTCGATCCACCCAAGGACACCGCCTCGGAGGCACTGAAGCGGCTGCATGCCCTGAACGTGGATGTCAAGATCTTGACCGGCGATAATGAAATCATTACCGCCTACATCTGCAAGCAAGTGGGCATGCAGGTGGAGAATCTGTTGCTCGGCTCCCAAATCGAGAAGATGAACGAGAGGCAACTCGCTGAAGCGGTCCGCTCTGCAAGCGTCTTTGCGAGACTCGTCCCAGCCCACAAGGAGCGAGTTGTCCACGCGCTGCAAAGCAATGGTCAAGTCGTTGGCTTTATGGGCGACGGCATCAACGACGCCCCGGCTTTGAAGGCTGCCGATGTGGGCATTTCGGTCGATAGCGCTGTGGACATCGCCAAGGAGTCATCCGACATCATTCTGCTGGAGAACAGTCTGTTGATACTGGAGCAAGGTGTGATGGAAGGGCGGCGCGTGTTCGGCAATATCATCAAGTACATCAAGATGGCGGCCTCATCCAGCTTCGGAAATATGTTAAGCGTTGTGGGTGCCAGTGCCTTCCTACCCTTCCTGCCCATGCTGCCCATCCAAGTGCTGATGAATAATCTGCTGTACGATTTTTCGCAGACCACCATCCCCACGGATGAAGTCGACGCCGATTGGCTGGCCAAGCCGCGTAAGTGGGCGATTAACGATATCCAGCGTTTCATTCTGTTTATCGGACCCATCAGCTCGATCTTCGATTACTTGACCTTCTTCATTATGCTCTACATCTTCAATGCCTGGACTTATCCGGCACTATTTCACACCGGCTGGTTTGTAGAGTCGCTCTTTACCCAGACTCTGATCATTCACGTCATCCGTACCAACAAGATCCCATTCATCGAAAGCCGTGCGAGCTGGCCGCTGATCGTCAGTTCCTTGATCATTGTTGCGGTCGGCGCGTGGCTAACGGCTTCGCCCTTGGCCGATGCCCTCGGGTTTGTCCAGCTGCCGCCCCTGTATTGGCTGCTACTGGCGATTATGCTGGTGTGCTATGTAATTCTGACTCAGGTGGTGAAGACCTGGTTCGTTCGTAGGTTTGGAGAATGATTGTTTGTAACTTTTATATGTGTTTAGCTCACTTCAATCAGCATCAATAAACCATTTCGTGATATCTCGCGCAGCCAGTTCCAGAGAGCTAACTTCAAGTAACTTCGGCTACAGACATTGTTTTTCGATCCGGCACAAGTTGTTTATCGGCATGGTCCCATCTATCGAGCGATTCTGAGGGAGCTAAACACATACCATCCCTCCATGAGTTGAAGTTGCTTAACTCATTGTCTACTCGGAGGGGTTCACTCCAGCTCGAAAAATCAATATGCGAGGATTTTATATAATTGCCAAGCTACCACACCTTCAGATCGATCGCCTCAATCCTCAGTCTGCTTCCCTCGGAGTGCACCACCACTCCGGAATGGATCTTCTGCATCATGCAGTGATCCGGCAAGAATCGCACCGTTTCGCCGACATCCGGCCTTCGGCCCTGGCTCACCACTCCCTCGAAGGCGGCCACCAGGCAGATGCCTATATCCCGGGGCGAGGGAGAACCATCCAGGAGGTGCACCGGGCCGACCAGGTGCGCAGTTAGTATTCCCTGCTCATACTTCAGAACCCTGGCAAAATGAGTTATGGGGCAGCCCAGGGGCCTGTATCTCAAGATCTCTCCCGCCCTTGGCCTGGCCTCCGGATTGAAGGGATGCAGATCCTCTCGACAGGAGGGCTCGCCTGGCAGCGGCGCTAGAGTGAAATCCGCGCGCAGACCATCAAGAACTCCGATGATCTCCTCCTCCTTCTCCGAAAGGGTCAGCAGACTGGATATTTCCTCCACCCGATCCTTGAACCGCTCTTGCTGCAAAGGAGGACAGCGGGAAAGGCCCTGCACATCCACCAGAGCCGCGGCGAACTCCCGGCAGCTGCCCAGACCGCACTCACCGCAGTTGTAGCCCGGCAGCAGCTTAGCGATCTGCTTCATGCTTTTCTCACTCACCGCGGTATTCCATGAAGCCGTCCAGATGGCGCAGCACGCCCCGGTGGCGCTCCTTGGAGACGCGCAGCTCGCCGGTGCAAAGGGTGCAGATGGCCAGGGGAGGATTATGCCGCAGCACCATCTCCCCGTCGATGTCGGGCCAGGTTCGGATCAGGTCTGCCAGCTCACCTGAGCCCTTGCCGGTGAGGCCGTTGGCCTCGATGATCCTGCATCTCGGATTTGCCTCCAGGATGCGCTCCCGGAAGACCTCGCGCTCCGCCTGGGAGACCAGATCGCCCTTGGTCATCACTACAACGTCCGCCGTAGTGAGGAGCGGTCCCACCTTCAGAGGACTGTTGGGGCCCGCGGTCACATCGATCACGCATACTGCCAGGCCCTTGTCCGGATAGGGAGCACAGCGCAGGCAGAGCCCGGCGGTCTCGTTGAGCAGAATGTCTGCTCCTTGCGCCTTGGCCCACTGCAGCATCTCGTCCATATTGTAGATGGCGTAATGATCAGGACACATATCCCGGGAGAGGCCGACGGCCACAGGAACATCCAGCCTTTTGAATCGTATGTCGTCCTCGGTCCACATGCAGTCGATCTTTGCCAGGGCCGGCCTATGGCCGGAGCGCTTCAAATCTTTGACGGCGTGCATCAGCACCGAGGTCTTGCCCGACCCCGGCGTTCCGGCCACCACCACCATCTTCAAGCCACTACCTCTCCCTGACGGATGGTCTCGCGAAGAGACGTGAGCCAGCTGTCCACGCGCTCGATATCCTGAAAGATCTGGTGCTCCTCTGTGCTGGTGCTGATGACCTTGGTCATTCCTCCGTTCTTCATCACAATTCTGCGGGAGGCCATCAGAGCCAGCATGGGATCGTGGGTCACCACTACCACGATCTTGCCCTCCCCGGATAGAAGGCGCAAAGCTTCCTGCTTCTTTATGCCTGCATTCTCGATCTCGTCTATGAGCACGATGGGCGAGTCGCTTATGACGGCGATGTCCGCCACCATGAGGGCACGCGACTGCCCACCGCTCAGGATGGTCAGCTGATGTTTGGGATCTATCGGCTCCCCGGTCAGGGTGTTGGCCAGCATTATGACCTTCTCCGGCAGGGCATTGTCCTTGCCCCTGGATTTGGCGTGCATCCTTAGGAAATCGCACACGGACATGTCAGCCAAAAAATGCATGTTCTGGGAGAGCTGAGCTACCAGCTTCTTTCTCGGATCGCTGCGCAGCTGCGGCTCAGGTGGAACACCGTTGATGAGGATTCTCCGTCCGGAGGGCGTGTCGCCTTGCGCGAACTGCTCGACGTCGGCGATCAGCGTGCTCTTGCCCGAGCCCGTTGGACCTACTATTCCTATTATCTCTCCCCGGCCTATCTCGATCTTGTCTATGGCGTCGGGCAAACCATCCTTGTCCACGCCGCCTAATATGGTCAAAGTCAGAGGTTTCATGGTTTGGTTCCTATTCTGGTTCATGATCTGCTCTCCAGAAATTGCGCCGCCTCTTCCCATTGGGAGACGGTTATCTCCGGCTGCAGTGCGTGCAGGGCATAGTCCTCTTTGATCCTGGATACGCCGCCGCCTGTGATGTTGAGAAGAATAACGTCGTCAGGGTGAACCGCATCTGATTTCGCGGCCTGCTCCAACGCGGCCACGGCCACAGCGGGTGCGTTGAGGATGTCTATCTCCTCAGACTGCTCGAAGAGCTGCTTGGCCTGGGCAGCCTCGTCATTGGTTATTCCGTAGAGATCACCGTTCGTGGCCAAAAGAGCGTCCTTTACGCCTCCGGCTATGCCGTAAGGCGGCCTTCGGTTGAAGAGCACATCATCGAACATGTCTTCGGCTGTGGGCGCGGGCTCTTTTCCTTTCCAGGCAAAGTAGAGGGGTGCATTGGGAAGATTCTGGGCCAGGTGCAGCCTGGGCAGGTTAGATCCAAAGCGTCCATCCTCTTTCAGCCTTAAAGCCGCCTCCCAGGCCGATATGCCGCCCGTACCACTCCCCACCGCCTGGAAGTAGTGATCCGGAATCGCGTGCAGGGCCAAGGCCGCCTCGAGCATCACCGTTCCCATGCCGTCCCGGCGGGCGATGTTTCTCGCCCCGCCCTCCGCCACGAAGCCTGGTCGGGACTGCACCTTTTCCGCCACAGTGATGGCATCGTAGTAGTCGCCCTTCACGCTCACTAAAGTCACCGGCCCTGGCTCTGCAATCGTCCACATCCTGGAAAGCGCCTTCTCCGGCACGAAGAGCGCCAGCGGCTGGCCCGTCAGGGATGCCACTTGGGCAAAGGCGCGGGCAGTGTTGCCGGCAGAGGCCACCACCAGGGTCAGGCCACTGCCCTGCTCCCGGAGCCTCTGCATGGTGGGCGGAGCCTCCAGGTCTTTGAAGCTGCAGGTGGGCATGGCCGCCTTTCGCTCCGGCCAGTAGCCGCAAAAGCTGATGTAAAGGTTTTTCAGGCCCAGCTCTTGGGCCAGCCCCTGGCTCTTGTAGGTGATGGAGCCCTCGCTTGCGCCTTCAATGATGCCGTGCACGGGCAGCCAGTCGAAGAACCTCCACATTCCCGGCAGATCTCTTGGAACCAGGCGCTTGGCGGCATAATAAGCTCGCAGAAGCGAGTTGTCATTGGGACAGTTCAGGGCGAAGGATGGCTGCAAAGATCCATCGCTTACGCACCTGACCTCGTAATCACCCATAAGAGAGTCCTTTTGAGGTTTGGAATATAACGTTTTCTGTTTTCGATAAGATTTTATCCTTATTGTACAATTGATCCACTCAAGAAATACGTTTGGCCCAGATAAAGAGCAAGGTGAATATTAATGCGTCGGCCATAATTAGGAATATTACCCAAAAGTAGAAATATCAGCGGGCGCATAACCCAACAGTATGCCCAATGTGGAGAGAGTGATGAAGGCTAGCTTCCAGTCTGATGAGCACCTGCGAGAGACCTTGAAAGAAGTGCTGGGGGAGCTTGGCCTCTCCGCCCGGGAGTTTTCCAAGGTTTCGGGAATTCCGCAGAGCACCCTCTACAAGATCCTCTCCGGCCACAGGGAGCCGAACATCACCACTCTGCGGCAGATTGCCAAGACCATTCGCCAGCTGGAAGGCTCGGAGGGAAACTTCATCGCCATCATCGCCGCCCGGCCGGTCCTGGACAAGATCAGCGAGAAGAAGATGAAGATCGGGGAGAAGATGCTGACATTGCGAGAGTACTCGGCCACCACCATCGAGGAGGCGATCATCGCCGCCATAAGGGCGGAGCGGGACGGGGCAGCGGCCCTGGTCTGTGCTCCCATCGTCAGCCCCACCGTGGAGAAGATCCTCTCCATTCCCGTGGCGACCATCATCCCCAAGGAGAGCGTCCTGCGAGCGATCGAGGTGGCGGCGAGGAAGATCGAGTAGCCCTGGGATCGGCCGGACATGCAAAAGGCTTTTATCACGTTGCATCAATATGTGGTCAGAATGAGGCCGGCATCGGCAGTAGCTGTATCAGTAATGGTATGCCTTCTGGCGGCGGGCTGCTCTGCAGAGAGCGCGAGCCGCTTCCAGAGTGTGAGCGGAGAGTTCGCCCAAGACTGGATAAGCGACTTCAAGGTCCAGAATCCCCAGCCTGTCCAGCAGATTCATAGCGATAACGGCAGCGACTTATGGAACTGGGGCAGTGCCCCCAAAGGGAGCGCGATCGTCGATGGAGAGCTGACAACAGATCCCTACTATCTTCGGCCCTGGCTGAATCTATCCAGCAACTGGCTGGGCGAATCCTACACAGATCCCAATACCGGACTGCCGGTCGATATCTATTTAGATCCCCTGACCGGAAATGCGGTCTATTCATACCTCAACCCTAGCACAGGACGTCCTTATTATTCCTATTATTCTTATTTGGATCCTAAAACCGGGAAGCGAACCTATGCCTACATAAATCCCCTCACTGGAAAGCCGGTCTATTCCGCTGTCTCGCCTTCCAGCACCATGGATACGCTACTAGGTAGCCAGCAGTCGAATGGCTTGGCGCTGCCGCAGACCTTCACCTCGAATGAGCCCTGGAGTTGATTGATCTGGGTGGATCTGGCGCATAACGCGAAAGATTCAGCGTTCGTCGAGAATAGCTCCTGCCACGCGAAAGGCTTTTATGGTACCGCGCCCATTGCCGTTTTAGTGGGGTTTAGAGATGAGGACTGCATTGGCAGTAATCGCGTTAGCAACAGCATGTCTTTTGGCGGCAGGCTGCTATGCTCAAAGCACGAGCCACTTCCAGAGTGTGGGCGGAGAGTATGGCCAGAACTTGATAAGCAGCTTCAAGGCCCAGAATCCTCAGCCCGCCGAGGAGAGCAGCAAAAGCGGCAGCCTGTGGAACTGGGGAAGCGCGCCCAAGGGTAGCATGATTGTTGGCGGAGAGCTGATAGTCGATCCAACTTACATTTTGCGAAATCTCACCCGTACCAACAATTGGCTGGGAGATACCTACGTGGATCCCTACAGCAGTAATCCGGCCTACACTTACACAGATCCCAACACCGGAAAACAAATCTATGCTTACACGGACCCCAATACCGGGCAACCTTACTATACTTATAAGGATCCTAACACCGGGAAGCAGGTCTACGTCTACGTAGATCCCACTACCGGGCAGCCAACCTATGCCAGCCTTTCGCCTATCACTTCGACGAACGCAGTAACGGGTGGCGTTTCGCTGCCCCCCATCTTCAACTCAAACGATCCCTGGGCCTGAAGAGACCATGGGCTAATGATGATACAAAGTTGTGGAGGATGATTTCATGAATTCAACAAGGGCATTTGCCGTTTTGGCTTTATTGTCGCTGGCGGTGATTCCAGCACACGGAGAGATGACTGACTATCAGAAGGGCGTGATGGATGGCATGAAGGCAGGTTTGATAATGGGCAAGCTGCTGGGGGCAGCGCCCTACGATCCAGCCCAGGCTCAGGAGTATAACAATCAGGTAAACTCATTCAACCAGGGCCTGACCACGGTTCTCGGAGACAACCAGACAACATTGAGTATGTTCTGGATGCAGCCCCAGGGAAGCACTACTGCCACTTCATTAGGCAGCTACTCGGCCAAGCCGGTGCATGCCATAGATTCCAGCTGGAATCAGACCCGGAGGGTAAACACTGATCTTATGTCACAAGGAAAATATTATGGTTACGACTTGGACACCTATATTGCGATGACTGGCGTTGTTCCCAGCAACATCCCAGAATCCAATAGCTTAAACACTCAAAATGGAGAAGATCCCTACGGCAGCTTTGGCGCAGGGCCATGAGCCTGTCGTCTCCCTTTTTTTGGTTTTAACGACGGGGATCAGACGGCTCTTCGCATGTTTTCTAGGTAGCGGGCACTAAAATATATATTTTCGGAACGCATATTTCTTTAGCCATCTTTAAAGGTCGATGATAATCATGAGCAAAGATCTCAGCAGCCTCCTCTCCGAACTGAAGACCGTCCATGAAGACCTCAAGCCCATCCCCACGGAGATAGTAGTAGTGGCAGATTGGGTGAGGTGGAAATGCCGGTTTGGATGCAAAGCCTATGGAAAACACCTCTGCTGTCCGCCCTACTCTCCCAAGCCAGAGGAGACAAGGCGCTTGCTCTCGGAGTATCGTTATGCAGCGATCGCTCGATTCGAGGCCAAGCCGGACCAGAAGCTTCTGCCCAAGCATCCCCACCATGCCCTCTGGAACTCCCTCACCAGGCTTCATAAAACCATCTACGAGCTGGAGCGCAAAGCCTTCCTTTTCGGCTATTACAAGGCCTTCGGCATGGGCGCCCTGCCCTGCACGCTCTGCGAGACCTGCGTCGTAGAAGAGATGTTGAAGAATGATCAGGCCGTCTTCGAGCTGGACACCGCAAGGTGCAGGCACAAGGATCTCATGCGCCCCTCCCCGGAGGCCTGCGGAATCGATCTCTTCAAGACCCTGCAGAACGCCGGATACAGCCCCAAGGTTCTGAAAGACTATGCGGCCAAGGTCGATCTCTTCGGCCTGGTGCTACTGGACTGATGCCGTTCCCGCCGCCGTTTGCGGCCATCGCGAGCTGATGCGCCGCAGCCTGACTTGACATTGTCGTATAATATTATTACTATTCCATGTTCTGTAAAGTCTGCGGTATCTGACCCATTCATCTCTCCACCGGGATGGAAGACTCAGATGGATGCCCTGCTCGCGGGCTATCTGAGCTACAGGTTTGCCTCGCTCAAGTTCAGCCACTACTGATATCTTGAATTCTCGGTCGTAGCGCCGCCTCATCTTCTTCATGTACTCCCCTCCAAGGATTGATGTTGCTTAACTCGTTGTCTACTCGAAGGGGTGCACTCCAGTATGCAAATCTATCATAATTATTTTAAACCTCATATGGGCCTGAATGGACTGACACCTGCTGAGGCATGTGGGATAGAGATTAGAGGTGAAAATAAGTAAATAACACTAATTCAAAATGCGAGCCAAAGGGCGAAGGCTCAATAACATCTTTAGGATTTCAAAATCAAATTCTAAAGCATGCGGCAAGTTTCGTGTTAATTTCATTTCGCAAAGCATCATCAAGAGATCCCAACCAACCAAGAACATCATCACGTGATACTGTGTAGAGTACACCTAATTTTATAATTGATGAATTTTTTAATCCAGTTTTCTCAAATGATGGATTGCTTTTCAGAATTGAGACATCTGCAGGATCGGGAACAAGCAGCAGTTTTGATGTTATGTATGCCACAACTAATTGCCGTCTTTCGGTATAGATTGCCAAAGCTGGTCGCTCTTTGCTTGTTTCTTTTATCCTCCCTTCAATATCTATCAACGCCCGCACAAATCGAAAATCAACGAAAATTATATCGCCCTTAGCAATACCTCTCGCGTCCACGGGAGGGCTCCTAACTTTCCCAATGGTGTCGCCATTCATCTAAATCGAACCTTAACATCGTTGATTGTATAGGTGTCAGGTTCTTCTTCGAGAAGATCTAAGATAACCTTGGCAGAAAGTGCCATGAACGCTTCCTGGTCGTCGAGAATTTCTTGTGTTTCGGAGCGGTTCTTGGGGTCCATTAACATAATATTGCCCTTAAATGTATTTAGGTCTATTGCGCTGATATAACTCTGATTAGGGTAACCAGCAGTCGACATATCGCTACCTAGCATATGGACTCTTATCATTTCGCCTATATCTGATGGCGCGTTCATTCCAATAGGAGGGACTGGTGTTTTAAAGGCTCCCTTAATGCCTTTGGAAAGCGATGTGACTTCAAAGGGTGGCAAGTAAATCCTCCACTTTTTTGTTTATCACTTGTTTAGTCGCATCGGTTTCAACATTTTTTATTTGGCCATATGTTGTTTCATACAATTTAATATTTTGTAGCAACCAAGTAATCAAAGATTTTGCTTGTAATGGTGCGATCTTGAGACTGGCTTCTTCGGTATGCTCAAACACGTCTCTATTATTGACCACCTTTTCGAATGCATTTGCTTTTGTTGTAACTATAATCATTTCGATGAATCCGGGTTTTACCCCGCCAAAGATATAGTCGGGCGTAATCTCTCTAAAATTTTGGGATTTGTAACCTCTTTGCTCTGGCTCTTTGCCTATCACACCCGTTGCCATGGAGTGGACTATATGAGATTATCCTAAATACTTTTCGCTACTATTAATTTCACGGCAGCTGATGTCGATTTCAAATCATCGAGATCTCGATGCAACTCGAATTTTGTTGATTTTGAGATATTCTCAACAAGATCGCACTAACTACCTA
>Ga0315294_10003760_pt1 | contig 16543 bp, 11 predicted proteins | sample YL17G13_40_MG_FD_203626 | JGI IMG/M metagenome (GOLD analysis project Ga0315294, IMG submission 203626) | Sediment microbial communities from Yellowstone Lake, YNP, Wyoming, USA - YL17G13_40 | ecosystem: Environmental > Aquatic > Freshwater > Lake > Sediment | place: USA: Wyoming | collected... | reverse complement strand
TTGAAAACGACAGAATACTGCAAGCAGTAGTGTGCTGTGGCTGTGTGATTGGCGGTCATGGTGACTGTGATGGGATTGACGCCTGTTCCCTTTGAGGTTCCATCTACGTCCCAGTAGTCGAATCTGTAGCGGGTTCCAGGTGAAGAGTCAACTGTCTGTGGTGCTGTCAGCGTGGCGCTTGTGCCGTTGTTGTACAATCCTTCTCCTGGAATCGTTGTGGTGCCAGTTGGGCTTGTTCTCACGGTTAGGTAGTATTGTGGCGGTGGAATCGGGCAGCGCAAGCTGACTATTATGGGGTGGGATTCGGTTGGGTTCACGCCATCTTCTTGGATATCGTTGACGTTTATGACGTAGGTCCCTGCAGTGGCGTCCCAGTACGCTCTATGGCCTGAGAGATAGTCATGTGGTTCTGCGGTGCCATTACTGTAGGTGTAGACTCTTGTAGTATCGTTCGGCCAGTAGGATGTGTATATTGCCCATTGGAATTTGAAGTAGACTGTCCATGAGCCTTTATGAAGGTCGAATCCTATGTTGCTGGCGTTTTGGCGTAGGATGGACGCTGTATATCCAGGGTTTCTGTATTTCTGCTGGGTTGTGTTGGCCAGGTTTGGTTGGGTCATGTTGTCGTATTTTATTTCAACTCCGCTTGACCCTGTTGGGGCTTTTGTCCATGATGAACCTTGCCTGTAATAGACTGTTACTTCCACTCCTTGAAGTGGAGCGCCAGTCAGTGATATTACTCTGAAGAAAGCGATGCACTGGACCTCAACTACAGTTGACGAGACTCCTGTGAGGCCCTCATCGTCAGTTACAGTTAGTTGGACGGTGTAGTTTCCGTCGACTGGGTATGAGTAGGTTATTACTGGAGTCGCAACGGTGACGATGCTTCCGTCACCGAAATCCCACGTGTAATTGACTATCCTCCAGTCATCATAGCTGGCAGACGCATCAAACATTATGGCCTCTTCAGGTCCAGGCGTGGTTGGAGAATATACGAAGTGAGATATCGGAGGTTGTCCTGCCCCATTTATGTGTGTTGCAAAAATGGGCAACATCAAGACTAAGGCAAAGGCTAGAATAAACCCTATCTTCGCCCTCAAAGTCCCCTCTCCCTTCAGCACTAATAGAGACTGTAACTTTGATTCTTAAGTCTTCTGGAACTTACTTCTATATGCTTTCGTAATATGTTCAGATTTGATGTAAGCGAAAGTCAGAATTCTTGCATTTTACACAATGGTTGTGAAGGCAGTTTGGAAGTGCTATGGAAATGCGTAAAAATCATAACCGTTGAGGGCATAGGAGAAAACTGGCCGCCTTTTCATTCTGCAAGAACTTAGCATGCAATATGACAAATCTGCTTTGTAGATTATTGAAATTGAAAAAGGAAAGGAAGTTGGTGGCTATTTCTTTCGACGTCGTGAAACCACTATTGTAACCGCTGCCAGTCCGAAGAGCACGCCGTAGACTATTGATGTCGTTGAGGCCCTTGGTGCTATTGAGTAGAATGATATGCCTCCGACTGGTCCCGACGGAATCTGGTTAAAGAATGCTGTTAGTGTGTGGTTTTGGTCCATTGTTACTGTGTATGGGTTGGTTGATCCCACGTTTCCCGTGCCGAGGAGTTCCCAGTGGTTGAGTGTGTAGCCGGGGTTTGGTATGGCTTGAACCGGAACTAGTGTACCGTATGGGTATGGGTACGTGCTTGGCGCAGGGTTCGTTGTTCCGCCTGCCGTTGTTTGTATTGTAAGATAGTATAGTGGGTGTATTACGAGATTGCCGTAAGTCTCTCCCATCCACGTTTCATTCTTGTTCTGGCCTATGGCTGGGTCGTCTGGGTATACTCCGTCTATTCCTTTAGATGGTTCTTGGAACCATATCTTGTACCCCACAGTTTCTGGCAGATTGGTGATGTTGAAGTCATAACCTAGGTCAGATCCGACAAGTGGAATTGCCATTTCGAATGTCCAGTTGCCTATGTGTCCTTGTATGGGGTCTGTGTGAGACCAAGCTAAGCTTCCGTCGTTCGTCTTCCCTGCCCAGAAATCTGCGTCCCAAGAGCCAGTGGCACCAACCATGCCATAATAGTACATGTCATTGTGCGAGTAGAATGGAGATCCTACATACGTGGTAATCCCCTCGCCGTTTTCTCCGACCTCGACAACCCCGTTGTGGTTGTTGTCAAACAATACTGCTAGTCCGTCGTATGCACCCAACATGTCTAGAGCCTCATAGTCGTCGTTGAATATTCGAACGACAAAGTATAACGTGTTCCAGTTATTCTTGACGTAGAATCTTCCATCCAGTGTTCTCACCAGACTGCCGTCTGTTCGGCTTCTCATTTCAAGGGTAAAGTCGACAACGGCAGCGTCTGACCATTCGCCAGAGGCCATGGTGCCATCGATGGTCGGGGTGACCGTGGCCCAGTAGCTGTTTACTGGGTTCCCGATATGAGCGAAGCTCGGTGCAACTACGCTCAGTAGTAATACTCCTGCGAATAAGATGGAGAAACCCAACACTGCCTTGTTCATACTACTTATTTCCCTCTCTCCTTATGCATGAGTCTATTGTGCCAAAACTGGATATAAACGTTATGGAGATAAGTTCTATCAGAACGCGATTTATGTCGATGCGAAGCAAGGCTTGCCGTTCGTGTGAGATAATGTGCTTAATGTGTTAGGGCCTTGTTTGGTTTAAGGTTTCCCGTTGATCGTTATAGTTGTTGCACGATGGAGACGTAGTCGAAACTCGAGAGGGTTGAGGGGCGATAAGCAATCGTTATTAGAGTGCCAGTGTTTTGCTTATGCAGATGATTCGAAGAGTGTACAGGAGCAAGCTTCAGGTAGCTATCTTAGTGTTCGTGTTTCTGGCTTTTGCCGTTTCTTTATCCATGAATGTGGTGGTGACTGGAGCTTCAGTCTACGTGCCTGTTGGTCAGTCGATTCAGGAAGCCATAAACAACGCCGTGGATGGTGACACCATCATCGTTCAGAACGGCATTCACGCGGAAGCACAGTACCCTGTTGTTGTGAACAAGAGCGTTACTCTCGTGGGGCAGGACTCGGTCGAATCTGTTATTAATGGAAACGGTACGAATAGGGGCATTCTTCTTGTCAAAGCTAACGGTGCTAGGGTCTTCAACTTGACGATACAGAATACGACTGAGAACTTTGCGGTTTGCGGGATCAGCCTTGGGGACGTGAAGTTTGTGCAGGTGGATGGTTGCATACTGAGTAATTGTGGTAGCGGAATTGGGCTGACTAATTCGAGCGAAAACAACATTACGAGGAATAATATCGTGAATAACAAGAGTTTTGGAGTCTATTTGCATGCGACCAGTTCTCTTAACGTCTTTTCAGGTAACAATGTGACTGCCAATCCTACAGGGATTAATATTGCAGATACGCTTTGTCAGCACAACATGTTCTATCATAACAATTTTGTGGCGAACACGAACCAGCAGAGTGGCTCTGGCATGTCGAATGGATGGGATTATGGTTACCCTTCTGGCGGAAACTATTGGGATGATCACACGAATGAGGACTTGTACAGCGGCATTGGTCAGAACTTGACGGGGAGTGACGGAATTGCTGATGCATCGTACAATGATCGTGACATGTATCCGCTTGCTGAGCTTGTGCACGTTTTCTACATGTACGAGTGGAATCAACTGGATTATTATGCTTTTGTTTCCTCGAACTCGCCTATTCTTGATTTTCAGTTCGATTCGAATGTCGACAAAGGTGTTGTTTTCAAGGTTATGGGCTTTGTTGGAGGTGGAAATTGTTGCAGAGTGGTTCTGCCTAAGAGCATAATGTGGGTTGAGAGCGACGAGTCTTGGATCGTGACTGTAAACGGAACAGCCCCACCTGCGAGTCCGTTAATACTTGAGGACGCGTACAACTCGTACTTCTTTCTGTTGTATGGTGACGGTACTCAGGTGATCAGAATAAGGGGAACTCACGTTGTGACGGAGTATTCGCTGCTTGCACTTGCGCTGCTTCTGGCCTTTTCCGTTGCAGGCCTCATTCTTGTCATGGAAAGCAAGGAGCATGCTGGCTTGGTTGCGGCTAGTTAAGAGTTAAATATGAAGCTTATCATTGAAGTACTGGGATGAGTCGTGGGCAACGTCATACAGGCGGTAAAAGATGATGTTATCGAGACTCTTCTGTTAGTTAAGACGTGTTTTTCGTCGTTCTGGTTTTGGCTGCCAGTCGTTTATGGTGGGTACATGATTTTCCAGATTTGGTTGCTGATCGTTGTTCATCCTTTGACGATTTTGATCGTGCCTGGGGCGATCTCAGCCTACCTGATAGTAGATGAGAAGAGGAGAATTAAGGCTCAGTATGGTATCAAAGATGACAAGCAGAGAGCGCTCCGTCCTTATTCTTTGTTGCCGACGGAGCGGGTTGACCGTAGCTGGGATGTTGAGAAGACATTGGAAGAATACGGAAAGATGATGAAGGAAGATGAAGAAGATAGAAGTTAAAACCGAATTGCTTAACTCTTAGGAATCTCAGAGTTTCTGTGTAAGTGAGTGTTTGCGTATGAAACCTTTGTGGGCTGCGCTTGGGATAATTCTGCTTCTTAGCAGTGTTGTGATCGTGGTGGGTGCAAACGTGGGAACGTGGGAGAGGTCGGATATAGATTGGAAGAGTGATCCATCTCCTGTAGAGTTGTCGAATTCGTGGAATGTTTCGCGGGTTTTGAATGAGAGTGACTGGTTCAAGCTTGAGATCTCTTCTTCTGCCGACTGGAACGACAACATGGAGCCTGCAGGTTCATCGTACAGTGTGCCGTATAAGCCTGCTTTTGTGAACGTCACCAACCCTAACGGCAATGAGACCGAGTTCTTGTGTGATTTCCTCAAGTTTTCTGACAGTGAGACGGCGGGTCTCGTGCTCTACAACATTACGATCGATGAAGTGCACGGCATAGACGGCATAAGGTTTGAGCTACCGTATGGCAATAACACCCCTGGGATCGTTGCGCGGGTCTTGAGTAGTGGTAATTACACCGCTAGGGTTTGGTGGCTTTTTGGCGGCGGATCAGCGCCGTTTACCATGAAGCTTACTAAGGGTGTTTTGGTCAAGACTGTAGTTGACAACTCTGGCTTTTATCCAGTGGGCTTTGGAGTCTTCTGTGTTAGCGTCGTTTTGCTCGTTTACGGGTTTAGGAAGTCTAAGACAGTTTCTAGAAGAAAAAATAAGGATGATGTGCGCTAGTCTTTATCTTGTCTTTTCAGCCGTGATCTTTCTTCTTGTCTGCCCAAGTCGGTGAGCATACCAGTAGTTGGCCAGTGCCAAGCCAACGCTGACTATTAACACTACGGTTACGATTATTGTCGTGTTTCGGTTGGCAACGTCAAGGTCGCTCTTCAGCTTGTTGATTTCTTGCGTTGTTACTGCTTCGACGATGTCAAGCCTATCTGTAGGCGAGATCGTGATGAGTATGTAGTAGACTTTCGAGTAAGACTTGCCTCTTGTGTCGTAGAAGTCGAGTTTGACTTTTATTGCGTAGACGCCTGGTGGGGTGTTGTATGCGACTGCGAAGTTGAATGTTGCGTTCTTGAGTGAGCTGGGAATTATCGATCCTAGCGGCGCAGTGGCACCTGATTGCAGCTGGATCTTGCTTTGCATTCCTAGTGGTTCATAGGCGTATACCGTGGCGTTTATGTCTTCTTGGCCTTCGTTTGTCACTGCCAAGTTCAGTGAGAAAGTGCTGTTTGTGTATGTTGGGGACGGTGTCAAGGCTAACGCGACTACCGAGGCATCTGCGCTGATAACGTTGACGTAGCGGTCTTCTGAGGCCAATAGGTATCCATCTCCTACGAGAGTTATCGTTATGATATGAGCGTTGTAGCCCAAGAAGCTCAAGACTTTGTCGCGTGCGTTCGAGAATGTGAAGCTTGAACCCGTGTCTATGGTTTCGTTAGGTTCTATGATTCCTGAGGTCTTGAATGTGGGGGTGACGTTGCCGATGCTGTCAACAGTCCACAGTAGGGCGTATTCATGTGTGGCAGTGTCGTTGTTGTAGATAGTGACTTGGCAGAAGAAGGACTCTCCTATGTAGGCTTTCGTTGGACAGGTGACACTCATTGACAGTGCTTGTTCCTGCGCCTTGACTGGATAGGTAGGTCTGATAAGGATGCATAGGGCAATCAGCGATAGTACCAACACTAAGGGTCGTTTGAGCATTTTGGCATCTTCCTTTGCCAATATTGATGTTGTTTCTGAGACTTAAACTTTTTTGAGGCAAAAAAAAGAGGGAGTTCTAGCTTTTCTTCTTCGTTGCAACGTAGATCCCGATGATTATTGCTATGATTGACAGTATAAGAGATGCCCATGTGTACTGGTCTGTTCCCGTGGTTCCTGCAGGGCCCTGAGCGCCTGTGTCGCCTTTGTCTCCTTTGGGCCCTTGCGGGCCTTGAGTTCCTGTTGCTGCAGTCAGAGTGAATACTGCTTCTTGGTGGTTTCCAGAGCCGTCTGTCACTGAGACCGTGTAGTTTCCGGGAGTGCTTATGTCTGGGACTATGGCGGGTGTCACGAAGTTGCCTCGGTCGTCACAGCTTAGTGAGGGTATAACCATCGTTGTGTCGTTCCATTTTATGGAAGTTATGGGTGAATCGGAGGCGAATCCGAATCCTTGTATCATGAAGGCTGCGATGCCTGTTTGCGGCGTTAACGCGATGTAGTTGTAGATGAACACTCCATCTGTCTCCGTGTGGTCGATGTTCTCGTTGTTGGAGTCCTGTAAGGTTGTGGTGTAGAGGTCTAGGGCACATCGCCCGCCTCCTCGTACCGTGAAGGTGATCTTTGCGAGCGTTCCGTTGCCGTCTACTGAGCCTGGTCCTGCGAGCACGTCTCCGAGGCTGACGTAGCCGATGTCGCTGTGGTTGCCGATTTGTTGACCTAAGGTGCCGGCGTCCGAGCTTTCCAAGAATCCTCCTGGTTCACACGAGGTGACCACGAGAATGCCTGGGTCAAACCGTATGTTTATGCCATAGGCTGCTATGCCGACTGTGTTGGTGTTGGTGACGTTTATTTTCACGGTGAAAGTTTCGATGGTTGCGGATGCAGTGTGAGTTTGCGGGTCCACGAAGACGTTTGTGGTCGTGGTTTGGGCCGTTGCAAGGCTTGTGGATGCGAGCATCACTGTTAGGCATGCTAGGATCATGATCGCCTTTTTTGCTTTCTCCATGAGTATGTCCTCTTTCATCTATTGATGAATGGATTGGCTTTTTAAAACTTTTGTCTGCGTCGCGGATTCATGTCATAGATTGGCTTGCGTCGTTTGGGTTTCCCAGAAAAAGGGGTTGCCGTAGTTCCTAGCGCTGTCGGTTCACACTAGACCGTCTTTTACGTGAGTTTCTGATGCTTCTTGCTTCGGAGAAGAAGTGACAACGCGGCTAGTGTGGCAAGCATGAGTGCCAGTAGGTATGGGCTTGGAGAGAGCTCTGGAATGACTTTGTTTCCTGTTATGGCTATGCTGTGGTCGCTGTGAGTGTAGCTGAAGTATATGAACGTGTGGGTGGAGTTTGACGTTACGATAAAGCTTGTTGTCGGAACGCCGTCTATCATGACCACCCATGTGCCTGGAGGTTCACCTGCGTCCACGTCCAAGAGACCCTTTGGTATGCTCACGTTTACGTAGCCTGTTGTTCCTGTTTGGCCACTGACGTTGAAGGATAGGGTTTTGTCGTCTAGGTTGAAGCTTGAGTTGTATACGGTGGAGTTTGTGTTGATCGTGGAGTTGTAGTCTATTCCACCGTAGGAATAGGTGACTTGCTGGTTGTCAAAGTATCCGTCTTCTACCACGTGAGTCAGTGACACTGTCAAGAAATAGACCAGGGTATTGTGGAGATCTATGGTGCACTGTCCTGTTCGTTTTGCCGTGAAGTTCACGGTGAACAATGTTCCGTTGCCACTGACGGCTGTGTCCAGCGTTGGCCGCGACTGGGTTTCGACGTAGGTTAGCAGTCCGTTGTTGTTATTTATGTTCTTGTAGGTACTGGTTAATATTTGGGTGTTGTTGCTCAAGAATTTTCCTTTCGTCGTTGATGCCACGCTGAGTAGCGTAGGATCCCAGCTTACGTAAACTTGGTATGAAGTTATCTGGTAAGCCCATTTTATGCTTATGTTTACTGTGAAGCTCAGGGAAGAGGTTAAGGTGGGGTATTGCGGAGATGGGTAGATTCTGAGTGTATAGTCTTCAGCTCTTGCGAGCTTCACGGAACAAGTCGTGCACAACGCCATCGCTGTAGCTATGGTTATGAGAGCAAGTCCTAAGATGTGAATGTGCTTCAAGCTTCATGCCACCATGTTGATTATCGTGAAAACTTGGGGTAATAAGGCTTTCTGAGTTAAGGCTTTCTTCTTCTACGTATGAGGTAGTACGTTGCGGCTATGACGATCAGGACCAGTATGATGGCTATGGCATAGTAGAATGTTGGGCTGAATGCTGAGGATGCTTCCTCGGCTTTTGGAGTGACTGTCAATTGCTGGTTGAGCGTGAACTGGTTGTCTCCATAGGTGGTCTCTTCTGGGAGATAGAACAGGAAAACGGTTACGGAGTAGTTTCCGTCTAGGCCGTCAGTTCTCAGTGTGATGGTTGTGGTTTGGCTGGTGTTCGCGTCGATCGAGAAGTTTGTCGGTTGCGCAACGAGCACAGACACGGTGTTCTGCGCGTGCGCCATGATGTAACATGTTTCGCTGGTTGCTCCTTCGTTCCTTATCAGGGCGGTTAGCGTGATGTTTTCTTCTGCAGTCACGTTGTATGATGATAACGTTGAGCTGAGGATGCCGATGTTGCTGGGTGAGTACTCGTTGTTGAATGACGCGAAGCTAAACAGTGGGTAGGCTTGCTTTTCGTTCACGTCAACGAGGGACGAGTTTTCGGAGATTTCGATCTCTGTGGACCCGAAGCTGAGAACCCTGAACGTGATCGTCGCTAGTGTACCGGTCGCGTTGGTCGCCGGTGCGGGAGGGGTGCAGTTTAGGGACAGTCGTATGTGTCCGTTGTCATGGTCCATCTCGGTTTGGTTCGTGTTCGGCGTTCCCATGAGGGGAAGCAGGTCTATCGAGGTTGCTTCGAGAACACCATTCCCGTAATTGATGTTCAAATAGTACTTGTAGAGGTTGTTGACTTCGCCGTTGAGCGTCACGTTCACGTTGAAGGTTTTGTTGATTGAGTAGTCCTCTGCGCCGCCGGAGCGCATCACGCTCGGGTTTAGATCCAGTCTTGCAGTGGTCACTGTGCCGTTTTGGCTGAAGACGGGGGTGATTTGTCCTCCGTATTCGTTAGTCAGCATCAGGTGGTGTAAGAGGAGTTCGCTTCCACCTGCTTTCTTCACGTTGAAGGATACTTTGAAGGCTTCACCGTCGCCTGTCACGGTTTGCGCTCCGCGAAGCAAGGAGACTACGACTCGAACTATGCCTTCAGCGTCGTTGCGTGTTGCACTCCAGAAGGTGGTGTAGGCTCCGCCTCTTTTCAGCAAGTCTCCTTCTGTAACGCTTATTAAGCTGAGCAGTTCTGGGAAATAACTCACGTGGACTTGGTATCCGACGACGCTGATTGCATTTGAAAGGATTATGCTTACGTTCACCGTTTCGCCGACACTCGCGTATGAGGTTCTTGGGGAAACCGATATTACGGGGTATCCGGCTGCTTCAGTTTTTCTTGTGATTGTGATGGATGAAAACGCGGATACTGTTAGGATTGTAAATAAAAGGGGGATTAGAGCCTTCTTCAGTATCATGAGATTTCACTGTCTTACAGTGTCTGCCACGGTTTCTTATGAATCTTTCTGACAAGTGCGAAGACTACTGCCAAGGCTGTGAGTAGCGTGAACAGTATGGTTGTTGACGGGAACTCGGGAACCACCCACGTTCCCACGATGCGCACACTGTGTTGGCTGTGTGTGTAGCTGAAGTATATGAACGTGTGAGTTGCGTTCTCGCTTGCTGTGTACGTCGTGGTTGCGTCGTCAAGTATGACATCCCAGCCTGCTAGTGTCGCGTTCAACAAGCTCTTTGGAATCGTGACGTTTACGTAGCCATGCGTGCCTGCTTCTCCGGTTACTGTGATGTTGATTGCCATGCCAGGTTGGTCGAAAGTGATTCCTGAGACTGTGGAGTTTGACGTGGTTACGACGTTGTAGTTTATGCTGTCAAAGGTTATTGTGTTGGTGTTGATGGCGGTCATGCGGACCGTGTTGTCCCATGGGCAGTCTCCATCTAAGAGATCGATGTTGTTGACGTCTCCTGCGTATTGATCGTAGATGTCAATTGTGACTGAGGGATTGAAGGCTTTGGCTTCAACTTCGATCTTGAAGATCTCCTTTGGCGTGCTTATGGTGAAAGCCTCTTCTGATGTGAAGGCCGTCAAGTCTTGAACGTCGCCCCCTGTTGAATTCCAGAGTCCGATTACCCAAGAGAGGCCCATGGCGATGAGGTCAGCACCTTTGTAGTAGTTCGTCACTATCGCAGCCGTATTATTCGTGGATTTGACATTGCAGGACATCGATAAGCAGTTGAGAAGGTTTTCTACCATTATGCTGATGTTCCATCTGGGGTTTGAGCCTTGAGGCGGTGAGTACACTGTGGCGGTGCTTACTTCTGGGTTGGCCCACATTCTTGGTTCTTGAGCTTTGGCAGGTTTTATGATGAATGGGAAGGCTGCTGTCAGCATCAGGATCAGTACTACTATCATCATTGTTGACGTTTTCTTGATAATTGACAAGTGTTTAGACACATCCTTTGACTATGGTTGGGTTGATTTGTATTTAAGATTTGCTATGTTGAAAACTACATGCACTGTCCAAATTCTGTGATGAGAGATCGGATCTTTTGTATCTATTTTTCCGCCGACGTCAGTGTCCGAGTCCGTGAGCAGGTTTGGTCTTTGCGGCGCTGGTTCGAAAGCGGAAGCGAGATGCTCAAGTATGTGACGTTGGCTCTTCCGTTGCCGTTGTCGCACGCGACTGTGTTAAAGAATGGGGCGTTAGCGGATGCTGATTGAATCTTGTGCACGTTGCCGCGTGGATCAAGATTAGTTGTCGTAGTTGAGTGTTGTTTCGAGCTGGTGGAAGAGGAACACTAGTCACGATTATTGAGGCTTGAAATCGTGCTCAGCCTTGACTAGAACACGTGATGATGACGTAAACTTAACGTTCGAGCTTGATGCCCCAACGATTGGCGCGGATAAAACAGATTAAGAGCACGATGTAGTTATTGTTGAAACAAAAAATGGGGAAGTTGTTTTTAGCCTTCGCTTTGTTGCACCTAGAACGGCGGGATGTGTGGGTCGGTTGCCTTGATTACCACGATCTCAGAGTATTCTGGACACCAGCATATTCCGCAGAGCCATGGTAGCCTGGTGAACAGGTTCTTGTAGACTGTTCCCATGCCCACGTACGCCCATTCTGGCACGAAGATCGTCACTGAGTATGGTCCGCTTACTCCTGGTGGAGCATCATTAACATCTAGGTATGCAGCGCCGACTGGTACTTGTAGTTCGTCGTAGAGTGTAGCAGTGTACGTGAAGTTCCTAGGCGTCATAGCCCAGTTCTTGACCGTGACGTTCACTTCCAAGGTGCCTAACTCGTAGACTGGGTTCGGAGTGACTGTTTCGCTCTCTATGTCGACGATCCAGTGCACGATCCACCAGTGTGAGTCCCAGACTTCTTGGTTGGCAACGCTTGCCTTGGCCAATGCAGACCACTCGCCGAAGACTATGTCTTCAGCGTGGAGGTCTGGCCATGGAATTCTGAAGCAGAATTCAGCGATGCCGCTGCCGTTAGTGAATGTCTGTCTCCAGAGGATGATGTTCTGGTACTGGTTTGATGGGCCGTGAACCTCGAACGCTACTTCCTTGTAGCTTATGGGTTCTCCGTTGTAGGTTAGCTTTGCGTATAGGCAAACGAGATCCTGTGGACCGTACGAGTCAACTTGGGCGCCGTTTGGATATGTTGGTTCCTCGCCTGTGTAGGGTGTCGGGTAGGTTGTGTTGTCGTCGCCGTATCTCCAGTTGGCTGTGTACAGGTCAATGTCTCGTCCAGCCAAAATGGCGTAGACGGTCACGGTGTGTGTCACGAATGCGGTCTGTGAGTAGCTTGGGTCTGGGCTTCCGCTTATGTCAGTGTAGATCGTCAGGTTGACTGGGTAGGATCCGTCGGGCGAGAACGTGAAGGTTGGGTTGACAGTGAGGTTAGCTGGGCCAGCGCCGAAGTCCCATTCGTAGGCCGTGATGTTTGTGACGTCGTTGCCGTCGAAGCCTCCTGTTGAGGCCGTGGCGTCAAAGGTCACGAGGTCGCCGTCGTATACTGTAACTGGGAGCCAAGTGAATGCGGCTGTCGGCTGGATTACTTGAATGACTTTGTTCAGGTACACGGTGTGGTCGTTGGGGCAGTCGCCCGTCAACAGGTCGATGTTGTCGACGTCGCCTGCGTATTGAGCGTAGATGTCAACTATCACGCCTCCTGCATCTGTGAAGGCTTTTCCTTCAACCTCGATCTTGAAGATTTCCTGTGGCGTGCTTATGGTGAATTGATCTGACGAGTAGGCCGTCAAGTCTTTAACATCGCCATTTACTGAGTCCCATTCTCCGATCAACCAAGAGAGGCCCTGGGCGGTTATGTAAGCACCTTTGTAGTAGTTCGTCACTATCGCGGCTGTGTTGTTCTGGGATTTGACGCTGCAAGAGACCGTCAGACAGTTTGTCAAGTTGTTGACCATGACGCTAAAGTTCCATTTTGGATTTGTTCCCGGCCAGACTGGGTAGTCTAAGGTTTTTGTCGCTGGGTCAGCATACATTGTTGGGGGGGCAGCTTTGGTTATTGGTACGTAAGCTAGCATTCCTATAGACAACATTGCAAGTATTATCAAAGACAGTAATTTTTTCATTTTTCTCCTTTCTCCATTGTTTATAGCATGCTAACATACGCTTTTGGAAAATTTAAGTGTTTTGGAACTAAGTTCTATTCAGTTCCGCAATATGTCGGTTTCGAGAAAAAGCCTTGAGCAGAATGCACTGAGCGTTTCTTTAAACCAAGAAAAATGACTTTTTTCGGAAAAGAATTAAAAAAGGGGAATTGAGTTTTTGTTTCTAGCTGTTCTATGGCTTGCTTATCGGTATTTTGGTTGACCCTGCGGGTCCTTTCGAGCCGAACTGTGACAGCAGTAGGTTGAGGTCGTCAGCTTTAATGGAGCCGTCGCCGCCTTTGCCGATGTCGCACAGGTACTTTACGTTCATCGCGCCTGCGGGCACCATCGACAAGGAAGTAGCGTTCCATGTGCCGAGGTTGGTCACTGGGCTGGACAGTACGAATTGGTTGTTGCTATAGTCTTGGTCTCCGATTGCTGCCGAGTTGCCTGTCTTCTTGTTGTAGCTTTCGATGGTTGCGAATATTATGTAGGTTGCGTTTTTCGGCGGAACCCATATGGTGTAGCAGCCCCATCCTGTTCCAGTGCCTGCAGCCATGGTCTTCGTCCAAGTGCCTATCATCTCAAAGTCTGTCACTTGAACAGATGTATAGGCTGGTCCAACACCTGCGTTCTTCACGGCTATTCCAACCGCGTACAGGTTGATCTGAACCTTCTCAGAGACTGAGCCGAGGTTGTTTCCTGTCACAAGCACGTACAGGCCTGATGAGCCGTAGTCCTCCCATCCTTGTCTGACTGTTGGAATCGGGTCGGCTGAGACTTCCTCAAATGCATCGTTGTCCCAGTAGACGTATTCCCCAGCCGTGTAGCAACCGCTAGCGTCCGCGTCGTCGTACATCTCGGCGTAGAACGCAGACAGTGCCTTTCCTTCAAGGATGGCTGGTCCGTACAGCACCACGTCGCCGTTCGTTGCGTTGTAAACACCGTCGCCGTCAGCATCGTAGACTATTGACTCAAGCACCGAATCATAGAAGCCGCTGCCGTCTTTGTCGTAGAACATTTCCGTCTCGTTGAACCACGACAGTGGTCTGCCGATGTCAGAGTCACCTGGCTGCACGAGGTCACCCACAACGTATGGTGCGGGTGTCGGGGGTAGCCTAGTGTCTGGGCATGGCAACATATAGCCCCAATATTGATCGCAGTAGCTCTGTGTGAGGTTATAGTCCCAGTATGGATCCCACGTGCTCGGTATGTAGTAGTCTGAGCTGTCGAAGAACCAGTAGCTCCACCAGTCGTCGCCGTACGCGTCTATGTTCTGGTACGGTGGAAGGCTCGGCCATATGTCCACGATGGCAACGTCGCGCCACATTGGCACGGTGTCACCTGGGGCTGCGCCGCCATAGCGCCATTGACTGCTCCACTTGCACGGGGTTGCATTGGTGTCCCATGCGATGAGCGTCACGAGCCATCCGGTCTGGTTGTACTTGGCATACGTGTGGGTAACCGTCCACGACATGTTGCCGCCTGCAACGCTGACGTAGTCGTATCCACCGTCGCCGTACAGCCATTCCAGCTTACCCAAGCCGTTCCAGACCGTCGGAGTCATTTGGTAGTCGCCCAAACCAGCGTTCCACGTCATGAGGCTGACGTCGTAGGAGCTGCTGGCGTTGAACGTGACAACGTCCGAGTTGACCAGCGAGTCGCCGCCATCGTACACTGTGTGCGTCGGAAGCGGGTTTCTCCCGTCAGCCGTGCTCCATGCGAACGATGGGTGAGGCATCTCACTCTTCACTCTTCCGTTCACGCCCAACAGGTCGGTCGGAACCAAGTCGTTGTCCCACACCCTCGATTCCACGAAGTTCACGTAAGTCTGTCCCGGAAGCACGAAGGTGAAGTTCACGTATGCAAGGATTCCTTGGCCGGTTGAGGTTACTTCTTCTGTGTAGAACTGGCTCATGATTATGTACTCAGCTGCGCTGCTGATGGTGTAGGAATAATCCCACTCACCAGCGTCCATGAAGGTTCCCCAGACAACGCTTAAGGCTCTTAAGTGTTGAGGGTTCCACATCAGTTTGGCTTGCCATGCTGAGACGCTTACGCTAGTGTTTATGTCGACTTCGTATAGGAAGGTCAGGTCGGTGGATGTCGGGTTCACGGTTTTTTCGGTCGGGTTCATATCCATGGTATTCAATACGTCGGTCGTGTTAGCCATCTTTATGCTCACGAACATGCTGCAGAGTATGACTGCAGCCATCGCGGCAAACAATATCTTTTTCATTGTTTTCTCCTCTCCTTCCCTAACCCGTGGTCTTGCCGTAGTTCGCGAATGTCAGCGCGCCGTCAGCGAGGTCGACAGTAAGGTCTCCGTTCAAGTCGCAGTCAGGGTTGTACAGTCCCCAGTCTGTTCCGTTGTTGGGGGTTATTGGATTGTAGGTGATGGACATTGATCGTGCCATGTAGCCCAGGTCCTTAGCATCGACTACAGTGTCGTTGCCAGCGCCCTGGTAGTTCACGTTGCCCGCGCCTGCGTGGAACATGTATGCTATTTTGCCCGAGACTTCGCCCTGCGTCAAGTAGTAGTCTGTGAACGCTTCGAGCGTCACGTACTCACCCTGGACGTAGGAGCCGTACACCCATGCGCCCGTGCCGTCTCTGTACAGGTCAGTTACAAGATCTTCGTCAATGTCTTGGTTCGCTGGGTCGTAGGTCTTCACCTTAGCCTGCCAAGTCGGGTCGCCAATGTTCCAGAGGTTGTTCCAGATTGACTTCCTAATGATCGGCAGTCCGCCTGCCCACTGCATAGCCCAATAGCTCTGCTTCAGGTAGCGGATAGTCACGTCGTTGCCGCTGATAGTGCCGTTGTAGTATTTGCTCAGCGACGGGTAGTTCCAGGCAATGCCTGGACCACATGCCTTCTGGAAGTCAAAGCTGAACTTGATATCGTCAGGCGTCAACAAAGTCGTTGGTGCGTCTGCGCCGTTGTGCCAGTAGACGTCGGTTCGGATGGTAAAGGTTACCACCGTCGCCACCGCGTCTCCGCCCACGCTAAGAGCGTTCCAAGTGCCAACGGTCTTCGCGCTGGCTATGAAGTACTCCGTGGGGGCGAGGTTGTACGGGTTGCTACCCAACAAGCTCTCATACATGAGGCCATTAACGTTCGCGTCCCACAGCCACTCGGAGCTAACTATGTTGAGCTGCTCGATGTCACTCTTGAAGCCCCAGTCGATCTTGTTATCATCGAAGTTTTCCGCGTTGAGGAAGCTCCAGTAGTTGTCGATTCCGAATCCAACGTTGTTGACCATGCCCAATATGCCTGTCCTGTAGGCCTTGACAGCCCTAGAACAGTACATTGGAACGATGGCGCAGTACTTGAGGAAGATGTATCCCGCGGTCCTCGCGGCTTCCTTAGCGTCGTTTTCAGTAGCAGGGTACTTCACCTTCAGCGCCCAGTAGTCGAATTCGCTGTTGCAGAAGCCAGGATAGTTCTGGCTCCAGCCAATGGTTGGACCATAAAACGTGAAGCTCGAGAACAGGTCATGGTACTGGTCAGGAATGCTGCTTAAGCTCCAACCGCCTGTGTACAGGTTATAATTGTACAAAACCATCACGTTCTTGTAACACACAGTTCTTTCCGTGATGATCGCGTTGACCTGAATACCCACGGC
>Ga0315294_10003759_pt1 | contig 16544 bp, 15 predicted proteins | sample YL17G13_40_MG_FD_203626 | JGI IMG/M metagenome (GOLD analysis project Ga0315294, IMG submission 203626) | Sediment microbial communities from Yellowstone Lake, YNP, Wyoming, USA - YL17G13_40 | ecosystem: Environmental > Aquatic > Freshwater > Lake > Sediment | place: USA: Wyoming | collected... | reverse complement strand
GGGGGGTCGATTATTGTACTATAAACACATGTCTATAATATAATACAGAGCAATACATATTATTATTTTCTGCATCAAGCATTCAATATGAGCTTGTGGCCGCCGCCATTGACCCGAGGTGGCTTGTATTTTAGAATGTCCAGCTCCTTGGACGTGGTGGGGAAACTGGCAGCGCTGTAAATGTCCTGAAGCAGCAGCCACTCAAACATGCCGCCCGGATACACGCCCACGTTTCTAAATCCGAGACTCATGAGTTGTTGGTATTTTTTGTGCACGGTTTCGTCGTTTGCATTTTTGCCATACACGATTATCTCTCGATTCTTCCCATCCGATGTGGAGAGAGATGCATTTATTGCGACCTCCTCTTCGTCAATCGGGAGCGTGCCTGGAATGAGGCAGCCCTGCATGCCGGGTGGCAGCGTGTTGATGAGCAGCCGTGGTGCTGCATTGGATGAATGGCACACGGACTGAATGTCCTCGAAATTCACTTTTGAAACTGAAACGCTTGCACCCATCACGCCATTTATTTATGTGTGTATGTATGATGTAAAATGAAGCAATTAATTATTAATTAAATACGCGGCGATGTGTTTAATTGAGTTTACTCAATTTTAGTAATTTCTGTGCAAAAAGATGTATGACCGTAAATAATATAAAACCATGCGCACAACATACTACTACAAGCAAATGACGCAACAAGACCAAGACATGCGCGTGATCAAGCGCAACGGCGAGTACGAAGTCATCGCCTTTGACAAGATTTTGGCCCGCATTCGCAACGTCGGCCATCAAGCGGGCATTTCCGCGGTCAACTACACCTCCCTTGCCATGAAGGTCATCGACCAGCTGTACGATGGCATCCCCACCACTAAAATAGACGAGCTCACAGCCGAGCAGTGCGCCACCATGGCCACGCAGCACCCCGACTACGGCACGCTGGCCGCCTACATCATCGTATCCAACCACCACAAAACCACACCCCCCACATTCTACGACGCCATGCGCCAGCTGCACGAGTTCAGGGACGTGCGCGACCAGCCGTCGCCCCTCATCAGCGATGAGTTCTGGGCCACGGTTTGCACACATTGTGATGAGCTGGAATCCATGATTGATGTGTCGCGTGACTTTCTCATTGACTACTTCGGGTTCAAGACGTTGGAGCGGTCGTATTTGATGCGGACCAAGAGTGCGACGGTGGAGCGCCCGCAATACATGTGGCTGCGTGTGTCGGTGGGGATACACGGAGCCTGCATGGACAAGGTGCGCACCACGTACGACCTCATGTCGCAGAAGTATTTCACGCACGCAACGCCGACGCTGTTCAATGCGGGGACGCTGAAACCGCAGCTGAGCAGCTGCTACCTGATTGCGATGGAGAGCGACAGCATTGACGGCATTTTCAACACGCTGAAGGAGTGCGCGAACATTTCCAAGCACGCGGGGGGCATAGGGGTGCACGTGCACAACATTCGGGCGGCGGGGAGCCACATTCGCGGGACGAACGGCACGTCAAACGGGCTGGTGCCCATGCTGCGCGTGTTCAACAACACGGCGCGCTACATTGACCAGGGCGGCAAGCGCAACGGCACGATTGCGGTGTATTTGGAGCCGTGGCACGCGGACATTGCGCACTTTCTGGAGATGAAGATGAACCACGGCGACGAGGACGCCAAGGGGCGCGACCTGTTTTACGCGCTGTGGGTGCCGGACCTGTTCATGTCGCGCGTGAAGGCCAATGCGGAGTGGAGCCTGTTTTGCCCGGACGAGTGCCCTGGGTTGTCGGACGTGTACGGCGACGAATTTGATGCATTGTATTCTAAATACGAGGCAGAGGGGCGCCAGCGTGCGAAGGTGAAGGCGCGCGACCTGTGGTTCCGCATCCTGGACAGCCAAATGGAGACGGGCACGCCGTACCTGTGCTACAAGGATGCGGTCAACAAGAAGACGAACCAGAAGAACCTGGGCGTCATTCGGTCGTCCAACCTGTGTTCCGAAATCATGGAGTATTCGGACGACAAGGAGACGGCGGTGTGCAACCTGGCCAGCATTGCGCTGAACCGATTCATACCGGGGAACCAAGGTTCCCCGCACCCCTCCTCTAAGCTGCACGAAGACACGGGGAATGAGGGCGTGGGGGTGCGGGGGGTGCTTGTCGCCCCCCGGGTGTTTGACTTCGAGAAGCTGCACGAGGTGACGCGCATTGTGACCGAGAACCTGAACCGCGTGATTGATGTGAATTATTATCCCACGCCGAAGACGCGCGTCAGCAACATGGCGCACCGGCCCATTGGCATCGGAGTGCAAGGGTTGGCCGACACGTTCCTGCTGCTGGACCTGGCGTTCAGCAGCGATGAGGCGCGCATCCTGAATCGCCGCATATTTGAGACCATGTATCACGCCGCGCTGACGGCGTCGTGCGACCTGGCGGAGCAGCACGGCGCTTACAGCACGTTCGCGGGGTCGCCCGCATCCCAGGGCATCCTGCAGTACGACATGTGGGGCGTGGAGCCGGAGGCGGGGCGGTACGACTGGGCCGCATTGAAGGCGCGCATTGTCAAGCACGGACTACGGAATTCGCTGCTTTTAGCGCCGATGCCGACCGCCAGCACGTCGCAGATTCTGGGCAACACGGAGTGCTTTGAGCCGATTTCCAGCAACATTTACACGCGGCGCACCATGGCGGGCGAGTTCATTCTGGTGAACCGGCATTTGATTGCGGATTTGCAGGCGGCGGGGCTGTGGAACGAGGGCGTGAAAAACAACATCGTGGCGAACAAGGGCAGCGTGCAGCACATTGGCGGCCTGAGCGAGCACTTGAAGCGCAAGTACTGCACCGTGTGGGAAATTCCGATGAAGCACGTCATTGACATGGCGGCGGACCGGGGTGCGTTCATTTGCCAGAGCCAGAGCATGAACCTGTGGATGGAGGACCCCAACTATGCGGCGTTGACGTCCATGCACTTTTACGCGTGGTCCAAGGGGCTCAAAACGGGCATGTATTATCTGCGGCGCAAGGCGCGCCACCAGCCGCAGCAGTTCACCATTGAGCCCGAGTCCAAAAAAGGAGAAAATGGAGACGATGCACAAATAGACGAGGGATGCACCATGTGCTCCGCTTAGATCCGCTCCGCTTAGATCCGCTCCGCTTAGATCCGCTCCGCTTAGATCCGCTCCGCTTAGATCCGCTCCGCTTAGATCCGCTTATAATTAAATGATCAAATGATCAAATGATCACCATTTCAATGCATGATGATCATTTTCATTCCTCCCACACGATCGGGTCAAACGTGTTCATGTCAAAATGCCGACCGCAAAAATCAAAATCATCATACCCGCTCCGTTGCATTATGTAGATTGCTGCGGCATCTATCAGTTCCGGATGTTCTCTGCAAATGAATGCTTCGTATTTGCGCTTGATTCGTTTTAAATTGTGTAAATGCTCCACAACGGCGTGATCTATTCTCTCGTAGTTTTCATCAGAATCATCCAAATCGTGCAAGTAATCGTCTGCCAATGCGAGGTTGTACCTGTCTTGGTCAAACGAGCGAGGAAATACGAATACCTGCGTGCTAATGAATTCAAGAAACAACATGTAAAACTCATTTTCATCTCTTAATGCATAATAATTGTTCCATAACCCGGATAACCATTCTTCGTGTTTTTGTATGACCCTATTTGCATCCCGCAATGTGTTCATGCAGGTTATGTAATCTTGATTGCTTAACTGTTCGGAAAGGTTATCCAGTATGTTTAAAATGAAACCCAGATTAATCGGCATCGGCACACCCACGCATGCATCATTGTAGATTGTTCGCTTTATTTTGTAATTCTAATACATGCATAACGCATAACATGGTGTGTTATTGATGTTGTTGTTGTTGTTTCGTTGAAAAATGAAAAAATAAATATAAACGTGGTTCACATTTATATTTGTATATTTGTATATTTGTATATTTGTGTATTTGTGCATTTGTATATTTGTGCATTTGGATAATGGATGAACCATTAGTTCAATCACCATTGCAGTTGAATCAACCAAACCAAATGAGCCACCAAATGAACCAGCTTCCGCCCGAGTTCTTAATGCCGGTGCCATTTTGCGAATTTGTGTGCGATCAATTATGTTGGGCTTTTTGCGAGTGCGGCTTGTGCTTGTGCTGCATTATTTAAGTTATCATTGTCTTTGTTTTTATTCATTGGTGGGTTTGGGTGGAGACGGCATTTCGGTCATGTCGCCGAATTCGCCGAGGTCATCGCGGTCGCATTCGATGGTGCAGTGATTCCGGAACAGCGTGCGGAATTCGCGACTGGTGCGGCACAAATCATCATTGTGCACCAGCATGTGATAGCACCGCAGCGTCACGATGACATCAATTTTGGAGTTGTGCGTGTTTTTCGGGGCGCGATGGAACAGGTGCTCGTGCAGCTCCAGCAGTTTGGGCCACTTGTAGCCTCCGCCGGTGAACGTCGGGTGCTTCAATTTGCACAAATCGGTGCCGACCCGCATGGTGCAGAAGGGGCTCGGGAAATACAGCGACATGTGATGCCGTTGGGATTCAATTTGCAGCATGTTGCTGTCAAAATCGTAGTTGTGAGCGACGCATTTGCTACACTGCTGCAGTTCCATCTTGAAATCAAAGAGCGCCACGCGGATGTCAATGCCTTTGGATAAAGACAGTTCACGCGTGATGCCGTGAATGGCCACGCTTTCATCGGGGAGCGGGATGTGCGTGCCCAGGCTGATGATGACGTCTTTGAAACTCTGTATTTTGTCGGCGTCGGTGTCGTACACCAAATAACTGAGCTGCACAATGTGCGGCCATTGTGCGGGGTCCATGCACTGGCGATTCTTGGGGGGAAGTCCGGTGGTTTCGGTGTCGAAAATCATGAGTTTCATGTTGGTTGGTTGTCTGTTGCCTGATGTGTATTGTCTGGCATGTGGTCCAATTCCTGCAATCAATTTTTTCTGTAATTTAGGTGAGTGCAACGTTCAAACATTTAGTAGACATTTATTGATTGCTTATTACTTTCTTATTACTTTCTTATTACTTTCTATTCAAACAACGATGCACAGTAATGGGCAATGACCCATCCAATGCAGGCGTACCATTGGTCGCCCACGCTATTTAAAATGGAATCCGCGTGCAATTTTCCACCCGGCCACAACTGAATTGTGCGAATGAATTGCATTCCAACCTGGGTGTTTTCAGCCAGCTCGAACAATGCGTGCATGATAAACCATGTTGCAAAAGAACACCCCCAATAATACACAACGATTCCGGATGCCAAGTGCAGCAATGAAAATTTGTCGGTGAACTGAAGTCCCATACTTTTTTGTATGTATATTTTATTGATTTATTTTATATATAGCATTAATTATATATAATATAACCCAATATCTCTCGAAATGAAACTCACCAAAGTGCATTTGTTTGTCATGCTGCTTTTAGCGCTCGTGTTCTGCTCCTTTTTTGGCGGGGCATGTGGGACTACTGGTCGCAGTTTAGAAGGATTCAACATGCCATCGGATGGCACCACTCCGTACAATGGTGAGGGTCAGTACTCGGACCAGTATTCAAATTATGGAAAACTGTATTCAGCCAATAAGCAGTACGCCAAGGGTCAGGACGCCGCGAATGACCGCAAAGACAAAGTGCTGCCTCAGGGAACCAATGCCCGGGGTTCCAACAACAATTCTCATGCAGATGACGATGACGCATCGGCATCATCGGGTTCGGGTTCTTATGCTGCTTATCCGAGCCATGGCCAAGGTTCGAGCCAAGGCATTCCAGCCAGTCAAATCCCGCCCGGCCAGGAGGACCTCTACATGTTGAAATCGGAAATCGTTCCACCCGTTTGCCCGGCGTGTCCGGCAATGAAGTGCAACGCTGGTTCTGGCGGTGGTGGTGGTGAGAAGAAATGCCCGCCCTGCCCGCCCTGCGCGCGCTGCCCCGAACCCGCCTTTGAATGCAAGAAGGTTCCGAATTACAGCAGTGGCAACGACGACGTCATGCCGCACCCGGTGTTGAACAGCTTTAGCCAATTCGGCATGTAAACGCAACGCAAACGTCATTTAAGGGGACTGGGGTTCCTTTCGCTTGATGCACTGCCGGTCAATGGACATCGTTTCCGTCGCCGCATCTTGAGGCACTATTTTCAACAAGCATTTGGAATACCGTCCGTAAAGCGGTTCCGTGCATCCCTTGTCTTTTTTGTGTTTGCGTGTTTTGGCCATCATGCGAGGATTGGGTTCGTCCGTGCACCGCGCGCGAAAGTGCTCGTACCGTTCGCGCACGTCGCAATAAGAGAGGCCCGACGTTTTGCCGAGCAGCTTGTTCACAATTTCGTGCAGTTCATACACGTATTTGGAAAAGGCTTCGCGATTTTCCATATGGCATGCACGCAGCGGATGGTTCTTGAAATTGGTTTTCAGGTTGATGCGGCAGTATTTGCAGGGCAGCACGTTCTGTAGGTTCATAATGAATGCGCGGTAGTTGCGTTTATCAGCGGCGGTGGGTTGCACGGGGTAATTGAAGCTCATGGTGTGCAAATAGTGCCACATGGGCGGACCCCACACCGTGGTTAAAAACCCGTCCCCTGACAAAAAATCCTGGTCCGAAAACACGGGTTTGGATTTGACTTTAACCTTACTTTTTCTGGAGTGTTTCATTGTTTCATTATATGTAATAACACATAATAAAAAAATCAAATAAAAACAACCCATTTCATGTATTTATTACGCGCAAAAATCACACCGATGAATGCCTATGGTTCTGTGAGCAGAGTGAGTGAATCCATTTACAAACTATTGCGCTACATGAATTGGTGGTCCAAGGACCTCAAGGACCTCAAGGACCTCAAGGACGACAACACGGAACCAATGACATGAGACCTTGAACCTTGAACCTTGAACCCTGAACTTTAAACCATGGTGTTGATGAATTTTTCCAGGGTGGGTTTGTCCACTTTGGCATCGTACTCAATGTTTTGGCCGTCCTTTGTCAACACAATGGTGGGGTAGCCTTGAATCTTGTACTGATTGACCAGCGATTCATTGGCAGGGTCCTCTCCATCCACGACCACAAAATCCAGTTTGTAGCCGTTGACTATCTTGCCATTGTATTCGTCCTCCACCTGCTGGAATTCGGGCAGCGCCTTTTTGCAGTGCGGGCACCAGTCCACCTTGAACATCCGGATGGTCGCCGTTTTGGGTTCCGCCGCACCGGAATTCGGGGCATTGGAATACCCCTCGTAATACGACGCAGTGCTGCTGGATTTCACGTATCGGTTGTACAGCTGCTGCGCGAGCACCGCAAAAAACAGCGCAATGAATGCGTATCCCACCCATTTTTTATTGTTCATGAGCCATTCGGCACTTTTTTTAATACGATCCATCGATGTTTTGATTTTTTGTATACATAAACAGAGAGAAATTAATATGTTTGCATAAAACGAATGCCCCAATCCCAATCCCATCCCACCCCAATTTATTGCGATTTTCTCTCTTCTGTGTCTGTTGGTTTTGCATTTGATTCCATGAACGCCTTCGCAGATGCGATTCCGTCATCAATCCACGCTAAACGTTGGCTGGCATCTGACATGATGGAAAGCCATTCTGCCGGACTAATGTTGGGTTTGACGTGGCACACCACTTCATTGACGCCGGGAGGAGTGGTATTGAATATGCGCAGATTGACCCATCGCACCAGCTGCAAATTGATGAAGCGCAAATAATCAACCAGCGATGAGTGTTCCTCGATGCCTTCATTCGGATTGTTCCACACATTGCGCATCCCCAGCACTTCTTCAGCCTGGCACTGCGTGTCTTCTAAACACTCGGTCAACGGATAATTCACCATGATGCCGCCGTCAATGTAGCAGCAGCCGTCGCGAATGATGGGTTGAAACAGCATGGGCATGCAGGAACTCATTTTAATGGCGTCCATGAGCGGCAGTTCAGGGTGGGTTGTGTGCGACAGCTGCACCGTTTTGAAGGTGTTCAAATCCACTGTGAACATATTGAGAGAAATTCGAGAGTATTCGTAAAACTCGCGCATCGTGATGCCGAGCGTTAAATCCTTGGATTCCAGCAACGGCTGCATCATGTCATCCAGCAGCTTGGGTTTGGCCATGCCCTTGCACGAAAACAGCTCAAACAGTTCCAGCGAATTCACGACGACCTTTTCCCATGGTCGCTTAATGATGTAGTCGTCCAGCGTGGTCCAATCGTGCTTCAGGCACAGCACGGCGCCGATCAAGCCCCCAATTGACGTTCCATAAATGGTTTCAATGTTGTCATGAGACCAGAATCCATGTTGCGCCAAATGCCTTGCGACGCCGTATGATAGAAGGCCGGTGGGTCCGCCGCCGCTGATGACGATGTGCTTAATCACCATTCGATTGTGTATGTGTGTTTGTATGGATGAATGGATTTACGGGCGTGTGTTTAATTGAATTCATTTGAAATTGAGTTATTTTAAATGAATAATTATATACGATAGGAATAATAGGAATAACAGGAATAACAGGAATAATAAGACAACCGGGAAATGGACAACATATTTTCAAGCAGGAACGAAGAGAACCGCGAAAGCGTTGAGAAATTGAATTTGGATGATTTGTATGAACAGAAAAAACAGGAAGATTTAGCGAAGCTCTACACGTTCAATCGCATCCTGACTCGGGTGCACGAGAAAATCAAGGTTGCTGCGCGACAAAAAAACAGCCAGCAGTTTTGCTGGTTTTTGGTTCCAGAGATGTTGGTGGGGGTGCCGAACTACGACAAGAATGCGTGCATAACCTACATGATCAGCAAACTGGAAGAAAACGATTTTGTAATACGATACACGCATCCCAATTTGCTGTTCATTTCATGGAAACACTATGTGCCCAACTACGTGCGCACCGAAATCAAGAAGAAAACTGGAACCGTCATTGACAAATTCGGCAATTATGTGTCGGAAGCGGATGCGGAGGCAAGCCCTGCCGTGAGCGACGGCACCCCCGGTTCCGACTTGAACATGATGATGTACAACAAGAAGGGAACGGCGGCGGCAGCTGCGACGAAGAAACCGGCCGGTGATTTTAAGCCGATTGCATCCTATAAACCGACTGGCAGTTTGGTCTACAACAATGACCTGTTTAAAAAGATAGAGGAGCGGATATAAATAAGGGACGTGCCGTCCCTTTAACCCTGGCATTTGCGTCTTCGTTTTATTGCGCATCCAGGTGTGCCAGTCGTTCCATGAGCTCGTCGTACCGTTGCTGTTCCAGTGCTGCCTCCACTATTTTAAGACGGCGCAGCTCGTGCGTGGTGCAGCCGCATTCCGCAATGTGTTCCACCTGCATTTCCAGTGCGGGCAAATCGTCTTCGGTCAGGTCGGGATGCACAATGGCTTTAGCGATTCGGTCCAGTTCGCGTTGATTTTCGTTCTGCTTTTCGAGTCGGCCCTCCTCATTTTTTGCATGCGCCGCAAGCAAGTGTTTGATGTCGCGGTTGGTTCCATGGGTTATTGCAGCAATCCCAATGCCAATGCCAATGCCAATGCCATTTCCGCACTGAGAACGGACCTCATCAATGCGGGCGCGCAGTTTCGCAATGCGCACGTAAAAATTTGCCAATCGTTTCATGATGGCGTTGGGCGCGCCCTTGGCAGCGACCATTTCGGCCAGGTCGGCCAGTTCATTCCGTGCAATGGGTTCTGTGTCCGGGTTTGCCCCCCGTTTCAACCGCAAATGCATGCGAAGTGCGGCCCCGCAATGATTTCCGCCCTGGTTGTGGCAACGGCGTTTCAACGCATCGGCAATTAACTCCTCAATGTCCTGTGCAGACGCGGCAAACAATTGCAGGTCCGGTTGCGACATGTTCGCGATTTGGCTGCTCATCAATGCATCAAATTCCGCAACGTCAATCGGGTCATTCGCGGACACTGAACCTAGAAACCTGGAATTTGTTGACGACGCCATTTACCTCTGTTTGCAATTGTATGAATTTTAATTACTTAATTACTTAATTATGAATGATTGTGATTGAGTATTTTTATTTTGTTTCGTTGTTAATATGTTATATTGTGATTATAATGTTATAATGATGCACGATGCATGATGCATGATGCATGATGCATATATTTACAAAAATTGAATTAAACACATCGCCACAAATAATGGTTAGACATAGACATATACCCGCGCCATGTTGTCTGCCCGTGTACCCAGCAAGACTCAGAAGAACCGGGCAGCGTGTGGAACAACGAATAAGAATGAAATGTGGAAAAAATTGCAGTCGGCGTTCACCATCGTGGATGATGACGAGCCAACGTCGCCGTCGCCGTCGGCTGCAGTGGAGTGCGTGTACAACCCATCCGGAAATCGCGAACGGTGCGACGTGTGCCAGTCGAACATTGTGATAACGGAGGACGGATTTGCCACGTGCACGAATCCGCGCTGCAGCATCATCTACAAGGACGTGCTGGACCAGTCGGCGGAGTGGCGGTTTTACGGGGCAGACGACAACCAAATGACGGACCCCACGCGGTGCGGCATGCCGGTGAATCCGTTGCTGGTGGAATCATCCTACGGGTGCAAAGTGCTGTGCGAAGGTGCATCATCTTATGAGATGCGGAAAATTCGGCGATACACGGAGTGGCAATCGATGCCCTATGCCGAGAAATCGCTGTATGACGAATTTGAGCGCATCAAGAACACGGCGTCCAATGCCGGCATTCCGAAGATGATCATTGACTGCGCGCTGCGCTATCATAAGAAAATATCGGAGCACAAAACGTTCCGCGGTGAAAATCGGGACGGCATCATTTCGGCATCCATTTACATTTCGTGTCGCACGCACGGCTGCCCGCGCACCCCGAAAGAAATCGCCAGCATATTTCATCTGGACAATAAGAGCGCAACCAAGGGCTGCAAAAACGCGCTGGCGATTATCAACGAGCTGGAGCACGACCTGGACAATTCCGAGAAAACCAATTTCGAGAAAACGAAGCCCCGAGCGTTCATTGAGAGATACTGCAGTCCATTGAACATCAATCCGGAGCTCACCAAGCTGTGCATGTTTGTGGCGATGCGCATCGAGCAACACAACATGATTCCTGAAAACACGCCGCACGCGATTGCAGCGGGCATCATTTACTTTGTCACGCAAATGTGCAATTTGAACATCACCAAGAAGGATGTGAACCGCATCAGCCAAATCAGCGAAGTCACAATCAACAAGTGCTTCAAAAAACTGGAATCCATTAAGACGCAGTTGATACCGTCCACCATCATTGAAAAGTATTCGGCAGCATCCTGAAAAAAAAATGCACACAAAATTCATATCATCATAACATTCACATCATTCACATCATTCATATCATGTCTGTGCCCGAACTCATCTTCATTGTTCCATATCGCAATCGCGAAGAGCACAAAATGTTTTTCACGGTGTACATGAAGTTTCTGATGGAGGATGTTCCGCCCGAAAAATACCGGATTTGGTTCGTGCATCAATGCGACAACCGCCCCTTCAATCGCGGCGCCATGAAAAACATTGGGTTCCTGGCCGTTCGAAACATGTATCCCAACGATTACAGGAATATCACGTTGGTGTTTCATGATGTGGACAATCTGCCGTACGCCAAAGGGATGCTGAATTATGACACACGTCCTGGGGTTGTTAAGCATTTTTATGGATACACGTACACACTGGGTGGCATTGTGTCAATCAAGGCGGGTGATTTTGAGCGCACGAGGGGATACCCCAATTTTTGGGCGTGGGGCAGCGAGGACAACTGTTTCAACCAGCGCGTGATTGATGCGCGGCTCTACATTGACCGCAGCAATTTTTTCCCGAGCGGGCACCGTTCCATTCTGCAGTTTGTGGACGGCATTATTAAAATGATAAATAAGAAGGAGACCTCGGCGGCCATGTATCGCACGTGCCAGGACTCGTATCAAACCATACGAAACCTGCAGTATCACGTGAAGGACGAATACATCAACGTGACGTCATTTGACACGCTGCAGAATCCGAATGAATTGAAGTTTGAGGAATACGACATCGTGAAAAACAACGGGACGAACCGCATCTCTCTCGGGCCGCAACTGGGGAACATGAATGCGCTCTTGCAACCAGCGCAACGCCCCACGTCGCATAGGCGGCGTTAAAATGAAATTAAATATTGCGATACATTATACCTCCCTTAACCAATATGTCGTTGATTCGTCGCATTTCGGGCGATTTTCGCCACCTGTGCAAACCCGCCATGGTGTATTTAGCCATATCCGTCGTGGCGCTCATTGCAATTGCGTATCAAAACATGGGCCTGAACAACATGTACTGCATGGGCGACTTTTCGTGCTACGTTCCCAGCACCGCTGCGGTTATATTTAGCGAGGGCCTTTACATCCTGTTTTGGACCTGGATTCTGCATTTGATGTGTCGCACGGGATACGCCTCCATTTCTTGGTTCCTGGTGGTGTTTCCGCTGGTGTTGTTTTTCGTGCTGATTGGGCTCATGATGCTGATGTCGACGCGGATGACGAAGCAAGGACGGGTTCAAAAGCTGCTGCCGATTGAGCGCCCGGTGCTGCCGCGCAACGAGCAGTTTGATTCATTTGGGCCCATGTTTCCGCCGGGTCCGCGCATGAATCAATAAATAATGCATGACACTTCGTGTATTAAAATTTGTGTTTATTCATGAAACAAATAATAAATACAAATATTAGATAAACGGTACGCAATATTACATACATCGGTAATCCAATAAACACCAATAAACAACTATAAACACCCATAAACAACCAATGGCACAAGCAAAAGCGCATGCAAAGCAGAATGACGAGAACGAACTGATAGCGGCGGCGTTGAAGAATGCGGAGGAAACGTTGTCATGGAACATCATTGACCACTATTTCAAGGACAATCCCAACGTGCTGGTGCGCCACCATCTGGAGTCGTACAATGATTTCCTTAGCAACGGCATTGCGCGCATCATGAAGGACCAGAACCCCATTATTTTAGAGAAGGACGAGAACAAGGACACGGGGAAATACAATTCGGTCATTGAGATTTATTTGGGCGGCGTGAATGGCGACCGCATTTCATTTAGCAAGCCCATCATTTACGACGACGTTGCGGCTTCGCCAGGCGACAATGCAAAGGAAAAGGAAAAGGAAAAGGAAAAGTCGAGTGCGCACTTCATGTATCCGAACGAGGCGCGCTTGCGCAACATGACCTACGGCATGACCATTCACTGCGACGTGGTGGTGGTGTATCACGTGTACGACCCCGTGCAAAAAACCGTGCTGAAAGAGCAGCTGGAGCTGCGGCAGCTCAGCCTGGGACGGTTCCCGATCATGCTGCAGTCCAACGCCTGCATACTGCACGGCATGACGCCGGAAGCGCGATTCTATGCTGGCGAATGCCGCAACGACTACGGCGGCTACTACATCGTGGACGGCAAGGAGAAGTGCATCGTGTCGCAGGAGAAGTTCGCCGACAACATGATTTACATTCGTTCGAATGCGGATGACGCCGATGCGGTGTACAGCTACAGCGCGGAGGTCCGCACCGTGTCGGAGGACCCCTCCAAACCCGAGCGCAAAATGGCGGTTAAGATGGTGGCGCCCGATGCCAGCTACTCCAACAACCAAATCGTGGTGGACATTCCGAACGTGCGGAAGCCGATGCCGCTGTTCATCGTGATGCGCGCGCTGGGCATCATCAGCGACCGCGACATAGTGGAGCGGTGTGTGTTGAATTTGGACGCCAATGCGTCCATGGTTGACGCATTCATTCCGTGCGTGCACGACGCATGCGAGGTGTTCACGCAGGCCGCTGCCCTGAAGTTCATCGCCACCTTCACCAAAGAAAAAACGGTGGCGCAGGTGCAGAACATTCTCATGGACTACTTCCTGCCGCAAATTGGCGAACTGAATTTCGGGGCAAAGGCGTATTTCTTGGGATACATGGTGTACAAGCTGCTGTTGGTGGTGATGAAGATGGAGAAGCCCACTGACCGCGACAGTTTCAAGTTCAAGCGGGTGGAAGTGCCGGGCACGCTCATGTTCAACCTGTTTCGCACGTATTACACTGCGCACGTGAAAAATGTGCGGCAGAAGCTGGACAAGAAAATCAAATACGGGCGTGACCGCAACGAGTTCGTCGGCACGCAGATCATGCAGGTCATCACCGCCGACAATTACAACGAAATATTTGGCGAGCGGCTGGTGGAGGCGGGGTTTAAGAAGTCGTTCAAGGGCAAATGGGCGGCGACGGTGCAGACGGAGGACAAGTCCAAGACGTACAAAGGCACGATTGGAGCGACCGACGGCACGGAGGTGGAGGGCATTGTGCAGGACCTGAACCGTCTGTCCTACAACTCGTTCCTGTCGCACTTGCGAAAAATGAACCTGCCGATGGACGCCAGCGCCAAAGTGGCGACTCCGCGTCAGTTGCACGGGTCGCAGTGGGGCATCATTGACCCCGCCGACAGTCCCGACGGCGCCAACATCGGCCTGCAAAAGCATCTGGCAATTTCGACATACGTGACCCAGTCGTGCTCGGCGTTGCCGCTCATTCAGTGGTTGCGCGAGCTGGCCACGATGGAGCTGCTGGAAGAGTGCAGCCCGAAGTACTTGCACCAGCTGACCAAGGTGTTTGTGAACGGGGCGTGGGTGGGGTCGCTGAGCAATCCGCGCGAGGTCATGCGACTCTTCTTATTGCATCGCCGCAATGCGCTCATACCGATTCACACGAGCGGGCGCTGGGACATTGCGCACAACGAGCTGCAGTTCTTCACGGACGGTGGGCGCCTGTGTCGTCCCGTGTTTTACTATGACGAAGAGGCGCGCCGCCCCAGCTACGCCAGCCGCGAAGCCATTGAAACCATAAAGAGCGGCAAATACACGTGGAACCAGCTGGTGTCCGGATTCGCCGCAAAAAGCGTGTCCACGCTGGACCCGTGCCGCGTGTATCGCATCGACGAACTGTATTCGGGGGCGACCGATTTTTCCGCGCTCACATCCAGCCGAGCCATCGTGGAGTATCTGGACACGAACGAGTCGGAGAGCGCGCTGATTGCCATGTTCCCGCGCGACGTGGTGCCCGGGAAAACCACGCACGTGGAAATTCACCCGTCGCTCATCTTCGGCGTCATGGGCAACCAAATCGTGTTTCCAGAGAACAACCCGTCGGCGCGCAACAACTTTTCGTGCGGGCAGGGCAAGCAGGCGGTGTCGCTGTATTCCTCCAACTACCTGTCGCGCATTGACAAGATGGGGGTGGTGCTGAACTACGGCCAGGTGCCGCTGGTCAAGAGCCGCTACATGAAGTACATCAACAACGAGCAGCACCCCTACGGCGAGAACGCCATCGTGGCCATCATGTGCTACAACGGCTACAACGTTGAGGACTCCATCCTGTTCAACGAGGGCTCTTTGAAGCGCGGGCTGTTCCGCACCACGTATTACAACATGTACGAGACGCGCGAGGAGGAGGAGCGCACGTATGACAAGCGCATTTGCAACGTGCAGGCGCAGCCGGCGGTGCGCGGCCTGAAACCGGGCGGCGATTACAGCGCATTGGACCGTTTCGGCTTAATCAATGAAAATGCAGAAATGGACGACAAGAAGGCGGTCATCGGTCGCGTGACTGAACAATGGATTCCGGGCATTGCCGCGGATGAGCCGCAACTGGAGGACGACAGCGTGTTTCCGAAGAAGGGGCAGCTGGGGGTGGTGGACCGCACATTCATCACGGACGAGGCATCGGGCAAGCGGTTGGCCAAGGTGCGCATTCGCGAAGAGCGCATGCCGGGCATTGGCGACAAATTCTGCTCGCGTGCCGGGCAGAAGGGCACGGTGGGACTCATTATACCCGAGGCCGACATGCCGTTCACGGACGACGGCATTCGCCCGGATTTGATTATCAACCCGCACGCGCTCCCCACGCGCATGACGATTGGCCAGCTGGTGGAGACGCTGATGGGCAAGGCGTGCGTGCTGCAGGGCGGATTTGGCGACTGCACCGCGTTCGTGAACCACGGGTCCAAGCACCAGGTGTTCGGCAAGATGCTGGCCGAGCTGGGCTACCATTCGAGCGGCACACAGCTGCTGTACAACGGCACGACGGGCGAGCGCATGGAGAGCCAGATTTTCATTGGTCCCACGTATTACATGCGACTCAAGCACATGGTGAAGGACAAAATCAATTACAGGACGCGCGGACCGCGCACTGTTTTGACACGGCAGACGGTGCAGGGTCGTGCCAACGACGGCGGCCTGCGCATCGGCGAAATGGAGCGCGACGGCGTCATTGCGCACGGGGCGGCGTACTTCTTGCGGCAGTCCATGCTGGAGCGCGGCGACGAGTACTACATGGCGGTGTGCAACAAGTCGGGCATGATTGCCATTTACAACCCCGCGCAGAACCTGTTCATGAGCCCGATGGCGGACGGCCCCATCCAGTTTGCCGACACGCTGACGGCCGACAACCAGGCGCTCAACATTGAGAAGCTGACGCGGTTTGGGCGCAGCTTCAGTGTGGTGCG
>Ga0315294_10003758_pt1 | contig 16546 bp, 13 predicted proteins | sample YL17G13_40_MG_FD_203626 | JGI IMG/M metagenome (GOLD analysis project Ga0315294, IMG submission 203626) | Sediment microbial communities from Yellowstone Lake, YNP, Wyoming, USA - YL17G13_40 | ecosystem: Environmental > Aquatic > Freshwater > Lake > Sediment | place: USA: Wyoming | collected... | reverse complement strand
CTGCTGCTGGAAGAAGGTTGAGGGGCAGGTAACCGATCCTGTGAACGATTTCCCGCCGGACGCCAACTGCCTCGAGGCCTACAGGGTCGATGTCCAGCTCGGCTCGAACCTTGAGCCGATCGCGGGTTCCACACAGCCCATCGAGGTGCAGGTGTTCGATCACCAGGGGCTCAACACGGTCGACAAGGTGATTCTGGAAGCTCCCGATCTCTTTTCGGGCGAAATGCAGCTCGGATATGTCGAGGATGTCGGCATCAATACTCATTTGTTCACGAGCACGGTTGAGAACGAATTCGGAGCCGGGCCGGGCGAGTATCCGCTGCTGGTGAGGGTCGTGGATACGCAGGAGGACCCGAATCTTGGTCAGATCGATGCGTGGTTTCTGTACACAGTGGAGGTGGGCGCGAGGAGAGGATGGGTCCGCACGTGGGGCGGGGACGCATACATGATGGGTGCTCACGATGATGCGCAAGCAGTAACCACAGACGCTTCGGGGAACATCTATGTGACCGGGCACTTCAGGAAGACCGTCGATCTGGACCCGGGCGATGGTGTCGAGGAGCATACCTCTACCAAAGACGCGGCGTACCTGACCAAATTCGATCCCGATGGGGACTTCATATGGACTCGCGTCTGGGACGGTATGGGCAACGATGAGGGCTCTGATGTTCTGATTGACAGCGCCGGAGACATCCTGCTGCAGGGTTTCTTCGATGACCTTATCGATCTCGATCCCGGAGTCCAGACCGATGCGCACGAGGGAAGGATGTTTCTCTGCAAACTGGATTCGGACGGAAATTACATTTGGGGACGGTCATGGGACATAGGCGCTGTCGGGATCGCGATAGATGGCAGCGATAACATATATATGTCGGGTACCTTTCATGGTCAGGCGGATTTCGACCCCAGCGACGCAGAGGATCTTCGCTGGCCAAACGGGATGCAGGATCTTTACGTGCTCAAAATGAGCTCGGAGGGCGAATACCTGTGGCCCCGGACATGGGGCGGACCGGGGAATTCCTTCACCGACAATGACAGGGCGATCGCCGTTGCGGCCGACAGCGGCGGGAATGTCTATGTGGCCGGTTATGTCAGCAACACGACCGATTTCGATCCTGGGTCCGAAGTGGAGGAACACGAAGCCGGAGCGTTCATCAGCAAGTTCGCGCCCACGGGGAAGTTCCTGGGAGTGAATTGCTGGCTTGTCGGCACTCACGCGCTCGCTGTAGATTCTGACGATAATCTCTTTCTGACAGGGGGAATCAGCAACAATGTGACTGTCGATCTTGACACCGGCCCCGGTATCGACGAGCGAACCGGACCGTGCGCTTTCCTGGCGAGCTACACATCCACGGGAGAATACCGCTGGGGCAGGACCTGGGGGATGAGTTTGGTCGATCCTGCTCACATTATCGTAGCTCCAACCAATGAGCTCTACATAACCGGCACATTCTACTGGGACCTCGTCGACTTCGATCCGTCCGCAAATACCGACTACCACGGCTCATGCGCCGAGGACGATGTCTTCCTCAGCAAGTATCTTACGAACGGTGAATACCAATGGACGCGCACGTGGGGCGGTGGATGGGATGAGATCGGTTATGAGGTGGCGTCGGATGAATCGGGCAACGCGTTCGTGGCGGGCGAATTCGAAATGCCGACCGATTTCGATCCCGGCCCCGGATGGGAATATCACGAGGGTCACGGCGGCGGCGACGCGTACGTGATCAAGATCCCCCCCGACGGCAACTGGTGAGCGAGCTCATCAGAGCCGCGACAGTAATGGAGCGGTCTCCTCATGATGCATCCGCCGGCGGAGCGGACGGATTTGCATCCTCTAATTCCCGATATTCCGCGTTCTCGCCCAAAGCCTTCCTTAGTCGGTCCACGATTTTCCCTGCGCCATCGGCTTGGAAACGCATCGCTACAGCTACTTCCCCGGTTTCGTCGCTCCATTCGAGAAACAGCACCCCGTACCGCTTGAAATAGACCGCGCGACTGACCGAGCTCCAGGGGATCGTCACCCTGTCCATCCTTCGATCCGCAGCGACTCGGGACAAAACGAGCGGCATGAATCCTTCAACGCTCGCGTACATGAGAAGGAACATCCCGACCGCAACAATCCCGGACCCTGCGCGCACCGCGAGAAGCATCCCGACGAAAAACAGAATCACAAGAATGTACACGCCCCACGCCATCCCTTCGAGTGAGCGCTCAAGCCTCGAATCGACCCTGTACCATCTGCCCTCAAGAATATAGGAGGGACTGTCGCCCGACGTCTCGACTATCGTTGACTTCACCGGCTGAAAGATGAAATGCTGCCTTGGGGTTCTGAGGATTTCCGCTTTGGAGAAGCCCCACGCGCGCCATTTCGACGTGTTGATGTTCGGCCACTCCTGGACGTCGAGAGTGATGCTGTGGTTAGAGATGTCTTCGTCTCCGGGCATTGACAAGGGGACATCATGCCACCTGTCCCAGGACCGGGCAAGCGGGAAGGTAATGCGACTGAATTGCATTTGCAACTTCCTTGCATTCATGGGATAATCGCCCTCGACATGAAGGCGACATTCGACAGAAAATCCGCAGCCAGGGTCCTTCACCAGGCCGGGCTGCGATCGACTCCCGCCCGCAGGGCACTGATCATGGCGTTGCACAGCGCCGGTCCCCTCAGGGAAGAGGAGATCGCGTCGAAGCTGGGCGCCGACTCGCCGGATCCCGCGACCCTGTATCGCAATCTCGGCTCGCTCATGAGGGCGGGGCTGGTTCGCAAGCATCGTTTCGGCGACCGCGCATGGTATTTCTCGCTGCACCTTCCCGGAGAGCTTGCGTGCACTCACGCGCATTTCGTATGCGAGTCCTGTGGACATTGCGAGTGTCTGACGGACACGAATGTGCCGATCGACATCATCGATGCCGGGGATCGAACCATAAGTGACATAGAGCTTGTCGTAAACGGCCTTTGCAGCCGATGTCGCGAGTAGACCTACAGATTTTCAGGGGAGAAGAACGATGACAGGAACATCGCGCGCTTTGTTTCCTCTTGCCTTGCTTGTGGCGCTGCTTTTCGTCGCGGCAGACAACCGACCATGCAGTGCCCAGGAAGCCGTTATGCTGAGGGTGGCCGTGACTCTCCCGGACCTCGCCCCGATCGTGAGGACCCTCGGCGGGGAGAAGGTCGAGGTCCTGGAGGTGATGCCGCCGGGCTCCGACCCACACAGCTTCACACTCACCGCCGACGCTCTGGCGAGCATCCAGTCCGCCGATCTCATTGTGTTCGGGAAATCCGATTTTCTGCAGTTCGAGAAAGAGCTTTCGGCCGCCGCCGGGAACATAGACAGGGTCGACTGGCCGGACTACGAGCGTCACGGCGCAGCCCTGAAGGATTTTCCGGGCTTCAGCGGAAACCCTCACGGGTACTGGCTCGGTTTCGGCAACGCCAAGGCGATCGCGTCAGGGATTGCGGAAGCTCTGATCCTGAAAGGTCTCGACCCTGTGCAGGTCGCGGAAAGCCTGAGGACTTTCTCGGAGGAAGTCGATGCAATGAGCAAATCCGGGAAGGAACTGATGGTGAACGTGGGTCGGGAGCGAAGCAGATGGGTGGGGATGATTCCCGGCGTGCTGTACTCGATCGACAACCTGGGGGTGTCGGTGGCCGATGTGGTCTACCGGGAGGGCGGCGGATTCGCATCGGGTGCCGACCTTCTCGTGATCGAGGATAAGCTGAGGGAACGGGAATGGGCAGGGGTTGTGTGTCCGCTCAGCATGCGCGGGTCGAAGGCAGGCGAGATGGCGGAGCAGATCGCACGCGACACCGGTGCCCCGGTGGCGTACGTGAAGTTCCTCGATGCCCGCTCCGGGGACTCTTTCCTTGCGCTTGCGGCCTACAACGCTTCAGCGATCAGCGTAGCGGCGGTCGAGGGAGAGGTCGTCGCGCAGTCGCGCAGCTCCGGCTCGGGCTGGATAGTCTGGATGCTCGTTGTGTTCGGGCTTCTGATCGCTCTCGTGATGCAGAACAAAAGAATGTACTACTCCGGGGCCGGCGGGGGTATTTTCGAAAAGAAACAGAAGAAATGACCGCGGCTCTCCCGATAGAAGCAAGGAACCTTTCGTTCAGCTACGCGCATCCCGCAGTGGAAGCGCTGACCGACCTCACTTTCGACATCCCGGCGGGGAGCTTCACTGCGGTGATGGGTCCGAACGGGTCGGGCAAGACCACATTGCTCAGCCTGATCCTCGGACTGCTGAGGCCGGATTCCGGCGAGCTTAGCGTCTTCGGCAAAAATCCCTGGCAGCACCTTTTCAGCACGCAGAGACACATCGGGTATGTCCCGCAGAGGGAAAGCGTCAATTATCGACTGCCTCTGACGGTAAGTGAGGTCGTGCTGCAGGGAGTGCTTGCTCGAATGGGCGGAGGGATTGCGCGGTCGGAGATGGGTCGGCACCTGGCGCAGGTCCTGGAGATGGTCCGTCTCGCGGACCTTGCCGACAGGCCGTTCAACGCACTTTCCGGGGGACAGCAGCAGCGGACCCTCATCGGTCGGGCCCTGGCGGTCGATCCCGAGATTCTCCTTCTGGATGAGCCGTTTTCGGCGGTCGACCTGGCCAACCAGCAGGAGATGTCGAAGCTTCTGAGGAGCCTTGCGACAGAAAACGGGGTCACAGTTCTCGCCGCGGTTCACAATGTGAACATTCTCGTCCATGACCTGGATCGAATCCTCCTCCTGAACCGCCGCGCGATCGCTTTCGATTCGCCCGACTCGGTTCTGCAGCCGGAGATACTGCGACGGGCGTACGGAGTCGATGTCCCGGTCGTCGTGTGCGAGGACGGATTCAGGCACGCGCTTGTGGAGGAGTCGCATGGGACCGATCGGTGAATATCTCGTCTCGCCGTTCGTTCTTCGCGCGCTTCTCGCTGTGGTCCTGATATCGATCAACGCGGGCATTGCGGGGTCGTTTGCCGCATTCAGAAGCTCCACCTTCCTTGTCGCGGGGGCGAGTCACGCAGCGCTCGCGGGAGCCGCGGGTATAATCCTCCTGCATTCGATCGGGATCTGGCTGGGAGTGGATCCGATGATCGGGGGCGCGGTCACGGCCGTGCTCCTGGCGCTGCTCGCGGCTCATGCAGGGTATGCGGGAAGGAAAGGGGACGTGGACACGGCCATCGGCGTGGGATTCGCGTTTTCGATGGCCATAGCGGTGCTGCTTATCTCGCTCATACCCGAGTCCGCCACAAAGGTATGGGGGATTCTCCTGGGCGACCTTCTGCTTGTCACATGGGGAGACCTGGGTCTGATGTCCGCCGCAACGGTGATCATCGCGGCCTTATTCTTCGCGTTCAGGCGTGAGTTCCTTTTCATCAGCTTCGATATCGAGGGCGCAAAGGCGTTCGGGGTGCACGCGAGACGGTACAACCTGCTCATGTTCGGGCTGATCGGACTGTCGGTCGCGATGATGCTGAAGGGCATCGGTGCGATCCTGGTGTTCGCAATGATGGTGGCTCCGGCGGCCACCTCGATTCTGATCGCCGGGTCGGTGAAGCGGGTGATAACGGGTGCAATGCTGATCGCGCTCGCAAGCGGTGTGCTGGGAATTCTTCTGTCCTATTTCATCGATGTATCGGTCAGCGGTCTGGCCGCTTTCCTCGCAACCGCCGGGTATCTCGCCACTCGCAGCGCAGTAGAATACCGAAGCAGGCGCTGAGGGCTGAGCGTCTTGCGGATAGCCGTTTCCGAGGCGACCCTCCTCCTCAGGTTGAACCATCCCATTCCCTCTGTTAAAATTCGGCATCCGTACGCAGACTGACGGGATGGCAATGGCGACCAAGCCGATCCAGAAGATTCTGATCCTCGATTTCGGCGCTCAATACAACCAGTTGATCGCACGTCGAGTGCGAGAGGCGAAGGTCTACTCAGAGGTTGTACCGTACACCATCACGCCCGAAGAGATCTTGAGGGAGGGCCCGAAGGGCATGATCCTTTCCGGCGGCCCTTCCAGTGTGCGCCTCAAGGACTCTCCGTTTCCTGATCCCGCTCTGTTCAAGCTCGGCATTCCGATCCTCGGCATCTGCTACGGCATGCAGTTGATGGGCAGCATGCTCGACGGACAAGTCTCCGGCACAAGGAAAAAGGAGTACGGAAAGACCGAGCTGACGGTCGACGACAGCGATCTCCTATTTAGGGGCCTGAACCCGAACCTGATCTGCTGGATGAGTCACGGGGACATCGTGAAGAAGCTTCCCCCCGGTTTCAAGAGCCTCGCGCACACGTTCAACACCAGGCACGCTTCGATGTGCGACCCCGAGCGCAGGTTCTACGGCGTGCAGTTTCATCCTGAGGTCGTGCACACGCCCTGGGGAATCGATTTCATCAAGAATTTCCTTTACACCGCCTGCGGGTGCGAGCCCACCTGGACCCCGTCCAATTTCGTGGACCTCGCCGTCTCGGACATCCGGAAGGGTGTGGGGAAGAAGCGGGTCATCTGCGCATTGTCGGGCGGAGTGGATTCGACCGTCGTGGCCGCGCTGGTTCACAAGGCGGTGAAGAAGCAGCTTATCTGCATTTTCGTGGATCACGGCTTCATGCGCAAGGGCGAGATGAAACAGGTGCGCGAGACCTTCGAGAGCCATTTCAAAATGAACCTGGTGTGCATAGACGCCTCCGAGCGTTTCTTCCGCAGGCTCATAGGCGTGAAGGATCCCGAGCAGAAACGCAAAATCGTAGGCGAGGAGTTCATCAGGGTTTTCGAGCAGGAGGCGAGCAAGCTGGGGAGGATCGACTTCCTCGCGCAGGGGACGCTGTACCCCGACGTGATCGAGTCGCAGAGTCACACCGGCGCGACGAAGGTCAAGATAAAGAGCCATCACAATGTAGGCGGGCTTCCGGAGAAGATGAATTTGAAGCTGATCGAGCCGCTCAGGTTCATTTTCAAGGACGAAGTGCGCAACGTGGCGAGCCAGATCGGCCTACCTCCGCACATTGTGTTCCGACAGCCGTTTCCGGGACCCGGCCTGTCCATTCGGATTATCGGAGAGGTCACGCGGGACCGTGTCAAGGTCCTTCAGGAAGCGGACGCGATAATCATCGAGGAGATTTACCGCGCGGGCCTGTCGCGTGACGTATGGCAGTATTTCGGAGTGCTGCCGCTGATCCGATCCGTCGGCGTGAAAGGCGACGAGAGAACGTACGAATATCCGATCGTCGTGAGGGCAGTGACGAGCGAAGATGCGATGACATGCGACTGGGCAAGGCTGCCCTACAGTGTGCTCGAGCGAATTTCCAACCGGATCGTGAACGAGGTGAAGGGCGTCAACAGATGCGTCCTCGACATTACGTCCAAGCCGCCCGGCACGATCGAATGGGAGTAGGCGCGGGGAATTCCGCCGGATATGTGAAACGTCCGGCGCAACTAAAGGATACTGAAGGTGGAATGGAAGTGACTCCGGAAAAACACAGGGTGCTGTTCTCGAGACAGAAAATCCAGGCGAGGGTCAAGGAACTTGCCGAGGAGATCTCCGCGGATTACGAGGGACGAGTGCCGTACCTCGTGATCGTCCTCAAGGGCGCGGTGATTTTCGCCTCGGACCTGATGCGCAATCTCACCGTCCCATGCGAGCTGGATTTCATAGGCATCTCCTCGTACGGCGAGGAAACCCGTTCGACCGGGATCGTGAGGATCACCAAGGACCTCGACGAGAGCATCGAGAGCAAACACGTGCTCGTGGTCGAGGACATCGTCGACAGCGGCCAGACGCTGAATTACCTCATCAACACCCTGAGGCAGCGACGTCCGGCGAGTCTGAAAGTGGTTAGCTTTCTTGACCGCCCCGATCGCAGGGAGGTGGATGTCGCCATCGACTACAGGGGCTTCGACATCCCGGACGCGTTCGTTCTGGGGTACGGGATGGACTACCGCGAGCGCTACAGGAATGTCCCTTACATCTTCGTGCTGGATCACCTTCCCAACGGGGATGACATCCTCCTGAGAAGTGGGGGATGCGCGAAGTAGTCCCCCTGATGCTGTGGAGTCAGCGGCATGCCTTCCGGGGCGTGCCATTTTTTTCGCCGCGCGTAAACCCGTTGTGATAACCTGTGTCCGTGGTGCGTGAAGAGAGGAAATTCTCCCCCCTGATTTTTCGCCTGCCGCTCTGGATGATGGCTGGCGCACTCGACGCGATCTATGTCGGGTGGATTGGGTACGAAGGGGCTGAGCGGTGGATTGTCTTTCTCGGTACAGCCGTCGGACTCTACGCTTTGATCGCGGTGGTTGTGCATCTGCTTGGGGGGATTTTCCATGGATTGGGAATAAGAAGGCGGAGAACCGAGTTGGAGGCGGCTAAGGAGCTTTGCTGGGATGTCGGTATCCTCTTCCTGTTGATGCTCGGATTCCGACTGAACGAGCTCTATCTTCCGTCAATCAGGGACCCCGCTTCAATTGCCGCGAATCTTCTTCTGCTGGTTGCGTCGCTGGGTCTGGTCATGGTCGGAAGGCTTCTTGTCAGGCGGTCCGGAAAGCATCCGGTCATTGTCGGGCTCTCGATTTTCCTGATCGCTCTGATCGTCCTGGCGTCATTTGCGCAGAAGCATGTCGGAGCCGTGTCGGATGCAAGTGGAAAACCGAACATTATTTTGATCACGCTCGACACGGTCCGCGCCGACCATCTGGGAGCCTACGGCTATGAGAGGGACACCTCACCGAATTTCGACCGGTTCGCCCGCGAGAATCATCTGTTCACGGGTTGCCGGACGCCCGCGCCGCTGACTTCCCCCGCGCATGCGTCCGTCTTCTCCGGGAAAATGCCGCACGTTCACGGGGTCCTGACGAACATCTCATCTTATCCGGAAGATCCCGAGCTTCCGACAATAGCCGCGCAGCTCGCCCAAGCCGGCTATCGCACCGTCGCCTTCCCTGCGGCGGTCCACATGGGAAGAGAATTCGATTTCGACCGTGGATTCCAGAGTTTCAATCAATCGACCGTTCTGACCCGTCCGGACTGGCTTCAGAACGCATATCAATTGGCGCCGATCGCAATTCTGTCCAGGCTCGGAATAATCAGAGAGACATATCTGGTCCGGGACTCGCGGCAGGTCAATAGAGCATTCTTCAACTGGCTCGATCTTTCCGCCCGTGAAAAAGGGCCTTTCTTCTGCTGGGTACATTACTTCGACGCCCACGCTCCATATCAGCCGCCTGAGAAATACTGGCGGCTTTACGACCCTACGTACGCGGGCCGTGTAACCGGCTCCCAGGAGGAATGCGAGGAGATAAATTCCCAGGTCGAGGAGACCGACCACGGGCGAATACTCCCCCAGGGCTTCTCGCAAGCCGATATCGACAACATGGTCGCACGCTACGACGGGGAGATACGTTACCAGGACGAAAGCCTGGGTGAGTTGTTCGAGAAGCTGAAGACCGCGGGAATCTGGGATAATACCATCATCATCGCGGTGAGCGATCATGGCGAGGGGATGTACGATGACGGCTATTTCGGTCACGACCATTCTCTGAAAGAGTACGAGATCAGAGCTGCGTGCGCGATCAAAGGGCCGGACATCATGAGTCCCGCAGATCGTCCGCTGAGCCTGACCGACATCACCTCCTACATCCGGTTCCAGGGCGGTGTCGGCGCGGACGCATCCAGACTGACCGAATCGGTCGAGACGGAGCCGGAACCCAACGACGATCCGTACGCGAGCATGGTCTTCCTCAAGTCGCACTGCTGGATCGATCCGCCCTTCAAGCTGGTCAGGACTTATCAGGGAGAGGGGCGAGGAATCCTGTACTCGCTTTACGATCTCCGGACGGACCCGCGGGAATCGATCGATCTGTTCGATGCATCCGACTTGCGGTCGCAGGAGATGAAGAACCGGCTCGAGGACTGGCTTGAACAGAATTCCGCCGACTTCCCGTCGCTGTTGAAGCGTAAGAGCACGCTTGGGGATATAGACCCGGCGACCCTTGAGATGCTTCGCTCGCTGGGTTACATTTACTGACGAAACAAGGGTTCCGCCGCACAGGGAAAGACTCGAAATCCATGACAGGGGTTTCGAGAACCCGGCGGCGGTCCGGAGGAGCCAGGCGCGTATGGGCTTCGGCGCAGCACACATAGGGTTGCTCATTGCGGGCCTTCTGTTGGCCTTTCTTGGTCTGCCCATCTACAAGAGCGCGATCAGGTTCATCGGGTTCGTAGTCGGGGCAGGATACGGCATCTACCTTTTCTCCCTTTTTGCGAAGAGCGTGGCCTGGGACCCCATTTTTGTGATCGTCACGGCGTGTTTCTTCGTGATCGTAATGGGCATACTGGGGACGTTCGTGGCCCAGGCTGCGAATATGGTGCTGTTCTTCCTGACGGGCGGTCTGGTCGGGGTCATGATGGCGAAAATAGTCGCCGGCGCGACTGCTGGCGAGATTATCGACCAGTCCTCGGTGCTGGGCCTCATGACGCCCAGGGTGACGGACCTGATATGGTTCATCGGAGGGGGGATCGTATTCGTCATCTCGATCGAGGTCCTGATAATGCTCGCGCTCGCGTCGCTGGGGACCGGACTGATCTGGTTTGCGCTTCGGCCGCTCGAGGTCATGAGGCCCGACTGGTTGATCCCCGTGGTCCTGGGTGTGCTTGGACTCGGGGTCCAGGAAGCGTCGAGAAGACGCAGGAGAGGTCCGCCGAAGCTGCCCAGGCTGAAGTACAAACCCCGTCCGGTTGTCTGGAAAACACCGTTACGGCGGGACTGAGTCATGGGCAGGAATGAAGTGATACTTCATGTCTCACTCACCGGCGTCGGGCTCGTTCTTCTCGCCGTGCTTGTGCTGTCCCTGAGGGCCGAGCTCACATCCCTTTCCGAGAACAAGCACCATCGCACGCAGGTGATCCTGTCCGTCATAAGCATGGGGGCGCTGATCTACCTGACTCTGACCCTTCTGTTCAACTGGTCGCTGTCGAAGGAGACGGTCCTGTGGACAATCCTCGTGGTCATGCCCGTCCTCCTGATCCTCGCACCGATTATCCTGATTCTTCGCGCCAGGTCCTTCAGGGGGCTGGTCAGAAAGAGAATAGATGAACAGAGAAAACTGATCCGGGAAGTGGAGGAACTTCTGGACGAGAGAAAGCGGGAGCGTATCAGGGAGGGGAAGATATCGCGAGGCGAGCCGGTGGACGATTAGGGTGGGTGTCGATTGTCCATTTTCCCATGGAGCAAAAGGCGGAAATATCAAAGGTCGAAAGGAACCAAACAGGTCTTATGGTTCTCTTATAGTGCAGAGAAACGCCGCTTTCACTGAAGGCGGACGGTGTGGGCATGGTCATATCAACCGGCGACAAGCAGAAAATCACCCTCAGCCCCGATTTCCTTGCCAAGCTTGCGCGTCTCAAGCTCGAGACGAGGATGATCCTGGGCGGAGTAATGAAGGGTGAGAAGCGGAGCAAGAAGTACGGCACGTCGGTGGAGTTTGCGGACTACCGCGACTACCACCGTGGCGACGATCTCCGCTATCTGGACTGGAACATTTACGCCCGGCTGGAGCGGTTTTTTCTGAAGCTCTTCCACGAAGAGGAAGACCTGACGGTCCATATCCTTGTCGACCTCTCGGCATCGATGACTGCCGGGGAGCCTTCGAAGGTCCACTACGCGAAGCAGCTCGCGGCAGCGCTTTCCTACATCGCGCTGTCGAACCTGGATCGACTCAGCCTCACCACATTTTCCGACCGGCTCGGGTCAAGCACGCAGAGGATCCGGGGACGCGCGCATCTGGCAACCGTGATCGATCTGCTGAATGACGCTCCCGCGGGCGAGAGGACGAATTTCGATGACGCCCTGAAAGCTTTCAGTCTCCGTCACCGTGCCCGCGGCCTGGCTTTCGTCATCAGCGATTTCCTCGACCCTGTCCACGCCAAGGACGGGATCAAAAGACTGGCGCAGCACAAGCACGACATCCTGCTGCTCCAGGTCCTGGATCGAACCGAGCTCGATCCCGACCTCAGAGGCGACTGGGCGCTCACCGACTGCGAGACGGGGGAAGTGGTGGAGGTGTCGGTCAGCCCGAGACTTCTCACGGACTACAAACGCAGGATGGTGGCATATCTCGACGATTTGAGGACTTTTTCGAGACGTCTCGGCATCGGGTACGTTCTTACGACAACCGATGTGCCGATCGAGGATTTCATACTGAAGGAGCTCGTTTTCACCGGGCTGGTGAGACGCTGATTCTAGAGCCCCTGCAACGGCTCCAGGGGCAATGTATCGATGATCTTGAGAGCCGCGGCAAGCTGTCGGCCCATGCTCTCCGCCTTCTGTTTCAACGCGTCATGTTCCTGCTGCGAAACAAGTCCCACTCTCTTGCACACGACGAAGTGCGAGGTGAGCTCGTTGAGAGAAGTAAGGGCGCGGGTCAGGTGAGCATAGCGATAGGGCACATCGAACCGGGCCATGCCCAGGGCCGAGTTTTCGAGGACGGACAGCACGCTGTCCCGGATCATGGGCACCATGACATACCGCTCCTCTTCCGGGAAAGCAGCGATCTCCTCGTTGACGGCAAGGGTCAACTCGGCGGCGGTGCGGACGATTGTCAGCATGTTCCAGGATGCCATATTCGTTCGGCGAAGCCTATTACAGATTATAGCACGGCCGTTGCCTCCTCTATTATAGATGCAGAAAACGTGAGATACATCGACGTAAACTGGCTGAGGAGTCGGAATGACGATAAATAATCCCCTGGCGTTGATCTTCGCTGCGGTCATACCCGTGATCGTCGCGCTCTATCTCCTCAGGCTCAAACGCAAGAAGAAGCTGGTCGCTTCCACGTTCTTCTGGACCGAGATCGTTCAAGACCTGCAGGCGAACGTTCCATTCCAGAAGCTCCGCTGGAATATCCTGCTCCTCCTGCAGATCCTGATTGCTCTGGCTATTATCGGCGCGATGGTCGACCTGTCGGTCAGGGCGGCGCTGAACGAGGGTCAGAGGACGATCTTCGTGCTCGATACTTCCGCCGGCATGGGCGCGAAGGAGGGAGGATCGACCCGCCTGGAGAACGCGAAGAACGACATCAAGATGTACTGCAGGAATCTTGCTCAGCGCGAGCAGGTAATGATCATCGAAGCCGGCGAATACGCGCGTGTGATCCTTGATTTCACCGGCAGCTTCCAGGCGGTCGAACGGGCATTGGACTCGGTGAAAACGCAGGACACCCGGAGCGACCTCGCGACCGCCTATTCACTGGCTGTCGGGAAGGCGTCGGAGGTCGACAAGCCCAGGATCGTCATCGTGAGCGACTTCTCCGGTTTCGACCCGGAAATCTTCAGCGATGCCCAGTACCCTGTGAGCTTCCTGCAGACGGGGAGGGGGGGACGCAATGTGGCGATAACCGATTTCGCGATCGCAGGTCTGGCCGAGACTGAAACAGGCAGGACCTTCAACGCTTTCCTCGCCGTGAGAAATTACACCGATCAGAAGCTTGCGTGCGACGTGGAATTCTATGTCGAGGGCGGGCTGGCGGATGTCCGGACGATCGAGGTCGATCCCGGGAGCCGTGTCGCGAAAGTCTACAACGAGATACCGTATTCGGACGGCGTAGTGGAGGTAAGGCTGGACACGGTAGACAGTCTCGACATCGACAATGTCGCGTATGGCATCCCGCCCGCGAGCGAAGCGATGGAGATACTTGTCGCGGGAGACGATCCATTCCTGGTCTTCGCGCTGTCCGGCATTCCTGGAACGCGCCTCTACCGAATACCTCAGAACGAGTACGCTGCCGGCGCAGGATACGACCTCACTTTCTTCCCTGGCTGGGCCCCGGAGCAATTGCCTCCCGGCAACTACGTGTTTTTCAATCCCCCGAACAGAGACTACCTGCCATGCAAGATGAGCAATCAGGTCGAGACTCCGAAGGTCACCGACTGGGACGACGGTCACCCGATGCTGAGATTCGTCAACCCCGGCAGCTTCAACGTCTTCGCAGCCACCAAGGTCGAGCCGGTGCCCGGAGCGATGACTCTGGTGGATGCGGACAAGACGCCGCTCATGGTCTACGGGGAGCGAAACTACCTCAGGGCGCTCGTCTTCTCCTTCGACCTTACAAGCACCGACCTTATCACTCGGCCGACATTTCCGATCCTGATGTACAACGTCGTCAGCTTCTACCGGTCGTATCTCGAAAGCGGCTCGTCGGGGCTGAGAACGCAGGGGATCGAGGCGATCAGGGTGGAGGAGCTCGGGGAGAAGGTGAAGCTGACCGGGCCTGACGGTGTCGAGCTCGAATTCCCGATCGATGCCGGGCATGCGTTCATAGACGTGAACACAGCCGGCGTCTACAACATGCAGGTCGTCGGGGGAACCAAAGAATCAAGCAGGAAGCTGGTGGCGAATTTCTTCGACGAGGCGGAGAGCGACATAGCATCGGTCGCGAACCTGGAGGAGCAGTTGGGCGAGGACAAGGTGATGCGTTTCGAGGTCCAGGGCGAGAAGCGCATATGGAAGTGGCTGTCGGTCATGGCGCTCGTGATTCTTTCCGGTGAGTGGTTTTTCTACCACCGAAAGGGGTTTTAGAGAATGCATCAGTCCCCATGTGCGAGGCGAGAGGGGACTGGCACACCGATTTCGCCCTGCAATCCTGTCCCCACCGAGCGAACGGGTCAGGGGCGAAATCGGGGTGCCTGTCCCCAATTCCGCACTTGGAATTAGGGCACGCGATCTCAAATAGCTATGGACTTCCGAACTCCACAGGCGCTCTGGTTCCTCCTCGTTGTCCCGTTCTTCGTGCTGCTTCATTTTCGAAGCTTCAGCGACATGGGGCGATTCCAGCGAGGTCTAAGCCTCCTTTTACGGCTGTTGATTTTGTCGGGGATAATCCTCGCCCTCGCGGACATGCGCCTTATCCAGAAGTCGGACAAGCTGTCGGTGTTTTTTCTCTGGGACGGAAGCCGGTCGGTGGGGCAGGGGAGCACGCAGGCGATGCGGGATTACATGGAGCAGTCCTTCCAAAGCTCGGACAAGGAACGTGACCAGGCAGGGATCATCGCGTTCGGGCGCGACTCGTTCGTCGAGGCGAAACTGGGAAGCGACCTTGAGGATTTCACGTCGGTCGAGTCGGACATCAAGCCGGACTTCACCGATCTCTCGAGCGCGATAGGTCTGGCGCTGGCGAGCCTGCCTCCGGACACGGGCGCGAGGATCGTCGTGCTCTCCGACGGCAACGAGAATCTTGGAGACGCGGTGACATCGGCGCGCATTGCCGCGAACAGGGGAATCCAGATCGACACTGTGCCTTTCGGACAGCCGATGGCGGGCGAGGTCGCAGCGGGGCGTATCATCCTGCCGCGAAGAGTCGAGCAGGACGAAATGTTCGATGTGCGCGCGGTGGTCGAGTCTGAGAGGGAAACCGACGCGACGATCGAGGTGTACGAGAACGAGAAGCTGATCGGAACGCAGCGGGTGCATCTCGTTCCGGGAAAAAATGTGTTCACGTTTCCCAGGCAGCAAACCGAGGGCGGGTTCTACGGCTATCGCGTGCAGGTTCTGGCGGACGGCGACGTTGAAGCCGAGAACAACAAGGCGGTGGACTACACCATAGTCGAGGGTCATCCCAAGGTGTGCTACGTGTCGGGGGACCCGAACGAAAGACCGTACATGGTCGACGCCCTGCGCAGGGAGGGCATCGTCGCCGAGTTCAAGGACATCTCCGGGCTCCCGACCAGCCTCATCGGCATGGCGCCCTACGATGTCATCATGTTCAGCGACGTGGGCGCGGAGCTTCTCATGCCGGACACGATGAAGTCGTATCAGTCGTTCGTGAGAGACCTCGGGGGCGGGTTCGCGATGATCGGGGGAGAGAACTCCTTCGGGCCCGGCGGATATTTCCGGACTCCGATCGAGGAGATGCTTCCAGTCGATCTGGATCTGACCAAGAAAGAGTACATGCCTTCGATCGGTATCTGTCTCGTCGTCGACAAATCCGGCAGCATGGGCATGGTGGAGGGCGGAGTGGAGAAGGTCGAGATCGGGAAGGAAGCGTGCAGGCTTGTCGTTGACCTTCTCGATGAGACCGACCAGCTCGGAGTCGTGTGTTTCGACTTCGCGGCGCAGTGGGTTGTGAATTTTCAGCAGTTGAGGGACAAGCGAGGGGTCATCAACCAGATCGGGACCATGCGCGCGGGCGGCGGGACATCGGTTTATGCCGGCATGGAGCAGGGATACCTGGCGCTCAGGAACGCCGACGTGAAAATCCGGCACATGATTATCCTGTCCGACGGCGTGACGGCGTGGGCGGATTTCGACGGCCTGATGAGGCAGATAAACGACGCCGACATCACGGTGACCACTGTGTCGGTGGGATCGGACGCGAATCTCGAACTCATGGAGGACCTGGCGAAAAAAGGCGGCGGGAATCACTACATGACACAGAGCATCCAGCAGGTCCCGCAGATATTCACAAAAGAGACCTTCCTGATGTCCAACCGCGCCCTCGTGGAAGAACCGTTCGTGCCTCTCAAAAACCAGGTCTCGCCGACAACTGAAGGCATCGACTTCACATCGTCACCGCCGCTTCTGGGCTACGT
>Ga0315294_10003754_pt1 | contig 16550 bp, 17 predicted proteins | sample YL17G13_40_MG_FD_203626 | JGI IMG/M metagenome (GOLD analysis project Ga0315294, IMG submission 203626) | Sediment microbial communities from Yellowstone Lake, YNP, Wyoming, USA - YL17G13_40 | ecosystem: Environmental > Aquatic > Freshwater > Lake > Sediment | place: USA: Wyoming | collected... | reverse complement strand
CCAGGATGGCTCGCAGGAAACCCAAGATGAGGGCTGCATCTGTTCCCAGCCTTGGCCGGAGCCATGGGCGGGCAAAGGGAGCCAACTTCGTCCACCGCGGGTCTAACAGAATGAGCTGGGCTTGCTTAAATCGGACGGCTCGCTTGATCTGGTAAGCCACGATGGGGGCGGTCTCTTCCGGGTTCGCCCCGATGACCAGAATGCATTTACATTCCTCCAGGTGAGCGATGGGATGGGTCATGGCTCCCCAGCCCAGAGCCGGGCCAAAAATGGACGGGGAGGGAGAGGCCTGGAGGCGGCCGCTGTGATCAATGTTGTTTGTTCCGAGAGCAGCCCGAGCGAGTTTCTGAAAAAGGTAGTTCTCTTCATTTGTGCATCTGGATGAGCCAAGAAAGGCAAAGGCATCTGGCCCGTGCTGGCTGCGAATTCTTTCCAGCCCATCGGCCACAAAATTAAGGGCCTCGTCCCAGGAAAACTCTCTCAGATTTCCATCCCGGCGAATCAGGGGATTTTTTAATCTTTCAGGACTTTTGATGAATTCCCATCCGTAGGCACCTTTTACGCAAAGGGTGGCCTGATTTACGGAGGACCTCTTTCGATCTGGACCGACTCGAACGACTCCAGAGCCATTCGTTCCCAAAAGTAGACCGCATCCGCAAGCGCAGTAAGGACATATCGAAGGCACCCACTTGGAAATCGTCCCGGGAAAAGGTTTCTCTCTTTCGCTCAGGGCACCCGTGGGGCAGAGAGTTACACAGGTGCCACAGAATGTACAGGTCGATTTTTCCAGGGGTTGATCATGCAGGGTCGTGGGCCGGGCGTTGAAGCCGCGCTGGGAATAGTCAATGGCCCCTACCACTACCAGCTCTTGGTCCGCCCGAATGCACTTCCCGCAGAGGATGCATTTGGAAAGGTCTCGCTGGATAAAGGGATTGATTTCCTGGATTCCAGAGTAGTTGGGCAATTTGTCCAGTTCCAGCATTCCGATCCCCAGTTCCGCCGCGATCTGCCTGAGCTGGCAGCGATTCCCTTTGTCGCACAGGAGGCAAGACTCCGGATGGCTGGCCAGCATTAATTTGACCACCATTCTCCTGGTCTCCAAGACTTTGGGAGAGTCTGTCCGAATCATCATCCCAGAGGAAAGAGGGGTCACACAAGAAGCCAGCAGGGCGCCTGTTTTCTCATCCTCGACCAGACAAACCCGGCAAGCTCCGGCGGGGGAGAGGTCAGGATCCTGACAAAGAGTGGGAATCCGAATTCCCATCTGCTTGGCCAGATCGAGAATCGTCATTCCCGTTTGGCCGCTGGCGGCCAGTCCATTGATCGTCGCCGTGACCCTGCTCAAACTCATTCCTCCTCTTCATCCACCTCTGCGCCGCGCTGGAGGAAAAGATTTCTCCTGGCTGCCCCTCTGAATGGCGTTCTCCACCGCCAACTTCAGCTCCTCCAGCCCAAAGGACTTGATGTGGTAATAAAAAACCCGATGATGGCGCACCTGCGATTCCAGCTCCGGAGAATTTTCTTCGGCCGTCATGATGATGGGCAGCTGCGGCTCGATCCCCCTGATCAAGGGAATCGCTTCATACCCTTTCATCTCTGGCATCTGGACGTCTAAGATCAGAACATCGATCTTCTCGCGCTGCAAGCATTGAAAAACATCAAACAACCGGCAGGCCTTCTGGACCTGATACCCCTCTTGGAAGAGAAGGGCATGAATAGCCTCCAGAGAACCTCTATCCCCATCGGCAACCATTATCTTCGGGGTAGTTAGAGAAAGCATCGGTTTTGATGGACGAGAAATAGAAAATCCGCCGACGGTCTGTCGGCGCTCCCCAAGAATCTCTTTTTTCTTTTCGGATGCTATATTCCACGTTAAGCAAACCCCGCGCCATCATTTCCAAGGCATCGGCCCGGCTTCGAAAAAGGGAATGAAAATGGTACCTTCCAACCCTTCCCGGAATAACTTTTAAAAGGAATTTAAAATAAGAGGGGGTATTGAATTGGGGTATTTTCCTACGAAATTTCTGAGTGATTTAAGAAATCAGCTGAATTTTTTGAGCATTTTCGAATGAGGAATTATTGGACTGAGAGGGGATTTTATCCCCAAAAAATAAATAGGAGGGTGGGATTTAGAGATGGTATTTCTGGACCTTTTGATACAGCGTTTTGCGATCGATGCCCAAAATTTTCGCCGCCCGCGATTTGTGCCCGGCGGTTTGCTTGAGGACAAAGGCAATGTGTTCCCTCTCCATATCCTCCAGGGTGACTAATTTTTTTGACACGGCTGCAGACTTATCTGCCGGTTCGGCAGGAAAAAACCAAGGAAAGCGCTGGGGGGTGATCGTCTCCCCTTCTTCCAGGATCATGGCCCGCTCGATGGTGTTTTCCAGCTCCCGTACGTTCCCGGGCCAATTGTGCTTCACGAGCAACTCCATGGCGGCCGCGGTAATTCCTTCGATCGGTTTTTTTCTTTTACGGTTATACCGCTGGATAGAATGCTGGATCAAGAGAGGAAGGTCTTCCTTGCGCTCCCGCAGCGGGGGGAGGTGGATCGGAACAACGCTCAGCCGGTAAAAAAGGTCTTCGCGGAAGGTTTTCCTCGCTATGGCCTCCATCAAGTTCTGGTTGGTCGCTGCAATAATGCGCACGTCTACCCGAATGCGCTGGTTTCCGCCGACCGGCCTCAGTTCTCGTTCCTGAATCACCCGCAAGAGCTTGGACTGGGTGTTCAAAGTCAGGTTGCCCACTTCATCAAAAAAGAAAGTTCCTCCGTTGGCTAGCTCAAATAGGCCATGCTTGGTCGAAACCGCCCCCGTGAAGGATCCTTTTACGTGTCCAAAGAGCTCACTCTCCAAAAGACTCTCCACCAGGGCATTGCAGTCTGCAGCTACGAATTCTTTTTCCTTCCGAGGGCTAAGCTGATGGATGGCCTGGGCCACCAGTTCCTTCCCCGTTCCACTCTCCCCTGTGATCAGCACCGTGCTTTCCGTGGGGGCGACTTTGTAAATGATTTCCATAATGCGTTGCATCGCCTTACTCTTTCCGATGATCCGCTCGGATATTCCTCTGGCTTCCAGTCGCCGGCGCAGCTGCTCATTATCAAAAACCAGCCTCCTCCGCTCCGCCGCCCGGGCGACAACGATCCGTAACTCCTCTGGATTGCAGGGTTTGGTAAGATAATCGTAGGCTCCGAGCTTTACGGCGGCAACTGCGCTCTCTATGGTTGGATAACCTGTGATCATAATGGGTACAAGGTCTAGGTCCTTCTCTTTGAGCTCCCTCAACGTCTCCATCCCATCCAACCCGGGCATCTTCAAATCTAAGAGTACAATGTCAAAAGATTCCTCGGCTACCCTTTCCAGTGCCAGCCGCCCACTCTCCACCGCTTCCACAGCATACTTCTCTTTGAGAAGCACGCGGCTGAAGCTATCTCGGATGACCTTCTCGTCATCAACGATTAAAACCCTTGCAGGTCTTTGTTTTTCATTCATTACTTTCGGGCTGCCTCCGCCCTTCCTTTCAGTCAGGCTCGAGTTTGCATTTTTCATTTTGTACTTTGCATTACATCGGGGGTCGCGAAGAATTTCCGAAATAGGATTTGCTTTAGTTTTGCCTGCAAATCGCCTTTTAGGGTTCGAGCGCTCCGCGCTAACCTGAGAATGGAATGAACTCCCCGCGTTAAACCTGGGCCTCCTCAGTTTCCGTCCGCACGGGGAGTTCGATGGTGAATGTGCACCCTTCCCCTTCCTTGCTCTTTACCCAGATCCTTCCGCGGTGTTTCTCCACGATTCCATAGGACATGGACAGGCCCAGGCCAGTTCCTTTCCCGACTTCCTTGGTGGTGAAAAATGGGTCGAAGATGCGGGTTAAGTGTTCTTCTTTAATCCCGCAACCGGTGTCGGTAAACTCGACGATCACGGTATCTTTATCCGGTCCCAGCCGCGTGTTTACTGTGAGCGTCCCCTGTCCTTCCATGGCTTCAGCAGCATTCAGGATGATATTCATGAACACCTGGTTTAATTGCCCGATGTTGGCTGTGATCGGTGGGAGGTTCGGGTCCAGGTTTTTGACAATGCGGATGTTATGGAAGAGGGCCTGGTTCTCCAGCAGAGAGATCCCCTGAACCAGGGCCCGGTTGAGGTCGGTGGGCTCCATTTTATAGGAGGTTTGTCTGGCGAATTCCAAAAGGCCTTTTACGATCTCTTTACAACGGCTGGCTTCATCGCAAATCCGCTCCAAATCATCTCTTCGCGGATCATCTGGGGGAAGATCTTCCAGAAGCATCTTGGAAAAGATCAAAATTCCCCCCAGAGGATTGTTGATCTCGTGCGCCACACCCGCAGCCAGCTTCCCCAGGGAAGCCATCTTCTCTGACTGCAGAAGCTGGAGTTGAGTTTCTTGAAGCTCACGCTCCATCTTGAGCTTCTCCCGCAGGTCGGTAAAGATTCCAAAGCTGGCGATCTCTCTTCCATTTTCATAGATGATGGCTGCGGAAATATTGACCGAAATCGGCTCCCCGCTCTGCCCCACCAGGGTAATCTGGGAAGTTTCTAATCGGCCAACTCCGCCGTAATCGGGAGAGCGCAGGCGGCGCATGGTTTCTTTGGCCACACCGGAATGGTAGAGTTGGGTGATATGCACATTTTCGATGGCTTCCTCGGACCGGTAGCCCAGAAGCTTTTCCGCACTTTTGTTGAAAATGATGATCTTCCCTTTCATGTCCGCGGCTACGATTCCATCCACCGAATTTTCGATCAAGTTACGCAGGAAATCGTTGGCCTTGCGCAACTCGTTCTCGATCCGCTTGGTTACCGAAATATCCCGCAGGTAGGCGTAGGTCTTGATCTGTCCCCGCCGATCTTTGACCGCCGTGATGCAGACCTCCGCCTCTTTCTTTTCCCCGCCGGCCGTAAGAATTTCCAGCTCCGAGCAGACTCGTAGGTCCACGTTCGGGGCGTGGCGCTCGAACAGGTTTTGGATATATTCCCGGTTCTTCTCATCAAACAGAGAATCGAAATCCAGCCCAAACAGATCCTCCGGAGAGTAACCCGTTATTTCGGAAGCAACCTTGTTGGCCAGGATAATGCGATGTTCCTCGCCGATGGCCAGAATGCCGTCGTTCGCGTGTTCCACGATCCGTCTGAATCTCTCCTCCGAAGCGCGCAGATTCTCCTCCAGTCTCTTGGTCTCCGTGACGTCCTCCACGACCACTTCGGCCATACGCCCCTTGCGGTCGAAAATCGGATACGTCCGCACATGATAATTTCCTTTTAGCCGGGGATTCTCCATCTCTCCGAAGGCCGGCTTCCCCATTTGCAGGGTCTGAGTAACCGGGCATCCAGGACAAGGTTCTAGCCGTCCTTTGAAAACCTGGAAGCATTTTTTCCCAAACAGCTCTTCTCGCGAAAGGCCGTAATCACGGAGAACTGCCGCGTTGGCCCGGAGGACAGAGTAATTCGTATCCTCCACAAAAACCCGGTCGGTGATGGCATTGAAAGCAGCTTCCCATTCTGCCCGGGTTTGCAGGACCTGTTCGTAGAGGGCCACTTTCTCCTGTTCCACCTGGGCGATGAGGTTGCGCAAAATTTCGTTCTCTTTTTTTAACTTTTCCAGCTTTTCTTCTTTTTCCTTCACGGACAACCCACTTTCCCCCAATTTTCCCCACGCCTTCTTGATTTTCGATTTAAAAAATATCAAACTTGACCGCAAAAGTCAATTTTCCCTTCGATTCTGGCGGATTTGGACTCGCTTCCCCCTTTCCCACTCTTTCTTCTTTTCCCTCAAAAATAGGCAAATGTCTTGAAGACAAATCAACGGCATCGAATGGGGGCTTAAAGAAACTTCGTCATCTGGGAAGAATCAATATAGCAGCTTATTCGTGGTTAGAATCTACGCAAATTCTTGGGGGGAGGGTCCATCCTGCATGATGTTGAATTTTCCATCCTCACGGGTAACTTTAAAGCCTTTGCCCCTTCTTTTAACGCTTCTTGGTACTCCGCCCAGAGGAATTCTTTTTCCCTGATCCCGGCCAGTTTTTCTGAGGTCATGGAAGGCTCATCGCTCCCTTTATCTCCATTGGTGAGGATAAGGTAATGGATGGTTCTCCCTTCCCTAGCCCACCTGGCCATTGTCCCCCCGCAGTTTCCCTCCGCATCATCGGGATGAGGGGAGATGACCATGACTTTCTCAAGTACTTTTTGGTTTACATCGAATAAGGGCTTCAGGCTTTCATCCAAGTGAAAGGATATCCTCATGTATATATTTTTTCAGGAGGTCTCTAAAACTTCAGGACTCTCTTTTCGACTCCGTAATAAAGAATCAAGCCGGCAAGGTATGCCACGCCCATATTCCACATGGCCAGGCCCGCGGTCACCAGCATAATGTAGACGTCCGACCGCTTGCTTCCAATATCCCGGGTGATGGAGGCCAATTCCAGACCGGTAAAGAAAAGGATGACTCCGAGGATCGACGGCGGGAAAAACTTAAAGATCGTGGCGACGGAATCACTGAAAAAAAGCCCAAGCATGAGGACGATTACCCCCAGGATGACCAGCGCCCCGCCCGTTCGCGCCCCGAAACGAACATGGCCGGCCATGCCGCCCGCCCCATGGCAAAGAGGAATCCCGCCGATGGCCGTGCTGAAGATGTTCATGAAGCCATGATCGATCGCAATGGTTTTAACTTTGGCCGGACGGTCCGGAAACAGTTCATTATTCTCCTCGGCCGTGCCGATAATAGCGTTTCCCAAAGTCAGAGGAGCCTGGGGTAGTCCCAGAATAAGCGTACCGGCAACAAGATCCTGCCAGGAAATCTTGCCCAGATAAATCTCCGGAATTCTCAAGCTTGCCGAGATTTGGGTAAGCTCCTGCCAAAGAGATGGGTTGGAAATCAGGGCCGCGCCCATTCCAAAAGCAAGCAAAATGAGCATAGCGGGAATCTTCTCATGGGAAAGCAAAAAGAACGTCATGGCGAGCGCGATCACAGCCACCACCGGCTGCTCTTTCATCATCCCCAATCCTTGCAAAACAAAGGATAGACCCAGACCCAACATGATTCCGCGGACAATCGGTTTGGCCGTAATCTTGTGCAGCCACGAAACCGCCCCGGTCAATCCCATGATCAGCCAGAAGACCGCCGTGAATATCCCCGACCCCCAGATCATTCCGTGGGTAATACTCTCGGGGTGGGTGATGGCCATCCCGCCGATTGCTTTCATGGGCTGAACCGGCATGGGTGTCTTGAAGTAAAGCCCGACAAAAATTTTGAAAACCCCGAAAGCAACCAAAATACCTAGGGGGTCCATCTTATTCAAGGTAATGTAAGCGGCCACAAACGGGATAAATGTCCCCAGGTCGCCAAAGGCCCCGGCCAATTCCATGCGGTTGTATTCGTTCCCCAGTATGCGCATATATTTACTCCAAGATCCAGGAGCCAGGAATCAGGATTCGGAATGAATCTGAAGGCCGCGGGTTGCTTTTATCTGGCTCCTGAATTCTCTATTTTATTTGAAGGCGGTTTTAAACTTTTTCTCAACGACTCCGTCGAGCCCCTTGCGGAAGGCAGAGTATTGGTTCAGAAATTCTTTTCCTTGGGAGGTCAGTTGCGCCCCCCCTCCTTCCTTTCCGCCTATCTGGGTCTCCACAAATTTGAACCCCGAGCGTTTTTCAATTTTCCGGATCATCCCCCAGGCGTGCCGGTAGGACATCCCGTTCTTTTCTGCCGCCTTCTGGATCGATCCCATCTCATCGATCATTTTCAGGAGGCCAACCTTCCCGTTCCCCACCACCACTTCACCATCCTTTTCCAGCCAGACTTTGTATCTGATTTCCATATCTCCTCCTGATAAAAAAATTTCGTTATGTTCTTATAAGCCTATCGATTAAAATTGTCAAGCGGAATATTTCCCGATCGGGAATGAACCATCGGAATCTTCGTCCAGTCGAAAAATTTTTCGCGGAAAATCAAAATTGATGAACTCGTAAAAAGTCGTCATTCCCGCGCAGGCGGGAATCCAGATTCTACGAAACTTACTGAAAAGACTGGATTCCCGTTTTCACGGGAATGACAGAAAAGTAAATTTACGGACTTTTACGAGATCATTAAAATTATCTTGACTTGGAATTAACTTTAACCTAATATATGTTTTAATCCTATATGGCCTTTATTTATGTGCAAGAATAAAGATTGTGACGGAAACACCTGCAACTGCCCCGGAGGAAAGACGGAAAGATTCATCCAACCTTGCCTTCTTCTGGCGCTACGAAAACATCCCTCTTACGGGTACGAGCTTCTGGAAAGAATTATCGAATTTGGATTCCTCGACGGGCCGGCCGACCCGGGAATGGTCTACCGGCATTTGAGGAAATTGGAACAGGATGGATTTGTTTCTTCGACCTGGGATACTTCCGGTACGGGCCCCGCCCGGAGATATTATCATCTGGCCACAGAAGGAGAGGAGCTGCTCAGGAATTGGATTCCCTTTATGGAGAGAAATTTGAAAAGCCTGGAAAGATTTTTGCGGTTATTTCAGCAAACAACTTCGGCGAAAGGAGGGAAAGAAAATGTGCTGCGCAGAAAAAAAGTCCGGATGTCAGTGCCCCGAAGAATTGAAAGGGAAACCCGAAGAGTGCACCCCGGAGCAGATCAAGGAATGTCACGGGACGACTGAAGAGCATCCTTGCCTGTCTAAAGAGGAGAAGAAATAACCTCCCCTGTTTCTCCCTCAATCTAAATTTTTCCCTATGGAGTAGGGGCAATTCATGAATTGCCCCTACGGGAAAGGTGTCCGACCAGGAACCCTATATGCTTCCTTTGAGCCTCCTCTTCAAACGATTCCTGAAATTGGGAGCCACCGCCTATGGGGGTCCGGCGATCGCCGGGCAGATGAAAAAGGCCGTGGTCAAGGATTGGGAATTGCTCAAGGAGCCGGAGTTTATGCAGGGGTTGGCCCTCTGCCAGATGACGCCTGGAGCTACTTTTGTCATGCTTTCGACTTATATCGGGTACCGCCTTCGGGGAATCTGGGGAGCTTTCACTTGCGCGGTGGCCTTTGTCATCCCCGCTTTTATCCTGCTTGTGATTCTCTCCGCCCTTTATTTCAAGCTCGGGAACCTCTGGTTCATCCAGAGTCTCTTTAAAGGCCTCGGGGCCATGGTTGTAGCAATCGTTCTGAATGCCTTTATCAACTTTGGCAAGCCGATCCTCAAAGACTGGAAGGTGGTTTTGATTGCCTTCCTTTCCTTCTTTGGCTTTCTGTTTCGCTGGAATGTTGTGCTGGTTTTTATCCTGGCGGCAGTGGGCGCCTTCTTTCTTCGGCCGGGGCCGGGCAAAGCGGGCCCGAAAATGCCTCCTTCCGGGGTGACCGGAAGTCCTTCTGTAGGGGGGACTTATCTTTTCCTCGGCGTCTTGGCGGTGTTGGTGGGGGGCCTTTTCTGGCTTTCTTATTTCCTCAGCGCCGAACTCACCGCCCTCGTATTGGCATTATCCAAAGTGGGAGCGCTCGCCTTCGGCGGAGGGTTTACGATAATCCCCCTGATCCAGTATGAGGTCGTCGACAAATTTCAATTCGTAAACACCAAAGAGTTCCTGGACGGCATCGCCATGGGCCAGGTAACGCCCGGCCCGGTCATGATTACAGCAACCTTTCTGGGATATAAAGTGGCTGGTCTTTGGGGGGCGCTGCTGGCCACCATCGCGATCTTCTCTCCCCCTTTTTTTATGATCAGCCTGCTTACCCCTCAATACGACCGGCTGAAAGGGGTGGCTGTTATCCGAAGGATGGAGCAGGGAATCCTGGCGGCCTTCATTGCCATGCTCGGTTTGGTTCTCTATAATTTCGGCCGGACCACCTTTGTAGATATTCCGAGTGTTATTTTCAGCGCGGGAGCATTCATCGCCCTTCTTAAAAAGATCGATCTTTCCTATATCCTGCTGATCGGGGCAATCCTTTCGATTCTCACCTTTGGTTTTCTCCTTTAGGCCCTACTCTGTTCCGCAATACTCTCAACCTCTCATGGCTAGCAGGGCAGATGACAGACACCCGTCGGCGTTTCAACGGCATAGGAGAAGAATTTCTGTTTGAACCAGAGGGCCACGTTGACCATGCCCTCCATGATACAGACCCACCTACCCCATCTCCCAAAACCACCCTCTCCTTTATGCACTTATCCGAGACAATTGAGATGTGGAATTTTGAGACAACTCGGATTGGGGATCAAAATACGGATGGGCCTTTCAATCTACGTTGATCCTTGCTTCCCCGATCCACCTTTGAACTTCTTCATCCTCCGGCAGGGGCATTTCCAGCGGCACGAGGGACCAATCAAAAAGGTTCCTCTTGATGGGAGACTCCCTGGAGGAGGAGGCCAGCTTCTCCTGGAGCTTCGCCTTTCGCTGATTCCACAGCTCGATTCCATGGTCGACTTCCTTGCTGGGTTGGCGCTCCCGCTGCCTCCGCAGGGCCTGGAGATGGCGCTCAATGTTGCGCATCTCTGCCTGTATCGATTCGCCTTTTTCTTTGTCCTCAAAAGGAAAAGCGGGGTTCTCCACGGCGAGATCGAGCTTTCCCACGTACATTCCCCTCGCAGACGATTGCATGAGGTAGGCTCCCCCTTGCAGAGTCGGGTGGACAACGAGGCGCCCTTCATGCCCCCCCAGGATGAAATGGATGCCGGGGATTGTCCCGGCCACTATCTGGTCCCTGGAAAGGCCCAGGTCAGAAAGCAGGACAACCAGGTCTGCTCGCCCCTGGAGCTTGTGGAGCGTTTCCCTTCCAGCTTCTACGGGATCTCGGATCAAAATTTTTCCTTCGTTGGCTTTCCGGATGGCGGCACTGATTGCCGGCCCCGATTCCGGGGGGAGAAGTCCAAAAAAGGCTACCCGCATTCCCGAAATTTCCCGGATCACAAAAGGTGGAAAAATGGGAGATTTACTGGAAGGGTCGAGCAAGTTAGCTGAGATCAGCGGAAGACCCTGAGAAAATTCGCTCCGGAGAAAATCCACCCCCTGAACTAAGTCCAGATCGCCCACGTTGACGGCCGAAGCATCCATGCGCCGGTAGGCCCGGCCAATCAGCCGGGCTTTTTTCAGCGCCCGACCGGGGTCCATATTGACCAAATGGTCAAAAAAGAGGTCCCCGGAATCAACAACCAGGATTGACTGCCTTTCATTTCGTATCTTCTCCACATAGGCAACCCGCCGGGCCAGACCGCCCAGTATGTGGTCACCTCAGGTGGGACATGGATAAAAATGCCCGGTTACATTATTAGTATGGAGCAGAAGTATCGTCGCCTCCTTGCCCTCCGCCCTCGGACTGACCGGAAAAATCACCAAAAGGAGGAGGACCAAGAAGAGAAGCGCCACTCTAAAGGTTCGGTGGGTGACTCGCTTCCAAAGTTCCATGGAAACCCAAAGCACTGGTCTCAAGATACTCACCTTCTGGCTGCGGGCGGAATTCGTTGTACACAGGAAGAGGATTTTGGGCTTGCTCATACGGATCTCCTCCAGGGGACAATGGTCCCTGCTTTTTTAAACGGAAAGGAGCTGGCAAAAGAAGGAGCCGGAACCAATCGAAGATCGATTCCGGCTTTTTCAATTCTCTTCAGGGTTTGCAAGTTAAATGGCAAACACCCGTGGGTGTCTCTACGGCGAAAGGAAAAAATCTCCTTTTGAACCAAAGGGCCACGTTCACCAGGCTGATTAAGACCGGAACTTCGAGCAGGGGGCCGATGACCGCTGCAAAGGCCTGCCCGGAATTGATCCCGAATACCGCAACCGCAACCGCGATGGCCAATTCGAAGTTATTGGAAGCCGCCGTGAAGCTTAAGGTGGCGGACTGTTCATAACTGGCTCCGGCTTTCATGGACAGGAAGAAGGAAACGAAAAACATGAGCACGAAATATATAAATAAAGGTATGGCAATCCGGACTACATCCATGGGCAGTTTCACGATGTATTCTCCCTTCAGCGAAAACATGACCAGGATGGTGAAGAGGAGGGCGATCAGTGTGATGGGGCTGATCTTGGGGATGTATTTTTGTTCATACCATTCCCGACCTTTGGTTTTCAGACCAATCCAGCGGGAGAGGACGCCGGCGATGAAGGGAATTCCCAAATAAATGAACACGCTCTCAGCGATCTGGCCGATGGTGATTTTTACTGCCATTCCTTTCAGTCCGATCCACGGGGGCAGGACCGTAATGAAAATGTAAGCATAGATCGAGAAAAACAGGACCTGAAAGATGGAGTTGAAAGCCACCAGACCGGCGCAGTACTCCCGATCTCCTGCCGCCAGGTCATTCCATATGATGACCATGGCAATGCAGCGGGCCAGACCGATCAAGATCAGGCCCACCATGTATTCCTGGTACCCGGCGAGGAAAGAGATGGCCAGCAGGAACATGAGAATGGGGCCGATGATCCAGTTCTGAACCAACGAGAGAAACAAGACTTTGTAATTTCGAAACACCTGTCCCAACTGCTCGTATCTAACTTTGGCCAGGGGCGGATACATCATCAGGATAAGCCCGATAGCGATAGGAATGTTGGTGGTTCCTACCTGAAACTGATTCCAAAATTTCACAACTCCAGGGAAAAGATATCCCCATCCTACGCCGACAAACATGGCCAGAAAAATCCAAAGGGTTAAAAACCGATCCAGAAAGGAGAGCTTCTTCACCGCTACCTTATCTTCCATGGAATTTCCTCCTCAAAATAAATTGAAATGCCCGTATGAATTAAATCAAATGCTAAAGTTTCTTTAGCTTTCAGCGATCAGCTTTCGGCTCTCACCTTTTTATTCTTGACTTTAACCTTGATGATCTCCTAAAAAGTCAGAAAAGCCGTCACTCCTGCGAAAGCAGGAGTCCAGAACTGCTTGAATTAACTGGATTCCCGCTTTCGCGGGAATGACGAAAATGGGATAAAAAGGACTTTTTACGAGACCATCAACCTTGCAACATGAAACCTGGAACTTCATTTTGCGCTTTGTATTCCGAACTCTAAACTCTCCGCGCTATGCCCCTCCAAACCTTTTTAAAATTCATGGGCAGCGGATTACCCCCTGAGCCCAAAAGCATCCTCCGCATGTCGGAAAGGTATTCCCGAAGCAGTCCTCCTCGTTCGCCTCCGAAAGTTCGCAGCCTCCGCAGGCGGTGCAAAAAGAAAAATCAAAGGTCTGGACGCGTTCCCGGAAGGCGAGGTAAGCGGGGTCGTTCCAGAGGTCCCGCAGGTTCCGGTCGGTGACATTCCCAACGATATAGCGCCGGGAAGACCGCTCGCGCCCGTCAAAATAGCTGACATGATTGCGGAGCAATGCCATGCAAGGGCTGACGTTTCCTTCCCAGGTGATTACCGTGGACCCGCTTTCTATGAAGGGGCAGAAATCCGTCCCTTCATCAAAATGAATTTCGGCATAGCTCGTGGACTGCCCGCCGCGAATGGCCGAATAGAGCGCCTCCCGCGTCACTTCATTCAAATCCATTTTGGGCAATTCGAGGGATGCGCTTTTTAAGGAACCCCGGAGCGTTCCGCTGGTCACAATGCCTTCATATAAGATTTCCTTGCTCATCTCCTTACTGTACGCCAGAACATTCGTAACCAGAAAGCGCTTCACTCCCAGATAATAACCCATGCGCATGACCGCCGGCAGATCATGAATATTCCGTTTCATGGCCACGAATACAAATCCGAGTTCAGGCGTTCCCTTTTGCACATTCCACCGCTCTTCCCGAAAGGCTGTAAGATTGGCCGTCACCTCCGGCAAGGCGGCGCCCAGACGGACGTCTGCATAGCTCTCGGGAGTCGCCCCGTCGATGGAGACCCACAGAATATCCAGCCCGGACTGAATTAACTGCCGGGATATTTCCCGGGTAAGCAAGGTCCCGTTGGTGATCATTTCTACATAGGCTCCCCGAGCCTTAACCTGGGTAATCATGGGGATAATGTCCGGATGAGACAACGGCTCGCCGAAGCCGCCGAAAAAAACGGAAAGACCGGGAGAGGCAACGCGCAATCCTTTCAGAATGTGTCTAAAAGTTTGCCGGCTCATCTTCCCCATGGGTTCGTCCCAGGTATTTCGAATACAGGTCCGACATTCCAGGTTGCAGCAATTGGTGGGCTCAATATAGACCTTGGCGAGATGGGTAACCGGCTGGCGCATGCGCAAACCGACCATCGTTTCTTCCATACGCACTCTCGATCCCGGTTTTAGCCCATAGCGGTGGGCGAGCTCCGGAGGGAAGACCAACCGTCCGTTAGGATCAATTTCCCCCCGCCAGCCGCCCCTCGGGTCTTTCTTTTCAATTTCTCCGATAACCGAATCCAAGCTACCTTCCCTTTCCGGATCGATTAGAAGAAAATTCAGCTGACAAAAACTCGACAACCCGCTCCCGGATTTGATCCCTTATCTTTCGAAAGGTTTCAATCCGTTCACCCCCATTCGTTGCCGTTGGGTCTGGAAAGCCCATATGGATTTTCTTCGTCCCCCCGAAAAAAACCGGACAGGCTTCATCAGCCTGGCTGCAGAGAGTGATGACATAATCAAATTCCTGGCCGGCAAATTCATCCAGCCCTTTGGATCGCTTGCGGGAAATATCAACGCCCAATTCCTTCATCGCGGCGATCGCCAGGGGGTTCACCGAGGACGGCTCGGTCCCGGCGGAAAATGCCTCATATTTACCTGCCAAATCAAGGTTGACCAAGGCTTCGGCCATCTGGCTGCGGGAGCTATTTCTCGTACAAATAAAAAGAACTCTTTTCATAAAACTCTCTCTTTTCATTAAAGTCATTCATCTTTTATTTTTTTAGAATTCCCTCCCGTCCTCTCTTCCATCCCAGACCTATCCCTAAATCTCAGAAAATAGGCGGAAAAGGGATGATCCTCATGGGTTGCATAGGCCATCCGTCTGTAATAATCCATTTCATCTTCCCTTACCCGCTGATGATAACTCCGCCTCTTTTTTGAATTCGCCAAAACCTCATAAGCCTCATTGATATCCTTTATTTGTTTCAGGCCGTCGGGGTCATTTGGATGAAAATCGGGATGCCACTTTTTGACCATTTCTTTGTAGGCCTTCTTAATTTCCTTGAGCGAAGCACCCTTTTTAATCCCCAATATTGCATAGTAATCTTTCAATTTAACTTCTCCAGGAAAAAGCTGCCCGAAGAATACCCTTGACCATCCGGGAATTCTCGTCGAGTCCCCCGTTGACTTCCTTAATGATCCCCCCAACTGGAGAGATCATGATAACCGAGGTGTTGATGGCTTCCATGGTTCCGGCTTCCCCGTCCCGGGCCAATTCCGCTCCGGCCTCTGGAAGCTCCAGGAAAGCCGCATCGCCAAACGCGATTCATGGTGGGTCATTTAACTCATCCTCGTTTGATCCATTCCTTAACTATCCAACTCCAAAATTGATGATCTCGTAAAAAGTCGTCACTCCGGTGGAAACCGGAGTCCAGAGAATTTTTAAGTATTTGAAATAACTGGATTCCGGCTTTCGCCGGAATGACGGGAATACGTCTTTTCAGACTTTTTACGAGATCATCAAAATTACCTCTCAAAAATTATGTCCCGATAAAGGGGCTTATGATGAAATAGGCCCCCAAGAGGCAGATCATGACGCCGGCCCCTTTCCGAAACCAGTTGCCTGCCCCTTGCCAGGCGCTGTTTTCCATCACCTTTCGAACCGCCGCGGTGGAACTGCCCGCCACCATGATCGGCAGGCAATGGCCGGCGGCGAAAAGCAGGATGAAAAGAATGCCCGTGGTGATTTTTTGCTGCACCGTGATGATGGCCAGAATCGGCGCAATGAATCCAAAGGTGCACGACCCGGACAATACGCCGTACGCCAAGCCCAGCCCAAAAGCGCCAAACACCCCCCGGAAGTTTAAGCGGTGGAGGAAGCCGCCTGACATTTGGCACTTCTCCACGCCGAGCATCCCCAAAGCCACCCAAATCAGAACGCCGCCGATCAGAACCTGCCAGTAGGGTCCCACATCCCCCAGTATGCGGCCCAACACGGCGCAAACGATCCCCACCAGGGCGATGGTAATAAAAAGGCCGCCCGTAAATGCGGCGGCATAGAAGCCGGCTTGCTTGGGGTCGATCGCCCGCTGCTGTCCGCCGACATAGGCAACGATCAAGGGTATCGAAGCTAAATGGCACGGGCTGAACAGGACACTGACCATCCCCCATAAAAAGCACCCTGCGGCGGCAATGGCCGACCCGCCGGCGATCCATTCATTAACGGTTAAAACAAAAGTATCCAGAATTCGTCCCTTCTCCCTCTAATCCACACCCATCTTCTTCAGTTGGGCAACGATCGCCTCTTCACTCATGAACCCGACGTGGCGATAAACCTCTTTGCCCTTCGCATCGAAAAAGATCTGAGTGGGAATGAGCTGGATGCCGAAGCGTCCGGCCTGTGCCCGGTTTTTCCACACATCGATGAAGACGATGGCAGCCTTGCCCCGGTACACCTTTTCCATCTTCTCCATGATCGGCGCCATCATCTTGCAGGGGATGCACTGGGTTGCGCCTAGGTCGATCATCG
>Ga0315294_10003753_pt1 | contig 16551 bp, 18 predicted proteins | sample YL17G13_40_MG_FD_203626 | JGI IMG/M metagenome (GOLD analysis project Ga0315294, IMG submission 203626) | Sediment microbial communities from Yellowstone Lake, YNP, Wyoming, USA - YL17G13_40 | ecosystem: Environmental > Aquatic > Freshwater > Lake > Sediment | place: USA: Wyoming | collected... | reverse complement strand
AATGGGATCCAGCGACCAAACTATATGTGGGAATCGTGCCTGGCATCCCAGGCGCCCATAGCCAGGGGGCAACCCTGGATGAGTTGCACAGGAATCTTGAAGAGGTTCTCGAGTTGTGTGTGGAGGAGCTGAAAGGGCAGAAGATGGAGGATATGCCCCGATTCGTAGGGATCCAGCAGATTGAGGTTGCCGAGTGACTCGGCTGCCGATTGTCAACTTCAACACCGTTGACAAAGTGCTTCTCCGTCTGGGTTTCCAAGCCGTGCGGCAGAAGGGAAGCCATGTCTTCTACCGGCACGCCGACGGGAGGACAACCACCGTCCCTAAACACCCCGGAAGGAACTTGGCCAGACCGTTGTTGCGTGAAATCCTTCGCGAGATAGACCTGAGTCCCGAAGAATTCGAGCGTGAACTGCGGAAGGTTTGAGGTTCCTAAGACGCGCTTGCCGGGGGAGACGTGACCCGCAAGAACAAACTCCGCGACAAGCAAAAAGCCGGCAAAAAACGGATGAAAAAAATCGGCAAAGTCCAACTCCCCCAGGAGGCGTTTCTGAGCATTTTGCAGATAAGGGAGTGAGACGATTCCTGCTTGCCGGTTTCATCCCAACCTGCCCGCCGATTGACGTCTGCCCCTCGCCGCGCTAGTATTGTTATCGACAAACTCGTCCGGGGGTGACAAGAATGTCGGAAGTGCTCATAGCAATTCATCTCGAACCTCTCCCGAACGGCGGTTACCTGGCCACCAGCGATGCCTTGCCCGGGCTTGTGGCTCAGGGCCGAACAGTGGCTGAAACGATGGAGATCGCTCAGGACGTCGCCAGGAAGCTCATTGAGTCGTATCAGGAGCATGGCGACCCACTTCCCCCGGGCCTGAAGACGCTGGCTGGTGACCCCACCGACCTGCAAATACCCATCGGCGTCGCCTGATGTCCCGTTTGGCCGGCTTCAACTGACCCATGAGTCGTTTCTGAGCATTTTGCAGATCAGGGAGTGAGGTCCTGTCCTTGACCGAGGACTCCGTCCGTGGATACACTTCCCGGTGAGAGCGATGGCTGAAGAAGAAATCAAGGACCTGGACAATATCCAGCCCATCAACTACGCCGTCCCCGCGAAGCCGCACACCCCAGTCTATAAGATGCACCGCTACTTCGCGCGGCGGCCCCACAACTTCTTCGGGGAACTCATAAGACACTACTCCAACCCCGGGTTGATCATGCTTGACGCCGCACGTCGTAGCGGCACTGCCCACCCCGATGCGATCCAATGGAACAGTTCAACGCGGGTGCCGGAACTGCACCTGCCCCTGAGGTTTCGGTTTTGAGGGAGGAATTCAGTGACAGGAAGACAAGAAGATAGACCGGTGGTCCCCCGCCTGCTTCAGGTTCAGATCCGTAACTACAAGAGCATCGCGCGCGCTTCTGTTGGCCTGGCTCCTCTGACGGTCTTCATCGGGCCCAATGGCGCCGGGAAGTCCAACTTCATCGATGTGCTCTCGTTCGTTCAGCAATGCCTATCGGACTCCATAGAGCATGCCTTTAGGAGCCGAGGAGGCATCGCCGCCGTCCGGCGTCGTTCCGGCGGGCACCCAACACATATTGGCGTGCGCCTGATCATGGACCTGGGTGACGACGTCACCGCCGACTACGGCTTTGAGATCGCTGCCAAGCCGAGAGAGCAGTTCAGGGTGGCTGAGGAGCGCTGCTGCATAGGTCGCTTCATGGAGGAGGAGCATTCCTTTCACAGGAGGGGTGACAAGTTCATCAAGGACAAGGAGATCCCCGGTATTCGAGCAAGAGTGCCTGCGGACAGACTGGCTCTGTTTGCGGCCTCCGCTACGGAAGAGTTCAGGCCAGCATACGATTTTCTGACGTCCATGCGGTTCTACTCCATCGTTCCCGAACGGCTTCGCGCACTGCAGGATCCTGACCCGGGTGTTTTCCTTAAGCGGAACGGTGACAACGCTCCAGCCATCCTAAGGCAACTGAAGGAGGACGCACGAGACAACGACGGATACCAGCGGATCTGCCGGTTGCTGTCTAAGGTCGTGGAAGGGATGGCGGCTGTGGACTACCGTTCAGTGGCGCAGAAAGAAACTCTGGAGTTTAAGCAGGATGTCGGCCTCAAGCAGCCGTGGACTTTTGAGGCATTGAGCATGTCTGATGGAACGCTCCGCGTGCTTGGGTTGCTCCTGGCGGTGTACCAGAGGGGACCGACATCCGTTCTCGCGATTGAGGAGCCAGAGGCCACGGTGCATCCGGCGGTTTGCGAACTGGTCGTTCAGATCCTTATGGATGCGGCCTCGGAGAAACAAGTCCTCGTTACAACCCACAGCCCCGACCTGCTGGACTACAAGGATCTCACCGACGACCAAATCCGGGTTGTCACCATGCAGCATGGACAGACTATCATTGCCCCACTTGCCCCTTCCGCTAGAGACGCGATTCGAAAGCGTCTGTACACCGCGGGTGATCTTCTTCGCGTTAATGAGCTCAACCCAGACCTCGAAGCCGCCAAGGAAATGCAGGAACAATTGAACCTCTTCGGGCGCCCGCTCCCAAACAGAAATCAGGGGACATGAGCGTCACTATTGCGGCGATCGTTGAGGGCCAATCAGAGGTCGAGTCAGTCCCAATCCTGCTCAGACGGATGCTGACGCTATCGGGAGTGAGCGATATGGTACCAGCTCGCCCTTTTCGGGTCAAACGAAACCGTATCGTCAAGGAAGGAGAACTGGAACGCGCCGTCGATCAAGTGATCAGGGACCGCGATAACGTGGGCTGCATCCTGGTTCTCCTCGATGCTGAAGGTGACTGCCCGGCCGAACTGGGCCCTTCTCTGGTCGAGAGGTGTCGGGATGCCACGAGCCTGCCCGTCGCCGTGGTGCTTGCCAACAGGGAATTCGAGGCATGGTTCCTGGGTGCGAAGGAGTCCCTCCGGGGTTTGAGGGGAATTCGTCAAGACGCCAGCGCCCCCGCGCTGCCCGAGCACGTACAGGGGGCTAAAGAACAGCTGACAAGAAACATGGGAAATCACCGGTACCTCGAGGTCGATGACCAGCCTGCTTTTGCGGAAATGATGGACTTGGGGGCGGCCAGGAAGCGATGCCCGTCCTTTGACAGGCTGTGCCGGGAACTGGAAAGAATCGTCAAAGAGGCAAGGTCACGCAGCTGAGCAGACCCAGAGACCACCTTCGACAGTCTCCGCCCATACCGATCCCTCCCGAGAGTTGTCGCCCCCCGCGGCGGACTTGCAATGACTGACTACGGCGTGCCGTCACCAGAATCCGGCGCTATCCCGCTCGGCCGGTGTGTCCGAACTCACAACTGAAACGAGTAGGCCCACAAGGTCATAATATCCGCCACGTATAGCCGTTTCCCCAGCACGGCCAATCCGTGGGGGCGGATGAGGGGAGCCGATGACTCAGGGGCGAAGATGAGTTGGGCGAGGAAGTCGCCGGCGGGGCTGAACTTCTGGACGCGCCGCTTGTCCCTAGCGCTGCTGCCTGCCGGACATCCGGCCTGCTCTTGTTCATCTCTAAGAAGATATGTTGATGTTTGCAGGCTAAACCTATACAGAGGCGGGGCCTTTTTCGAGCACTTTCAGGTATTCGAGGTCCTGGCTGATCTTCTCCAGCGTCGGCGGACTCGTCCGGAAATCCTCGTTCGAAAACCAGCCGTCGAAGCCCCTCTGCTTCAAGAGGGCCATTACCTTCGGCCAGTTGGCTTGCCCCTGCCCAGGTTGGGCCGATTCCCACTGCCAACCCCTCGCCGGGCCAAGGTAGTTAGCAGCCCTTTCCATCCAGCGGGGGTCAGGCTCGTGGTCCCCCTTATCAACCTGCACCCACCTGCCATCCTTCACGTGAACGTAGCCCAGGTAATCGCCGAGCAATTCCAGTGCCAATTTCGTTTCCTCGTATCCCTCGCCGGGAAGGTTGCCGGCGTCGTAGATGGCTCCCACGCAGGCTGCGTCGAAGTGCTGCAGCAGCCGGCGGGCCAACCCGGCGCTTGGGTGAATGGTCTCGCCGTGGAGTTCAAGACAGGCGCGAACTCCGCGCTGCTGCGCCATCTGCGCCACCTTCTCCAGGTCTTTCACGGCGCGTTCGTAAAGGACGTTGTAATCGGTCTTTCCGTCGTAAAGGATGAAGCCGATGCGGAAGAAGTTGGCGCCGGTTATCTCGCAGGCCTGGCAAACGGCCTTCAACGCCTCGAACTCCGACGGCGGGCTGTAAGAGGCGAGCGAGACCGTCTCCAGGCCGTTGGCCTCCGCCAATCGTCTCAGCCTTGGGGCCTCCTCTACCACGTTTCCAATCCAGATCTCCTCGACGCGGTTCTGCCAGAAGTTGAAGGGCTCGCTGGGCTTGTATTCCATCGGCCGCGGCGCCACCCTCCATTCAACGCCGGCATATCCGCAGCCTGCTATCGCCTCCGCTTGCTCTTCAATCGTCAACTCCGGCAGCACAACCGTGAAGACTGAATGTTTCATTGATTCCACCTCGTTCCTTGGTGCGGCGGTTTTAATTGAGTTCGAGAGGGTTGATGGCGCTCGGCCTATGAGTGGCGCTGACTATGGAACCAGGGTTTGACGCTCTTGCGCGAGACATCATCCACCGGAGATTCCCAACAACTTCGCGGCGTTCCCGCCGAGGATTTTGGCTTTGTCGGCCTCGGAGAGGGAGAGGCTCTGGATGGTTTCGAGGTGGTAGAGAACCCACTCCCGGCTTGCCCAGCCGGCGTCGCTGCCGTAGAGAAGCCTATCCGGCCCCAGCCGATCCGCCATTTTTTGCAGGGCTATGAACGGCGCTCCGCAGGTGCAAAGATACAGATTCGACAGTCGCTCTGTCCAGCGCAGCGCATCCGGCCATTGGTCGTGGAGGCCGGAGTGGCCGAGGATGACCTTCGTCTCGGGGTGGCTGTCAGCGAGGTTTGCCACCTGCGGGGTAGAGGAGTAGGGTGGGGTGCCGTCGTGGAAGACCATCGGCACGCCGAGCCGCGCACATTCCTCGGCAACGTCGTCCAGGGTGGCGTGGGTGACTGAGAAGGCCTGGAGCCAGGGATGGAACTTCATCCCTTTCATCCCGAGTTGCTCCACGCATCTCGTCACTTCCTTCACCGCCGCCTGGCCCTGGTAGGGGTCAACAGTGCCGAAGGCGATGAGTTCATCGGGGCATTCGGCCACGAGGGAGGCGAGTTCGTCATTGTGGCCGGGGCAATCGGAGAAGAAGCCGTCGAGCGTGAACGCGATCGCTTTGTCAACCCCCACGGATTTCAGGGTATCCACCATTTCGCTCGGCTTCACCCCTTTCAAGTCCATCCATCTCACGAATAAATGAGTGTGGGCATCTATGACCATCTCATCACCCCTTCAAGCCTTTGCAGCGCTTAGCAGCCTTTCCAGATTTCCGCCCAGGATGGCTCCGAGTTCATCGGGGGAGAAACCAGTGCGCTGGATTTTCGTCAGTTCCAGTTTCAGGCGGAAGATGGGGCTGTCGGAGCCAAAGAGAATCCTGCCTGCGCCCAGTTCCTTCAGGCTGCGGGTCACCGACCCGATGACCGCGGCGGCCGAAGTCTCGAGGTAGATATTCTGAGTTTTCGCCGCCGCGGGCACGCCATCATACCAGTAATCGGTGGCGCCCATATGACCCATGATGAAGTTCACGTCCGGAAAACGGCGGGACAGTTCCAGCAGTTGGAACGGCTCGCTGCAAAGCAGTGTGCCGGTGTGAAAGTAGGCCGGCGCCGAGAACTCCCGACATACCTCCAGCAGCGGATAGACTATCTCCTGCGCCAAACTGAAGCCTTGCAGGGGAGGATGCAGTTTGAGGCCGCGGCATCCCTCTCGGAAACAGCGGCGCAGTTCCTCAACTGCCCTCGCTCCGAACCAGGGATTGCAGGCAGCGAAGGGGATGAAGCGGTCGGGGTGGTCCTTTGCGGCCGCAAGAAGGAAATCGTTTCCCTCTCGGTTATAGACCGCTATCTGAGGTTCTGCCGAGCAGATGACGGCCTTTTCCACCCCACATTCGTCCATCTGGCGGAGCAATTCCTCCGCCGTCTGGGTCATGGCGTAGCCCTGGCCTATGTGGCAATGGGCATCAATGATTGAGGCTTTGGTCCGCATGGGAACCTCCGACTTGTTCCGGCGAGTTGAAAGGACGAGCGCTCTCAACCCCTCAACTGGCCGATGTTGGCGGTCACCTTCGCAGCCGCCTGGACTATGTCGTCCATATCGTCTTTCGTGCCGAGCAAGAGGCGATGCTCGAACCAGACGGCTTCCTGATAGCAGGCCCTTTCCGCGACCGGGCAGGTGCCGCGGAAGGAACGGTAGTCCAGTTCCACCCCGTAGAAGGGGCAGTTAACCGGGCAGCCCTTGGGGCAGAAGTCCTTGTTCAAGAACATGGGATTCTCGTAGAGGGGAGCGGTGTAGCCGTAGAAGCAAGGGATGCCCTCCGCATTCATCGCCTCCACGAACTTCTGTCTGGGGATACCCTCGAAGCCATCCGGATCGAACCTGACGATGAAGATATGGTGGCTGCAGGGATTCGTTCGCGGATCGAGTTTGAGCGGGCGCAGCCCTCCTATCTCGGCCAAGTGTTCGGCGAGGTATCTTGCGTTCTTCATGCGCACCGCGTTTTGCCCATCGAGGCGGGCCAGTTGCGCCTGGAGGATGGCGCCCTGGAACTCGGTGAGCCGATAGTTCCAGCCGAGGCGATGCATTTCATACCAGGGGTGGCCTTTCTGCCTTCCCGCCCAGGCATAGGATTCGCAAAGCTCGGCGAATTCGAGGTCGTCGGTAGTGATGAGCCCGCCCTCGCCGGCGGTCATATTCTTGGAGTTCTGGAAACTAAAGACTCCGGCGATGCCGAAGGATCCCAGTCCCTTGCCGTTGAAGCGCGCGCCATGGGCGTGAGCGGCGTCCTCCACGACGGATATGCCGTGCTTCTTAGCGATAGGGAGTAACCGGTCGAGGTCGGCTGCCTGGCCGGCGAAATGGACGGGAATGACGGCCTTGGTCCTGGGCGTGATGGCGGCGGCGAAGGATTCCGGATCCAGGTTATAGGTCTCTGCCTCCACGTCGGCGAAGATCGGGACCGCGTTAACCTGAAGGACGCAGGTGGCGGTGGCGACGTAGGTGTAAGCGGGCACAATGACCTCGTCGCCAGGGCCGATGCCAAGCGCCTTGAGGCATATTTCCAGGGCGGCGGTGCCGTTGGCCACTGCGACCCCGTATTTCGAGTTCTGATGGTTGGCGAAGGCCTGCTGGAACTTGGCGACCTCGGATCGGATGTCTTCGGGATGCTCGACTAATGCTACCCCTTCGCCGTAGGAATAGCGCCACCAATTGCCGCTCTCGAGGACCCTAAGGACAGCCTCCTTCTCTTCCTCCCCGTGCACCGGCCAGGAGGGGAAAGGCCTCGTGTGCACCGGGTTCCCACCCAGGATAGCCAGTCTATCGCGATTGGCCTTAACTGCCATGATTGATGCTCCCCCTGGCGAAACACGCAGCCATCTGAATCGCTGACGAACGCGGTTTCACCGGCCATTTATCCCTTCTTCAGACCGAGAATCAGGCCGGTGGTGAACGCACCCCCGAAGGGGATGTTGTGCAGGAGGGCAGTCTTAAGGTAGTTGAGCGCAGCGGCCACGAAAGAGGTTTCCTGCGGCCCTGGCTCTCCAATCCGTTTGAGAACCTCGGGGTTGACGTTGATGTAGTGATGGTAAGCGAGCAGCTGGATGCAGATGAAGAGGAGGCCGAAGAGGATGGCTGTCATCTTTGCCACCTTCTTGAGGGCCAGGCCGACGGCAAAGCCGGCGAGGCCGCCAAATCCTAACTGCTCCAAGTAAGGGGTAAGAAAGTCAAACAACCCTTCCACCTGCCAACATTCTACTGTCCTGGCGCGATGAAAGCAAAGGCGGCCTGCAAGGCTTCCGGGTGGATGCTAGCGGGGGACCAGGTGGGCTGCCAGTCCGATGATCGGTCCCTGGTCAGACGCGCAAACCCAGTCCCGTCAACGTTGACCGCACATATCTCCCAACTATGGAAGCGGTCCGAGGTGAAGGCTATCTTCCTCCCGTCCGGTGACCAGGAAGGCTGCCAGTCCATCGCCGCGTTCTTGGTGAGGTTAATCTGACCCGTGCCGTCCGCGTTCATCACGTATATCTCCCAGTTGCCGTTCCGGTTGGAGGAAAAGGCTACTTTCTTCCCGTCGCGCGACCAGCAGGCATGCCGGTCGTCTCCAAGGTTGTTGGAGAGATTCACCTGGTTTGTCCCATCCGCGTTCACGAGACATACCTCCTCGTTGCGGTCGCGGCGGCTCTGGAACATTATCTTGCTCCCGTCGGGCGACCAGGAGGGGCTCCAGTCGCGGGCTGGGTTCTTCGTCAGGTTCACCTCGTTACTCCCATCGGTGTTTGCCACGTATATCTCGGCATTATTGTCGCGTGTGGAGACGAAGGCTATCTTGCTTCCGTCGGGTGACCAACAGGGCTGGTATTCGAGCGCTCGATTCTCGTTCAACCGGATGGGTTCCGACACCTTCGCATCTACTACCATGATTCGCGGGAGGCCCCTGCTGTTCGAGACAAAGGCAATTTGTTTCCCGTCCGGAGACCAGGAGGGGTCCCCATCCCACTCGCGGCCCCTGGTAAGGCGGGTTTGGTTCTTGCCGTCGGAGCTCATCAGGTATATGTCCCAGTTGGTGTTGCGGTCGGAGCGGAAGCCTATCGTGCTGCCATCCGGAGACCAGCAGGGGTGGGTGTCGGACGCTGAATCTGTCGTCAGGCGCTTCACGTGCCTGCCTCGCGAGTCCATCGCATATATCTGCTGGGAACCGCTTCGATCAGACACGAAGGCGATAGCGCCCTCATCCGGTCGGCTTCTGTCGTAGATATGGCCGAGGGCGCCCAGCAAACCCAATCCGAGAATAATCAAGCCTGGTTTCAAGAACTTCATACTGACTCGACCTTGCAAAGAGGATCTCCGCCCAACACATTTTACCACAACCACCAGATCCTTGTATTGGTTCGCAGGTTAGCAAGGCCCCAGATTCAAGTGAACCGGGAAAGTGGCGGCTGCATCACCAGCCCGGCAGCGTGACTCCTCAGAAAGTCAACCTGGCAGATACGAAAGGGCGGATTGCGGTGCGTTTCAGGGGGGAACCGAGCCCAAGGTCGAACGCCTTTGAAACGTGCCAAGATAGGGCTGCAAACGGCCCCTTTGTGGTGAGGCCCAGGTCTCCCGATGATCTGCCTTTGGGCTCGAGATGCGCGAGCTCGACGAAGACGCCGAAGCGCAGGCCGGACGAATGGTCGTAGATGCCCACGAACTTCAGCGTGATGGGATGCAGAGCAGGACGGTGGGCAGGCAGAGGTTCCCCTTTGAGATTGTCCTTGAGGTAATCGGCTGTCAACTGAAAGACCTTCCCGCGCGTCAGGAACGGCCCGTAGTGCCCGGTAGGAAGCCAGATGATGGAAGGCTGCGCCGCGGCCTTCCAGAACTCGTCAACGGCATGGCGGGGGATCACCAAGTCCTCCGTGCCGTTGATCATGAGGAGGCGGCGAGGGGGAATTTGATGGGCATAGGTGACTGGATCGAGTGGGCGGAGAATCTCTTCGAGGGACTCAAGCGAGAAGCCGGCTTTCGCCAGCCGCCGCTTGATGCCGATCGTTAGAAGACTATGCCAGACTATGTAGGGTAGGTCACCTCCCCCGACGAGTGAGACGCCAACCTTGATTCGGCTGTCAACCCCCATTGCCAGATCGGCTATTATCGCCCCGAGGCTGATTCCGGTTATGCCAATTTCGTCAGGCAGGATATGAGGATCGGCCTGGAGCCAATCCACGGCGGACTTGACATCCATGACGGCCTGCCGAATGGCGTCGGCGGTTCGGCTCACGTCTGCGGTCAGCATCAGCGCGCCGCTCTTGGACCCAGCGGGCGCACGTTCGCCGTGGTAGGGGAGGACTAGCAGGAGGGCGGCCATCCCCTGCTTGGCGAGCCGCCGGCACAATTCCTTCTCGATGGTGAAATCCTTGGCCTTCCAGGCGTGGAGGACTACTACGGCGGGAAAGGGACCGCCGCCCACGGGAGTGAAGAAGCGCGCCCGCACCAGGTTGTTCTCGGCATAGGGGCTGATGAACCCGCTGCTCCAAGAAAGGAGATACTCTCGCAGGGAGTCAACTTGCCGCCCTGGGACAACCTGCACCGGGCCGGGGGCAGTTTGATATTCGAAGATATCGCCAGAAGCCCCGCCTGCCTGGGCCGGCCGGGCGGCGAAGGGGACGATGAGGAGAGCGAGAAGGGCGAGCAGACGCCAGCGTAATCGCATGCTTATCCCCCCACCGGTTGACTGTAGCAGGCGGGAAACTCCTGCGGCAAGCGATAGCCCTCGCAATCACGGGGGAGGGGTTCCGGTATATGGGTGCGACACTCTGGGCGCCAAGCCCCAAGCCTCAAGGCAACTTAAACAATATTGATGGCTCGGGCGGTTCGTTACAATGTGAAGGTCGCAGCGATGGTGCGATATCAAGGAGACTGCTTTCCGGAGGGAAGATATGCTGGCCGTAGTGCAAAGGGCTAGAAGGGCTGAGGTCAAGGTGGAGGGCGAGCGAGTGGCGAAGATCAGCAGGGGGCTGGTGGCTTTTGTTGGTGTCGAGGTGGACGACGAAGAGGCGGAGGCTGACTATCTCGCCGCGAAGTTGAGAGGCTTGCGGGTCTTTCCGGATTCGGAGGGTCGGATGAACCTGTGCCTCGGAGATCTGGGGCTGGAGGTGTTACTGGTGTCCAACTTCACGGTGGTGGCTGATTGCCGGAAAGGGAGGCGCCCCTCCTTTGACCGGGCGGCTGCGCCGGAAGTGGCAGAGCCCATTCTGCGCCGTTTGGGAGGCTTACTGGAGGAACACGGAATAATAGTAAAGTGGGGCAGGTTCGGCAAGATTATGGATGTAATAGTGGAGAACGACGGGCCGGTGACGGTGTTGATAGATTCCAGGAAGCGGGTGTAAAATAACAGTGGAGATGGGGCGCGACGAGGATGTGCCCCGAGGTGGGTGGATAAGAGGCGAGTTGAGCCATGAGCATTGAGGATCCGACCGAAGAAGTGGCCGAGACAGGGGCGCCGCACCTGAGCCCCGAGCGTAAGGCTGCGACGGCAGCCCGAGTGGGCGATGCCTATATGGAGGCCGGGCTGTTTGAGGAGGCCATCGGGGAGTACAGGCGGGCGGCTACTCTGGACCAGGGACGGCTGGAGTGGCAGATCAACCTCGGCGATGCCCAGACGGTCTGTGGGCATTACCGGGTGGCTATGAAAAGCTATCGCCGGGCCATAAGGCGGAATCCGTCAAATGCTGAGGCGAGATACTCCCTGGCTGAATTGTGGGGCAGGTTGGGTGACTTCCCAGCGGCCGTGGAGGAGATGAACAGGGCGATTGAGTTGCGGCCGAAGAGCCATTACTACTTGTATCGGCTTCACAGCCTGTTTCTGTGGGCCGGAATGCTCAAAGAAGCCTTTGCGGCGTTGAAACGGGCCGTGCGTATCAGCCCAGGCCAGTCTTTTTACCGGTTCAAGTTGGGGCGGCTGCTGCTCCAACGCGGCAGACCCATCGCTGCCGTGAGGCAGTTCCAAATGGCCTCGGACCTCGCCCCCGCCGACGGCTATTACCGGCTGTGGCTCGCCGTGGCCCTTTTGAATGCGGAGCGCCCGGAGCAGGCAGCCACGATAGCCAGGGAAGGGGCCGCCCAATCCGCCTTCTATGGGCCGGTTTTCTGGGCCCTCGCCAGCTCCATCCACGATTACCTGGGCGAAGCCTCGGAAGCCGATCAGTGCGCCTTGAACGGTGGACCGCTCTCTGAATATGACCAGCATCTGCTGCGAATTGTGCAGTCCGCCATCAGATGGGATGGCGCTGTGGCCTCAAATCCCGGGTACTAACTGTTGCTGACCGACGGATTGCAGGCCGCAGGAAAGTCGCTTTGCCGCACTGCCCTCAACTCTGAACTTGCCTGAAACGGAAAAGAAGCCCCCCTCTTGAACATAGCCACCTTCACCCTCGGCCCGTTCGAGACGAACTCCTACCTGGCCTTCTGCCCGGAAACTCGAAAGGGAGTAATCATTGACGCAGCGTTCGAAGTCTCGGTCCTCTTAGTGGCGGTGAAACACAAGGGGCTCGAGATAGTTCACGTAGTGAGCACCCACGGGCACATTGATCACGTGTGTGGAACGGGCCTCGCCCGCGAGGTCACCGGCGCCACCTTTCTGATGCACCAGGGCGACTTGGAGATCCTTCTTCATCCTGAAAGGGACTTCCTTCTGATGCTTGGTCTGGAAGATTACGTTCCCGTGAAGCCGGATGGCTTCCTCTTCGAGGGGCAGGACATTGCCTTTGGGAACGAATCTTTGCGGGTGGTCCATACGCCCGGCCACACTCCGGGTGGCGTCTGCCTGCTCGGAAAGGGGCTCCTCTTCACGGGCGATACCCTCTTTGCCGGCAGCGTGGGAAGGACCGACCTCTCCGGCGGCAATCAGGAGGAACTCATCCGCTCCATCCGGGGGAAGATCCTCTGCCTGCCGGATGAAACCGTAATCCAGCCAGGCCATGGGTCGGCCACCACTATCGGGGAAGAGCGCCGGTCCAACCCCTTCCTTGGATAACGTTCCTGCTGAGTTTTGCGGGATAAAGTGAGGGCCTTGGCGACCGCCATAATGTGTAGCGCAGGGCCCGTCCGTCCAAGAGGACAGCCGGGTCTGGACGGACTTCAGCCCTGCCTGAGGTGGCGTTCCGCCGTATTTGCGCCCGCTACCGGAAGCAGACCTGAAGGTCTGCGCTACTTCACTTCATCCGCCAAGATTCAACAGGGCAGGCGCCAGAACTACGGGCTCACTCGTCCGGCTTGCTCTTGCTTACCGCGGGCGATAGCGCCTTCGAGGCGACCCAGATGGCATAGACGGCGCAGGCCAGGAAGCCCGCCAGGATCGCCATATCTGCGGGGTTCAGTCTAAGGAATGCCTTCCACCCAAGGCTGAGACTGTTTCGCTGGCCGAGCCAGTAGGCGCCGACGCCGGCTGCTGCAACTGAAACCAGCAGTTTTGCCAGAAGCGGCGGCAATTCGCGGCCACGACCTTGTGCCCGGAGGGAGACAGCGAGAGCAAGCACTGCGAAGGCGAATGTGGCTGCCGCCGCCACCAGGAAGGCGACGTATTCGCCTGCATCTACGGACATTTTCCTTCCATCCGCGGCAACGCGCTGAGGAGTATTTCCAGCACCAGTTCGTCGTAGGAAATGCCTGCGGCGGCCGCCTCCGCCGGAACGTCGCTCAGGTCGGTCATCCCGGGCATCGTATTGATGTCAATCACGAACGGGGTGTTTTCGCTGCCGAGCATTATGTCCACGCGAGAGATTCCGTGGCACTTGAGTGTCTGGTGCGCCCCGAGAGCAATTTCCTGCACCTTTCGGGATACCTCCTCAGGAAGGGGAGCAGGGGCGATTAGTTCCGCAAGGCCCTTGGTATACTTGGCTTCGTAGTCGTAGAATTCCTTTTTCGGCCTGATGAGAAGGACGGGAAGGGCGCGAAGTGAATCCCCGTACCCCAGAATCCCCACTGTCAACTCCGGGCCGGCGATGAGCCTCTCGACCAAGCCGCACCCATAACTCTCTGCCAGATCAGATACGCATTCCCTGAGCTGGGCGCTGTCGTGGACGAAAGAGACCCCAATGCTGGAACCCTCGGCGTTAGGCTTGGTAACCACCGGCAGTCCCAGATACTCCTCCGCCTTCCCGCAGGCGGCTTCCAAATCGTCACCCCTTGTCACGACCAGGTATTCCGGCGTGGGTATGCCATATCCCTCCAGGACTTGCTTGGCGAAGACCTTGTTGAGGCTGAGGGCGCAGGAAAGCAGCCCCGAGCCGGTGTAGGGGAGGCCCATGGTTTCCAGAAAGCCCTGCAAGGTGCCGTCCTCTCCCGCCCCGCCGTGGAGGGCGTTGAAGACGATTTCGACGCGCTCATCGCGAAGTTTCTCCTGGAAGCCATCCACCGCATCTATCTCCACCGCCTCCAGTCCCGCGCGTTGGAGGGCGGCGAGCACTCCCTTGCCGGAGCGGAAGGAGACCTCCCTCTCTGAGGATTTCCCCCCCATCAAGACGGCTATTCTCTTTCCCCCGAAGAGTTGCTGCGCCCGGTGCATACTAGTCGCTCGCAGAATGTCCCCCACTGTTCCGATGGCTTAAAACTCTAAATCTCTCGCCATTGCTACAGTGGCAGAGAGACGGTCTTGCCCGTATCGGCGGAGCGATAGAGCGCGGTGATTATCTCCAGCGCCTTTCTGGCTTCCTCTCCGCTCACCGACGGTGGCCTGTCCTCGGCGACTTCCTGGAAGAAACTCTGCAACTGAAGGGCGTGGAGACTGAGTTGTATCGTCATCGGGTCGGCGGCGCCGCCTCCGCCTTTCTCGGCGGGCTGCGCCTCTTCTTGGGTTTCCTCGCCGACGATGTTGAGGCTTCGCACCTGGCCGCCTGCCCAGGTCACCGAGCCTTTGGTGCCGTGAAGTTCCACCCGGGCGTCAAAGCCGGGGTAGCAGGCGGTGCTGCCCTCAATGACACCCATGGCGCCGTTCTTGAACCGCAGGATGCCCACGCAGACGTCCTCGCCCTCAATTTTGTGGGCAACCGTGGCCTTTTGGGCGCAAACTGATGCCACCGGGCCGACGAACCACTGCAACAAGTCAATGTAATGCACCGATTGATTGATGATGGCGCCGCCCCCGTCGAGCGCGATCGTTCCTCGCCACTTCAGGCCATGCTCGTAGTATTCCTGGGTGCGATACCATTTCACGTATGCGTCGGCCAGGAAAATATCTCCCAGTCGCCCTTCCTCCAGCAGCGCCTTTATCTTGCTGGCGCCTTCGCTGAAACGACACTGGAAGATCACAGAGAACCTCACGTGGTTTTCCTTCGCCGCCCGGATCATCTCATCGGCCCTGGCCAGGGTTACGTCTATCGGCTTCTCGGTGATGACGTGCTTCTTCGCCCGCGCTGCGTCAATGGCCACCGTGCCGTGCAGGCCGCTTGGGGTGCAGACGTCCACTACGGTGATGTCGTCACGGGCCAGAAGATCGTGGTAGTCGAGATAGCAGTCAACTCCGTATTTCTCCTTGGCCAGGTCCAACCGAGCCTGGACTACATCGGCGGCGGCCACCAGCCTGGCGTTTGGGATGCTCCTGATCGCCTCGGCGTGCGCGCCAGCGATGCCTCCGAAACCGACGATTCCTACCCTGATCTCCTGATTACTTCCCATCTTCTTCCTTCCTTGCCCACCACGGGTCTTTGAGTCCGCCAACTTTTCTTCTTAAGGATAATCCCTGGATTCCCTGCGTGCAAGTTGCAGGAGCGGCATGACGCTGTGAGCGTGTGGACTCCTCGCCCGTTCGGCCAGAGGCTGACCTTCCGGCCTCTTCAGAGAGTCCGGCGCGGTTTGAGATACTCCTCCGCAGTCCCCACCGATTCCAGGAATCTCACGAACTGACTGTGGAGTCTCTTCGCCTCTCCAGGGTGCTTCGCAAAGACGTTCGTGCGCTGCTGAGGGTCGCTTGGGAGGTGGTAGAGTTCCGGTTCTACGTCGCCGGCCCCAAATAGAAGGGTCCATTCCGAATCAACGATAGTGCTGGGACGGGTGTCGCGGGCGGCCTTGGCCCAGGAATAGGCCTGCGAGGCAAAATCAACCCTCTCTCCGGCGGGTGGATGGATTATCGCCCAGGAGGAGACGGCGAAATTGCGGGCGCCTGGGCCCGTGCCCTTCAAGAGCGGCACAAGAGACTTTCCGTGAACCGTGTTCGGAATCCCCACGTCGGCCAATTCAAGGATAGTCGGCATCAAGTCCGCAGGCTGGACGAAGTCTAAGTTCCTCTCGCCGCCCGCTTTCCCGGGCATCCGAATCATCAGGGGGATGTGGTTCACCTCCTCGTAGAGCATCCTGGTCTTGCCAATCAGGCCGTGTTCGCCGAAGTAAAAGCCATGGTCGGTGGTGAAGATTACTGCCGTATTCTCCAAGAGTCCGAGGTCTTCCACCTTTTGGAGCAGGATTCCGAGCCACCGGTCAACCATGGTCACCTCGCCGGCATAAAGGGCCCGGATGTGCTTCAGTTCGGCAGCGGTCAGGTAGTTACATGGGCCATACACCGGAGGATAAATCAGCTCTTCGCCCTCATATCCGGGGTCATACATGTCTGCGTACCACTTCGGTGGATCCCAGGGCTCGTGCGGGTCGAAGGTGTCCACGTAAAGAAGGAACTTATCTTGCTTGTAGTTCCGCTCCAGCCACCGGCCCGCCTCGCTCATGGTGCGAGGAGCAAAATAGTCCTCCTCTGCCTGGCGTTGCGAGACATTGCGCAGGTACTGCGTCACGGTCTTCGCGGTTTCCCGCAATTTCTCGGCGGAGCAGGGCAGCTTCACCTCGACGGGATCGGTCATGTAGCGGTCGCCTTCCTGGCCGCGAATCCAGTTCCAGGCCGAGAATCCCCGGTCGTAATGAAACCCGTCCTTGACGAGATGGGGTGTGTCGGCGATG
>Ga0315294_10003751_pt1 | contig 16561 bp, 8 predicted proteins | sample YL17G13_40_MG_FD_203626 | JGI IMG/M metagenome (GOLD analysis project Ga0315294, IMG submission 203626) | Sediment microbial communities from Yellowstone Lake, YNP, Wyoming, USA - YL17G13_40 | ecosystem: Environmental > Aquatic > Freshwater > Lake > Sediment | place: USA: Wyoming | collected... | reverse complement strand
GTCGGCAAACCGTACATGTCTGACCGTGTGCGTGCTGGGCATCCCGCGAGCCAGGCTGGGGAACCTGCTCTCGAGGTACCTCCGGATGGATGAGAAGAGGGCCTGGTAGTCCCGCCCCTTGCATGTCGCAGGGCTCTGCGCGCCGCGCAGGGCTATCACAACGTGCATCGTGTCAGACCAACTTCCAGGCGGGCCCATGTTCGCGAAGAGCTCGGCTACGAGAGCGTCGTAGCAGTTCAGAGCCGGTGGGGAGGTCCAGGGCAGTCGAGCTGTCCTGCAATGGAAGCGAAGCTGAGACACGAAGGACAGAAAGCGCCTGCGTAGCATTCGCGCGTCCTTGCTCGCGTGGAAGTACCCCCGCCGCAGGACCCTACTCACGTTAGCTTCTTGTGCTACGGGCTTGAGTTCCGACAGCAGGCTGCCCAGCGCTGAGCGGGTCGCTTCGGCATCATCGACAGCTACTGCGCTCAGAGCAAAGTGGCCGCCTTCTGGAGGCGTCTGCTTTGGCTCCGCGCCGGACTCGTCGACAAAGATCCACTTGGTGGTCACCGCACTCGCCTCATGTAGATGGCTGGCCAGATGCTGACCCGTTCATCAGACAGATTCGGCGCGGCGCCTGGAGCGCCTGCGGTGCAGTCCAGTTGCCAACGTGATTCATGGCGGCACTCAGGGGCGGGTCTTCGCGAGCACAAAGAGCGAACCCGCCCGTATCGGGAGATCGACGCGGCGTTCCGTTCAGCTACCGTCTGTGCAGCGGCGCGGTAAGGCAGCGCGATGTGGCCCCAGATTCGCGTCCGGGGCCACCCACGCTCTCACTGCCCGGATCCACCACGCGCTGCTGCAAGCTCCTTCTTGGGCACGGAAATCGAGAACGCAAGCAGTGGCCGAGGGCCATCAGATTCACCGACCCGCGAGTGGATGTTCATTCGAGCTGCTGCCGTAACAGCGAGTCGCCAGGTCAGGGCGTGACGACGAACTCGGGCTGGCGGGCGAGCTCCTGGAAGACGCCTTCCTGGTGCTCCACGCTGACCACAAGCGCGTAGGTTCCTGGTTCGACCTGGGCCGGTATGCGCCACGACACCGCGTAGTACGGGATGCCCGACGAAACGGCGCTGTCCCGGGCCGCGGATATGTCGCCTGTGGTCAGGGAGACGGCCTGGCTGTACGTGACGGGCCCGCGCAGCTCGAACAGCACATCGAATGAGCCATCGCCCTCCGCCAGATCCGTGCCAAGCCGCACCGCGTCCAGGATGACGTAAGCGTAGCTGGGCTGGGAGGATGATCCGGTGCTGCGCGTGGACCACCCATGGTAGGTAACGGCATCCGGGTCAACCGCGGTGACAGCCGGCCCTCCCAGCACCACGGGACTGCCCACCGGCATGACGAATGCCCGCCACAGGTATACGGCCATCTGCCCTCGCGTGACGGGCGTCGCCGGCCGGTAGGTATCGTCCTCGAAGCCCTTCACGACGCCCTGCGCCACGCAGTATTCGATCTCACGATGGGACCAGTCGTCCGCGGGCACATCAGTGAAGGTAGGATCCGGCGGCGGATCAGGGATGTTCATCCCGCCGACCAGCGCGCGGGCTATGTAGACTGCCATTGCATCCCGGTTCACGATCAGCGTCGGCCGGTACGTTCCGTCGTCGTAGCCCTGAACTATCCCGGCCTCAGCCAGCCCCTCGATCTCCGGCCATGCCCAGAAGTCTTCTCCGATGTCGGCGAAGCGCGCCGAGTAGGGGGCCGTGGCGAGCTTGAGGGCGCGGAATATGTAGACGGCCATTGCGTCTCGCGCCACCTCGGTCCCCGGGCGGTATGTCCCATCGTCGAAGCCTTTCACCACCACTGGCACCCGGCCCGCGAGTTCCTCGATATGGAACCGCGCCCATGAGGCGTCGTGGCCCAGACTGGGCTGGATGTCGGCGAAGCGGCTGATCGCCACGTCGCGGAAGACCGGGCTCCCATCCCAGAGCACGGCGCCGCGAGCGAACTGCCAGGCGCAGCTCAGGCTGTCGGGCACGCCGGGCGCGGTTGCGGCCACCGGCTGTTCGTAGCGGAGTGTCGTCAGCGGCGGAGCAGCGATTGAGAAGTCGAACGTGTAAGCGTCCCCGGGAGCGACTTCCGCCTCCAGCGGGACAGTTACGCCTCCCCAGCGGTCCTCCCAGTCCTCGGCCACGAGACGGTACCCTTCGTCCGGCATCCAACTGTAACTGTCGAGGTTGCGGTAGGTGACAGACAGATCGGCGACCTCATCCCACTGCAAATCGTCCGGGAGCGACTGCCCCGATACCTCGCTCGATCCGGCAGGCACAGACGCCACCGTGAGGGTGGTGGAAGCAGTGCCGCTCACCGGGTCGGAAGCGCCGCAGGTGGCCGTCACCGTCAACACCACGTTGAGGCCGGCTCCTGTCAGGTTCACGGGCGCAGTGTACTGGGGCGCTTGAAGCTCAGGCGATGGCAGGAAGCTCCCCCCGGCTCCCCCGTCAGACCAGGACCAGGCGGCAATCGCGTGCCCCCTGCTGTCGGTGGCCGACGCGCTGAGATCGGTGGTGGCGCCGGAGCCGATCGCGTTGGGCGCGGCGGACGCGGTCACGGATATGGCGTGCGCCGCCGGCCCCACTGTAAGCGTGGTGGAGCCGCTACTGCTGATCGGCGTGAGGCCATCGCAGGTCGCGGTTGCCGTGAGGGTGATAACGGACTCGCTCTCGCTGCTGCTGGCGGCCGTCGCATAGGCCGGGTTCTGGACCTCCGCCGACGGCAGGAAGGCGCCGCCCATCCCGCCATCCGACCAGGACCAGGATGCGATCACGTGCGCGGTCCGACTGTCCGTGGCGGCCGCCGAGAGGTCAGCGCTGTCGCCGTAGACCACAGCGCCCGGACTGGCTGAGACGCTGACAGTCAGCGAGTGCTCCACGGGATGCACCGTCAGGGTCGTGGAGTCGCCCGCGCTCAGCGGTTCCGGGCCGTCACAGGTCCCGGAAACCGTCAGAGAGACCGTCCGGTCGTCATCAGTGGTGTTCGCGGGGGCGGTGTAGGTCGGGTGCTGGACGCTTGCAGATGGCGAGAAGGCCCCGCCCGCGCCTGCGTCCGACCAGGACCACGAGGCCACGCCGTGGGAGCGACTCTCGTTGAAGGTGGCCGAGAGGCTAGCGCTCCCTGCCGAAGCCACAACGGAGGGTTCCGGGAGAGCGACCACGACCGAGAAGGTATGGGCCACCGGCTGGACGCTCAGCGCAGCGGACCCGCTGCCGCTGGCCGGGGTGGGACCGCCGCAGGTAGCGGTCACGGCGAGGCTGATGACCTTCGCGTCATCGGTTGTGTTCGCAGGCGCAGTGTAAGTCGGGTTCCGAACGCTCGCCGAGGGCGAGAAAGCCCCGCCGGCGCCACCGTCGGACCACGACCACGACACGATGGTATGGCCATCCCGGCTGTCGGCTGCCGTGGCGGAGAGCGCCGCGCTGGCCCCGGACGCAACGGTGGTCGGGTTGGCAGCGACGGCGACGGTGATCACATGCGCGACTGGCTGCACCGTGAGAGTCGTGGAGTCGCTATCGCTCAGCGGCGATGCACCATCGCACGTGGCGGAGGCCGTCAGGGTGACAGTCCGCTCACTGTCTGTGGTGTTCGCCGGCGCAGTGTAGGTCGGGTTCTGAGCCGATGCCGACGGGGAGAAGGCGCCGCCTGCGCCCCCGTCGGACCAGGACCAGGAGGCAACAGCGTGGCCGCGGCTGTCGCTCGCGGCCGCCGATAGGCCGGCGCGGCCGCCGGAAACGACTGCCGCCGGCTGGGGAGGGGCGACCGCCACCGAGAAGCTGTGGGGCACTGACTTCACGGTGATGTCCGTCGAGCCGGAGGCGGTGAGTGGCGTCGAACCGCTGCAAGTCGCCGTCACGGTTACCCCGATGATCCGGTCGCTGTCTGTGGCGTTGACCGGGGCAACATACGTCGGGTTCTGGACCGAAGCTGAAGGGGAGAAGACACCCCCTGCGCCGCCGTCAGACCAGGACCACGACACGATGGTGTGCCCGACGCGGGAGTCGGTGGCAGTGCCCGAGAGACTGACGCTGCCGCCGGAGGCGATTGTGGACGGCACGGCAGCTGCGCCGACCAACAGAGAATGCGCCACCGGCCGCACGATCAGCGTCGTCGAGTCTGTGCCGCTCAGCGGGTCCGACCAGTCGCAGGTGGCGATCACGGTGAGGTAGATGGTCCGATCCGTGTCCATCCGATTCGGCGGCGCAGTATAGGTTGGGTCCTGAACGTAGGCCGAAGGCAGGAAGCTCCCACCGGCGCCCCCGTCTGACCACGCGAAGGTGACCCCGTGGCCCCAGTTGTCCTCCGCCGTGGCCGAGAGACCCGCGCTTCCCTCAGAGTCCACGGTATCCGGCGTTGCCGACGCGCTTACCGTCAGCCTGTGCGCCTCGGAGTGCATTGTCACCGTCACGCCATCGCTGTCCACCTGGCCGACGTCGTCTGTGACCGAGAGTGTATAGGTGGTTGTGGTCTCCGGCGAGGCCGTGGGTTGGGCGACGCTCGGATCATCCAGCCCGTCGGTGGGCGACCAGGAATAACTGTAGGGCGGCGCGCCTCCAGAGGCGGAGCCGTCCAGCACGCACGAGTCTCCCACGACCATCATCCTGTCGGGCCCTGCCTCCGCGACCACCGGCGGTATCACCGTCACGGTCACGGTATCGGTGTCCATCCCGCCGGAGTGGTCCACCACGGTCAGCGTGTAGGTCGTGGTGCTGTCGGGCGAGGCCATCGGCTGGACGACACTGGGGTCGCTCAGACCGGCCGTCGGCCACCAGGAGTAGCTGTACGGGGCCGACCCCTTGGAGGCGGATCCTTCCAGCTTCACGGACTCGCCGTAGAATATCGTCTTGTCCGGCCCTGCCGACGCTACGACCGTCGGTGGGGCGACATAGGCGTAGCCGAGGGCCTTCACCCCCTGCACGATATCCGCGAGGTAGCCGAGATCGAGGCCGGGATGGAAGTACGCGCTCGCCCAGCCGTCTCGTATCACCAGGTTCTTCTGGGCGGCCCTGACGATGTCCACAGGAAAGCGAGCCGGGTAGTCGTAGAAGGGCTCCGGCTCGACGTTGCCCAGGTTCTCCGGCAGGACCTTCTGCCCATAGATATCGCGCTCGATCACATAGGGGTAGAACTGCCCGGCGAAGTACTGCTCGAACGAACCGAAGTAGAGCTGCCGTCCCGAGACGAGGTCGAAGCGACGGCCGAACTCGACGGCGTCGAGGGCTGAGCTTGCGTAGTGAGGGGTCTCCCAGGCGACGGGGGTGAAGCCGTTGGCGCTCAGTTCCGCCAGACCCGCGTCGATGCGGCCGTTCACCCACTCGACCGAGTCTTCGGGCACCGGGCCCACCAGGTCCGTTTTGCCCGACTCGTCACTCCACGTGGAGATGAAGAACTCGCAGTCATCGCTGGTGAGGCCATTGTATGGATTGGGGGTGGCATCATACTGATGGGTGTAGCCGTGGAGTATGATCCGGCCCCCATCGGATACCATGCGCTCGAGGGCTCTGACAACAGGTGACGCGTCGGACAGCTTGACCTGCCAGGCGACCCCGCCGTTCAGCACGCCCAGTGGGTCGTTGAAGACCGGGATGACGGAGACCTCGAACGGGGCGCTCTGTGACTTCAGGTATGTGGCAATGTCGGTCAGGTCCTTGGGAACCACAGTGGGGTCCACGTCCTCGATGCGGATCAGGGCGCGGTGACTCGGGGCGTGGTCAATGCCGACGATGTCGTGGATGAGGTCGCAGAAGACCAGGTACCGATCCTCCTCGGACACGTAGGTGAACGGCGAATCGGCGAAGTACCACAGATTCCCCGCGTGGACAACGTAGGGCCACGACGCCTCCAGTTGGGTGTCGGTCGCCGGGCGGTGGGCGACGGCTTTCACCTCTGCAAGGCCCTCGTCGAATACGATGGTGGCGCCTATAGCAGGATCGAGAGGGTCTTTCAGCAGCGACTCACCCTTGTATTGGACCTCCGGGAAACCGGACTCGTCCACGCCGGCGAACTGGAACCCGTAGCGGGCGGTGAATGCCGGGTCCCAGAACCTTGCCTCGTTCCAGGCGATCTGCCACAGGTTGTGCTCGAACCAGCAGACGACCCTGTCGGTAGTCATGACGTCCGACAGGAACGCGGGCGGCAGGGGGTTGTCGAACACGGTGCCCAGGTAGAACATCACCGAGTAGTCTGCCACCTCGCCCGCCACGTAGCCCTCGACCGGCTCGATGGTCCACTCCACCGGGAAGTGCCCGAGGAGATTCGCGACCTGCAAGGCGTGAAGCTCGCCCAACCAGCCATATGAGGACGCAGAATCATAGAGGATGAGCGCGCGCGGCGAAGCCGGCCCCGAGGCCGCCGCACAAGCAAGCGGCTGCACCAGTGCCAGGCAGGCCAGCAGCAGAACACCGACAAGGCGCGCGCTGCCTCTCGCCGCCGTGAGCGCAGAACTGCTTTCGATCAACTCGTCTCCTGCTCGCTTCCGTCGCGTTCTGCGTGCGGCTCGTCGGACGGACCAGGTGTCCGCCAGGTCACCGGATGCGAGCCAGCACTTTCCCCCCAACGTATTCTCACACAAACGGCCCTCGACGAGAACCGCCTGAGGCGGTTATTTCGCCGCCGGATGTTGGAGTCCCGCAGCGCGGGGCATCGCCCGGATGTCGGCGCCCCACGTCTCAGCGCGGCCTGGCGACCGCCAGGAGAAGTCCGCCGAACAGTGGATCAAGGCGCCGCAGCGGCGGGATCGACCGGTCACGGATGCCCCTTTTCCGCGCCCAGGCGTCCAGCTTAGCGAGCTTCGGGTCGAGCGGTCGGTCCAGGAGGGCGATCCCCGTGCGCGGCAGTGTCCAGTACGCGCTGACATTGTGACCAGAGCACGTCCCACTTGGCAGTTGGCGTCTCCGGCGCTCGCCCGATCACCTGTCAGAACCCTCCTGCATGGCACTGCCGATCCCTGGACGGCGTCCTCCCGCGCCAAGCGGCGCCCCGCTCTGCCTTCGGTCCGCTCCCCGGGGTCCTCGCCCTCAACCGGAGCCGATGCGATGCGCCGGTGCTTCCACTGGGAGCAGCAGACAGCAGGCCTCCATTTCGGCACGACGCAGGGGGAACCTGTGAACTGCAAGAAGCGCAAAGGACATTGGGGCATCGCGCGACGCATCACGCGTTGACTCGAGCTGGGTTCTCCCGGCGCCGCCGGCCCCGAACATCCCTCCCCAGGCAGGCGGCCTCCCTCGCGGCGGAGAAGCACGCTCGAATCCGAAGGCGTGAACGTGAGCCAGGCACGGTATGAAGGTCCTGTTCATAACTCGGCGTCGCTTACCCTGGGGCGGCGAACGCACGCAGATCGAGGCGACTGCCCATGCACTGCGCCAGCGCGGTCTCAAGGTCACTGTCCTGCCTGACCTGCCAGGCGGCTGCCGCGAGTACGATCTCGTGCACTTCTTCGGCCTCGACCAGGACCACGCTGACAAGATCGCGAGGGTCCACGGCGCGGTCAAGGCGCTTTCGCCGGTCTTCTGGGACAAGTACCAGCGGTTCGGATCGGAGTGGGAGCGCCCGCAGGGGTCACGCATCGCGCGACGGATCGCTCGGTGGCGGCGCAAGGCGGTCAGGCGGCGCCTCGAACAGGCATCCCCGCCGGCAGCCATGGAAGGCTATCTGGCGGCGCACCGCCCGGTGCCGTTGGATGGGCGAGACTGGAACTGGGCCGCGTTCCAGGACGTGATCGGCCTGATGGACCACTTCCTCCCCAACAGCCGGATGGAGATGGAGTCGGTCCTCCGAGACTTCGTGTTCGCCGCGGAGCCGCGCTGGTCTGTGGTGCACAACGCGATCGATGTGGATGCCATCGACGAGCAGAGCGACCTGGCGGACCGATTGGGCCTCGGCCGCTTTGTCCTCTGCAGCGCCGGAGTCGATCCGCGCAAGAACCAGTACAACCTGGTGCGAGCGCTGGTGGGGACGAAGGTCGCGGTGGTCGCCGCGGGACCGGTGAGAGATGAAGCCTATGCCCAGGCGACGGCAGCCCTGGCGCGCTCGGTCAATGTGGACTTACGCCTGGTCGGCCTTCTCGCCAGGCCCGATCTGAACGCGCTCTATGCTCGCGCCACCGCGCACGTGCTGCCGTCCTACCACGAGACGCCCGGGATCAGCAACCTCGAGGCGATCGCCCACGGCTGCCCCAACGTGAGCACGAAACTGGGCGGGCTGGAGGAATACGTGGGTCACCACAGCCTCTACTGCAACCCATATTCCGTGCCGCACATTCGCCAGCAGGCGCTGCGCGCGCTGGAGATGCCGCGGAATGCCGAGGGAGCGGCCTATGTGCGAGAGCGCTACACCTGGGCGAACGCCGCTCGGGAGACCCTGGCGGGCTACGAGCAGGCGCTGGCATCTGCCGGAGGGTGAGGTTCGACGGCCGGCAGCGACCTGTCCAGCGCACAGAGGAGCCGGTCTCCTGGTGCCGGAATGACCTCGGTAGAGCGGAGTACCAGCCCCGCAATCCAGCGCACGCCTATCCCAAGTTCCGCAGTTATGACGGTGTAGAGGGAATGAGGGGGGTCAGAGGCGATTTTGAACCCATTTTCTACACTACACCGCGTGCATTTCCAGGCGCTTGGGCAAGGTCAATCCCAGCCTGTGCAGCAATATCGCCTGGGGCGCGGGAGGCCGGTAGCCCAGTGCATCCCACCCCCACTTGCCCGCAAAGGGAAGCTCGCGACCCCTACTCCGCCAGCTCCGCGCTCTCCGTGGACTCCCGCTTCGCCAGGCCCGCCTGCTGGCCCAGGGCCCGCAGCAGCCATTTCGGCCCGCCGTGGCGGGTGAATTCGAGGGCGGATTCGTCAAAGAACTGGAGGGCGGCCCTGAAGTCGCCCACCCGGCGGCGCAGCTCTCCCGCCAGGTAGTTCATGATCGCCCGCTCTTCGTTGGTGACCTCATCGGCCAGGAGCGCTTGCTCGAGGCACCGGGCGGCGTCGGCCTGCGCGGCGCGGGCTGCATCGGGCGCGCCCTCCAACTGGGCCGACCATGATGAGGCGACGTGGTACTCGAAGATCTGAAGCGCGCTCGGCTGCTGTCGGTGGGCGTGGCAGAGCGCCGCGCGTGTGTATCTCACATGTGCCGTATCCCCGTCCGTTGGAAGCTCGGAGAGGCCGCCGCCCAGCACCCACTCGCGGACCTGCTCGTCCGCCTCCTCCTGAGCAAAGGCGCGGCCGTCGCCCGTGAAGCCGCAGTCGGGGCAGGTGTGGATGAGGAGCGCAAGCGGATTTCCGCCGACAGGCCGCGGGCACAGGTCGGAGCCGCGTCCGGAGACGGTGTAGCTGCGCGGCTCTTCCCCCTGGAACGACTCACCACAGACCCAGCACAGCAGCGTCACGCTGCGTATCAGCATCACGGGCAGAACCTCCGGGGATCCAAGGGCTGGGGCGACACAGATAGAGGCTACCACATCGAGGGGCGACCAGACTGGGCCAGTGGGGGAGTGATTCATCACGCCCAGGCTTCGGGCGCAGTGAACTGCGCCCCTACACAGGGTGGCGTTCCCTACCTCTGGTCTCGCTCCTGGGCCGTCTCGGGGAACTCGTGGTACCCGTTCCCCAGCGCGGAGCGGACGATCTGTCCGTACATCACGGCTCGCGACGCCAGGCCGCGGACCACCCCCCGCTTCGACTCCTTCACGACGTGGGTGATGTCGGGCAGGTGGACGTATTCGATGCGCATGCGCCGGCTCAGCGCGTACTTCGTCACCACGACCTCAACGCCGTAGCCCGATGTCGCCACCCTGGGGATCGCCAGGAAGTCCGCCGTCCGCATCGCCCGCTGTCCCGAGATGGCCGGGCAGAAGCGCATCCACGCGGTGACGAAGGGAGAGCCGCTCCGGAACTGCCCCACCGTCATATCCGCCTCGCCCTTCAGCACCGGCGCGACGAGGCCGTCAACATGCTGATCCGTGAGGCCCACGAGGTCGGCGTCCAGGAACACCACAACCGGGTTCTTCGCGCGCCGCACCCCCTCCGTCAACGCAGCCGCCTTCCCCCGGTTCTCCAGCAGCTTGAGCACGACCGCCCCGTTGTGCGACCCCGCCACCGCCGCTGTATCGTCGTCCGACCCATCATCCACGACGATGATCTCGTCTACCAGCTCCGAGGCGGCGACGGCATTCAGGACGAGCCCGATCCGCTTGGCCTCGTTGTACGCGGGGATCACCGCGGAGGCTTTCATGAAGTTCCCCTAAGCAATCGCAGATGTAGCTGCCGCATACGCGCCCGCGCCGCGCACCAACGCTGCGCCCCGGGCTCCGCCTGATGGCCGCTCGCAGACCCCAACCCCGCGGGGTCCCTGGCAGGCCAAACCGGGCGGATTATAGGCGTCGCTCCCCGGCATGTCAACTTCGCGCCTGCTGGGAATACCATCTTGGCGGGCACAATACCAATGGTGACCGGGCTAGGTGCCCCCGGACGCCCAGTGGGCGTCACACTTCCCGCGACGGATCGGCGCTGCCGGCCCGATTCGCTCGCCTGGGATGCTGGGCGACCTGGTGTGCCGTGTACGGGCGGTGCGCGCCCGAGGCACTCGAATGGACGCCAGGAAAGCACGCCCCAAGTATGGTTGGCGCGACTTTCGTCACCCGTCTTCTTCGATGTCGCGATATCTGAACACATCGGATGATACTGCGACACTCGACAGGCCGGTTCATGGGGTATGAGTTTGACGTCGTTACAGTGTGGGTACATAATGCAATGGACGGCGTCGGTCTTGTCTCGAAATTGGAAGACTAGGCAGGCCGACACACCAGACTGTAGCTGACAAGAACGGCGCCGTTCGATCGGGAGGCTCAGGCCGACACCCCCCCTCGCCCCGGCTTGTGCCTCCCTTTCCCTTTTTTGCCCCTTCGGGCCTCCCCGGGACCCGCTCGGCGCCGAGATCGAGGAGCCGGGCCTACACCCCGAATCGCCCGCAGCCAAGTATGCCGGCCGGGTCGTAGCTCCGCTTCAGCTCGCGCATCAGGTCAGCGTTCGCCATCTCCCCCCAGACGCCGAATCGCCGTTTCATCTCGACCGACGCAGACTCCAGCACCGTGTGCCCACCGAGCGACGCGGCGCGCGAGCGCAGAGCACTAAGATGCCGCAAGACCTCGGCCGGTTCTGCCTCCAGGGGCGGCGATGCGAACACGAGCCCGTCGCCAGCTCGCGCCACCGCCGTCCAGCCGTCGAGCGCCGAGACGGCGTCCACCATCCGGTGGAGCGACGAGATGGGGACACTCGCGCGGAGCAGAACCGCGCCGTTCCCCGGATACGCCAGGCTGCGAGCCCCGCGCCAGACATCGCGCACCACGCCGGCGTCGAGCCGCGCGCTGCTCGGGATCCTGGCGCGGATGTCGCGCTCCTGACGCTCGATGGCGACGCCCTCGCCCGAGAGGCCCACCAGGATGACCTGCTTGCCCGGCTCGGTCGCAACGGGCAGCGCGGGGCCGAGCTTCTCCGCCGCCGTATGGTTGAGGACCTCGCACGCGCTCGGCTCCAGGCGGGAGCTGACTACCCAGGCGGCTGCGTCTGCGGCCTCCTGAGGCGAGAGCGCCGCAGCCATCGCCGCCTCCGCCTCGGGGAGAGGTGTCAGCCTCGCGGTAACCTCGAGGATCATGCCCGCGCTCCCCAGCGAGCCGACGAAGAGCTTGCCCAGGTCATAGCCCGCGACGTTCTTGACCGTCCGGCCACCCGTCTTGATGATCTCGCCGGTGGAGAGCGCGACCCGCATGCCGATCACCAGGTCGCGCGCAGATCCGTGTCTCATCCGCATGGGCCCCGCCAGGTTGGCCGACACAATGCCTCCCAGCGTTGCGCTGTCCGGGCCGGGCGGGTCGAGAGGGAACATCTGGCCGTGCCCGCCGCCGACCCCCTGAAGGGCGCCGACCGACATGCCCGCCTGCGCCGTGACCGTCAGGTCCCCCGCGTCGTACTCCACCACCTGGTTGAGGCGGGTGAGGACCGCTATCAATCCGATCGGTTCAGGTGGCGATCCCAGGTACAGGTGGCTTCCCGCGCCGCGCGCCATCACCGACAGCTTCGCCTCGGCCGCCGCGCCCAGCAGCGCGGCCACTTCCTCCGCCGATCCTGGGAATGCGACCGCGAGCGGCGGCTGGCCATCCACGGCGTATGGCGCGACCGCCGCGGTCGCGGTCAGCAGATGGTCCTCTCCGACCACGTCGCCGAGCTTGCGCAGCGCACCGCTGATGCCCGTCACGCGTGCGCTCCCGCCATGTGAGGCTCAGGCTTGGCCGGAGGAAGGACCTTACCGGGATTGGCGATGCCGGTGGGATCGAACAGGTCTTTCAGCTTCCGCTGCGCGGCCAGGTCATCAGGCGAGTAGATCAGGCGCATGTACTCGGGCTTCTCGGCTCCCACGCCGTGCTCGCCCGTGATGGTGCCGCCAACGCCCGCACAGAGATGGAAGATGTCCACGCTCGCCGCTTTCGCCCGCTCCAGCTCTTCCGGGTGTGCGCGGTCGTAGAGGATGTTCGAGTGCAGGTTGCCGTCGCCGGCGTGGAACACCTTGGCGATCCGCAGGCCGTGCTTGCGCTCGATATCCTGCATCTGCCGGAGCACCTCCGGAATTCGCGTGCGCGGCACGGTCGCGTCGTTCACCAGCATAGCCGGGCTGATGCGGGCGGTGGCGCCGAAGGCCGATTTGCGGGCAGCCCACAGCCGGTCGCGGTCGGCGGGCGCCTTGCCGATCTCGACGCTCCGCGCTCCCGCCTCGCGGCAGATCTGCGCGCACCGTTCGGCCCGCGCGTCGAGCGCTTCCTTCAGCCCATCCAGCTCGATCAGCAAGAACGCCTCCGCGTCCATCGGCAGCCCCGACGGGAAGGACGCCTCGACGGCTTCGATCGTGGAGCGATCCATGATCTCGAGCGCGGCGGCCACGATCCCTTGAGCGATGATGCGCGATACCGCCTCGCCCGAGGCCTGGAGCGAGTCGAAGATGCCGACCACAACCTGGGTGCCCTCCGGCAACGGGCGCAGGCGAAGCGTCATCTCCGTGGCGATCCCGAACGTGCCCTCGGAGCCCACGAACAGTCCCACCAGATCGTAGCCCGGCGGGTCCAGCGCCTTCGAGCCGAACTGCCGCACCTCCCCGGAGGGAAGCACGACCGTCAGGCCGAGCACGTGGTTCGTGGTGACGCCGTACTTGAGGCAATGCGGCCCGCCCGCGTTCTCCGCGATGTTGCCGCCGATGGTCGAGACCTTCTGGCTCGCGGGATCGGGGCAGAACTGGAGGCCATGGGGCGCGACCATGGCCTGGAACTGGAGGTTGACCACGCCCGGCTGCACCACCGCGATCTGGTTCGCGGGGTCAATGGAGAGCACCTTGCTCATGCGGGACAGGCCTATCACCAGCCCGCCGCGCACCGGCGCCGCGCCCCCCGACAGATTCGTCCCCGCGCCCCGAGCAACGAACGGTATCTTGTGCTGGCTGCACAGCTTCAGTATCGCCGATACCTCTTGGGTCGCAGCCGGCAGCACCGCCGCGTCGGGCATGCCCCGTGCGGTGGAGGAGTCGTAGCTATATACAAGCACATCGGCCGGCTGTGTCAGGACATTCCGCCGGCCGACAACGCGCTCCAGAGACTTCAGTAGCTTTCGGTCAAGCATAGGAATTGGGTTCGCAGGGAGGGAGGGGAAGTCCTGCCCGTGGGTGTGGTCACTGCCCAAGCGGAGAGCCCTTCGCTTCGCGAAGGGCGTCTATTCCGAATGGATCCTTCGCTTGCCTGCGGCGGCTCAGGATGACAACGGGGAAGGCGGAGTGAGCGTGACAACGGGGGAGGCGGCGGAGTGAGCGTGACTACGGGGGAGGCGGCGGAGTGAGCGTGACTACGGGGGAGGCGGCGCGTGCTATTGTCATTCCGAGCGCAGCGAGGAATCCGTTCAGCAGTCGGGCGCGTCAGCGCCCGTCCTCTTCACAGTGCCTTCCTCAGCACGTACGCTGCAGGGCAGTAGAGGACATCAAGTGGTCTGGCACGCATCCTTCACCCCCCGTATGGCACGACCCAGTCAGACCGCACTTCTCCGGCAGGAGACGCGCTCCTGCCCTACGAACTGCCCTCCTCGCCGATGGACGAGAACCACCTCGACCCAACCGAGGAATCGCTCCGCGACGCTGATGCGGCGGGGAGGATTCGCGCCCGTTTGCTGCTCCTGCTCGGCGTCGTCCTGGTCGGGTGGGTGTTCGCAGACGGGCTGCTCGTCTACGGCCGGCTCCCTGAGCGGCTGCCGACGCATTTCGGCGCGGGCGGCGCGCCGAACGGGTTTGGCCCCAAGAACGTCTTCAACGTCTTCGGCCCGCTGCTCGTTGCCTCGGCGCTCCTCGTCGCCATGGCGCTTCTGAGGTACCGGCCCAACTGGTACAACTTCCCCGGTCAGATGAGGACCAGACTGCTTCCGCCCGAGCAGCGGTCGCACGTCTATGCGCCGATCCAGGAATCGCTGGCCTGGCTGGCAGCAGGGGAGGCGGTGGCGATGGCCCTGCTCTCGAAGCAGATGTGGGCCGCGGCGCTTCTCCAGCGCCAGGGGGTCTCGCCGGTCGTGCTCGTGGCGCCCCTGGCAGTCGGGCTCGGCGCAGTCGTGGTGGGGATCGTGGCAGCCCGGCGACGGTTGAAAGGCTTCGAGGCGTCCGAGGGGGAGTAGCCGGGCACGACGGCAGGACGCGGGCATCTGCGCGGCCGGCCAGCCAAGAAGATGGGCGCGGGCCGGAAGAGGGGGTTCCGTGCCCACGCCCGTAAAGGGGGTGTAGTGAGCTGGGGGATCACTGCACCCGAGGCGGAACTTGATGCGGAGTGACTCGCATCGCGTCCACAGTACCGCATTTCGGGCAGAGTCTCCTTGCTTGACCTCCAACCGATGTGCCGATAATCCCACAATGGCGGGAAAACCGCCCCTGGGCGGATGGTACGGCTTCCCAGTCGCCTTGGAGTCTCCAACAGGACCCACCGCGGAGGCTGTATCAGAGCCACCGTGGGGCGAATCCGGGCGGTTCGCCCAGTCCTGATCCAGCTTCTTAGTCTTGCTGCCGCGTCTCTGCGGGCGGGAGCCGCAGGACGGTGACCATGCCCGCCACGCCGAAGGCCGCCGCGAGGCCGAACAGAAGCTCGAATGACCCAAACCTGAGCAGCGCGCCGCCGAGCAGGGGCAGGAAGGTCGTCACCGCGAAGAGGGTGTTCTGGACGCCTATGTACAGCGGCCGCTGCTCCTCGGGGGCGATCGCCAGCAGGTAGTTGGTGCACCCGATGAAGCTCCCCGACCCCGCCGCCGCCAGCAGGAAGAAGACTACGCCGAAGGCGGCGCGGCCGAACCAGGTGGCGTGCGGGAACAGGGCTGCGACCGCGGCCACCACCAGGTAGGCGAGCGCAGCGGCGGTCGATGCGATCACCAGCGACCGAGGGCCGCGGCGGTCGCTCAGGTAGGCCCAGATCGGATTGGCCACCACCAGCCCCGCCATCTGGAGCGCCAGGTAGGTCCCCACCGCTGACTCCGGCACGCCCAACTCGCGCCGGCAGTAGATGATGTAGAATGGGAATGCGATCCCCACCGTGCCCAGCAGGAGCCGCGCGATCAGCAGCAGACGGTAATCGCGGTTGAGCCTGATGATATCGGGGGCGCTCCTCAGGAACGCCAGCAGCGATTGATCCGGCGACACGCGCCCCGGCGGCTCTTTGATCTGCATGAACAGCAGCCATCCCGGGAGGAACATGGCGAACGCGAGCACGAAGAGCAGGCAGTAGTTATTGGGGAACTCGGGCCCCTTGAGACCCAGGATGACCCTCACGAGCATTGCCGCCCCGATGGCGCCGAGCCCACCCCAGACCGCGCGGTTGGCGAAGAACGCTCCCAGGCGGGCAGGCGACACTGTCTTGGCGACGATGTCGAGGAATGCCGGCCCGGCCAGGCCGCCCCCGAAGGCATCGAGGGAGTAGCAGCACACGAACGCCGCCAGCGCCGGCAGGGGGTAGTTCGGGGCGACGAAGTACGTTATCGGGATCGCGAGCACCCACCCGGCTACCCGAAGACGGGTGGTGAACACGTACATCGGGCGCTTGTAGGGCCGCGACTGTACGTGGCTCGCGCCGTAGAGCTGCGGGAGAAACCATCCGCCATTGGCGATCGCCGAGACCAGGCCCACGGCCATATCGGAATGGCTGATGCGCGCCACAAATACGGGCAGCACGGTCGAAGGGTCAACAAACGCGACGCCGATGTTGAACAGAACGCCATTGAGGATGCCCAACAGGTAGGCCTGGCGTGAGTGCGCGTATGGCTTATCCGATCGGGTCTGGGACATGACGAACTGCTGACGCTCCGCCTCGCCGCGTGGAAGGGCCTTCCCCACCGCGGTGAACGTGCTAGCTTCGGCGCCAGGCCCGCTGACCCCTTGGGGGCGGCCCCGGGACCTAGACCTTCCCGAAGTGAACCGCCACCACGCCGAACAGCAGCCGCTGGAAGCTGACCTCACGCAGCCCGGCCGCGCGGAGGACGCCTGCGAT
>Ga0315294_10003750_pt1 | contig 16564 bp, 10 predicted proteins | sample YL17G13_40_MG_FD_203626 | JGI IMG/M metagenome (GOLD analysis project Ga0315294, IMG submission 203626) | Sediment microbial communities from Yellowstone Lake, YNP, Wyoming, USA - YL17G13_40 | ecosystem: Environmental > Aquatic > Freshwater > Lake > Sediment | place: USA: Wyoming | collected... | reverse complement strand
AAAATTATGCTTTCCGAGACTTTTTCGAGACGCTTCTTATTGGTATCGGTCGCAATAATTTTTGCCTTGTCGCCGGTAAGCTCAGCCAGTTGGGCGGTTTTTGTGCCGGGTGCGGCGCAGAAGTCAAGCATTGTCCAGTCGGGGGACGGCCTGAGCATTTTTATCGCGTATGAGGCAGTCATATCCTGAATAGTGAAAAGACCCTCGGCAAAGCCCGGCAGCTCCGGCACCATCTTTGGGCTTCTGATTTTCAGCATCGCACCGTCGGGGGTCGTTTCGCAGTTGATTTCCGCCTGCTGAAATTTTTCGGCAAGCTGCTGTAAGGTTATTTTCAGGGTGTTGGGCCTGGCGTAAATACCCGGCTTGCGATTACTTGCGTAGCAGATAGCCTGCGTTTTTTCTGCACCGAATTCTGTAAGCCAGTCGGCCACAAGCCATTCGGGCAGTGAAAAAGCAGCGGCGAGGTAATCAGCCGGCGACTTTTTTGGGTCCGGCAAAATATCTGTATCAAACTGGCAGCCGGTCGTAGCGGTTTGCGGAAGTGTTTTTTGGTCATAAACATTTGTAAGAGGCGTTTGGCGATTTTGTATGTGCCTTGCGATTTGCCGCAGGACTGCATTGACAAAACCGGTCTGCCTTTTGCCGGCAAAGGTTTTGGCGTTTTCGACTGCCTCGTTGATAACTGAATATTCGGGAGTCGCAGGGTTATAGACAAGTTCATACACACCGATGCGAATGACGTTGAGCAGTTTGTCCGGTATTCTTTCAACAGGACTACCAGCCAGTTTGGTTATCGCCAAATCAACAGCAATGCGGTTTCTTATTGTTCCGAAAACAAGGTCGGTGGCACGTTGTCTTTCTTTGGTCAGCGGCAGGAGTTTGATTAGTATCGGGCCGGCGTAATTGCTTTTTGGGTCAAAACGATTGAGGACAACCGCTGCGATGGCACGGGCGGTCTGCGGTCTTTGGCTATTCATAAATTTTGGTTTTCAATCTTTACAAACAAATCGCCGGGTTTGGTTGCTCGGCCGTTAACAAAGTCTTTGAAGTCCATAAGGTTTGCGCCGTCCGGCTTAATTTTTGTAATCTTCAGGGCGTTTTGGCCGCAGATAACATTAAGGTTCTCATCGAGCGTTCCCGGCAGCAATTGCTTAGGGTTTGCGGTTTCAACGACTTCGGCCAATGCGATAGTTACCCGGCAGGCTTTTGAGGTTTTTTTCGAGGTGTAGACCGCCGATGCGCCGGGCCAGGGCCACAGGCCAAGTATCTTTCGCTGCAATGACAGGGCAGGTTCGGTAAAATCCAGAAAGCCGTCTGTTTTTTTTAGTTTTCGTGCCAGCGTGGCTTTTGTGTGGTCCTGCGGAATATAGGTGATTGAGCCGGCGGTGATTTTTTGTATGGTCTCTATCAGCAAAGGTGCGGCGATTTGGGCCAACCTGTCGTGAAGCCGGCCTGCGGTCTCATCGGGGCCGATGTCGGTTTTGACCTGTGCCAAAATATCACCGGCATCCATTTTCTCAGCCAGTGTGATTATGCTGATACCAGTTTGTTGTTCGCCGTTTATTATTGCCCAGTTTATCGGGGCGGCGCCGCGATATTTGGGCAGCGGTGAAGCGTGAACGTTAATCGCACCTTTTGCAGGCAGTCTTATCAGCTCGTTGCCGATTTTTTGGCCGAATGCGATTACCACAATCAGGTCTGGCCGCAAAGCGGCAACTTTATCAATAATCTGCGGCGTGTTTACGTTGTCTGTTTCAATATAAGGTATTGCAGCTTTCTGCTGTGCAGTCCAGCAGGCAACCGGCGTCGGGGTAAGTTTCCTGCCTCTGCCTGCCGGCTGTGGCATTTGGGTAATAATCAATTCGGGACTATTGCCTGACTGAACCAGCGCATTTAAGCATTCAATCCCAAATTCACCACTGCCAATGTAGACTATTTTCATATCGCGTAGCGTAAAGTTTCTGCCGACTGTTATTTTGTGTTATTTTCGTAAGCTTCTTTGAGTTTTTTGAGCTGTTTTCGATGCGATATTTTAGCGGCCTGGCTCATCCGATTGACGATTGTTACCCCTTCGATATGGTCGTATTCGTGCTGCAAGGCCCTGGCGTGAAGACCTTCGCCTTCTTCGGAAAATTCGCTGCCGTTCAGGTCGGCGGCTGTAACTTTGCATTTTTTGTATCGGCGAATCTTCGTATAAACGCCCGGCACCGAAAGGCACCCTTCCTCGATTAAGGCAACCTCTCCTTCCGGCGTGATATTCGGGTTTATGTATACCTTGACAGCCTCCCTGGTGGAATTGAGTGAGATTATAAACAGCCGAAGCGGCACACCGGCCTGCGGGGCAGCCAGCCCGACGCCTTTTTTTTCGAGTATTATGTCTGTCATCCTGTCGACGAGGCTGCGAATATCCTTATCGATTTTTTCCACCGGCTGAGCAGGATGAGTCAAAACATCCGCAGGGTAATATGTGAGGCAACATTTTTTAATATCTATCATTTTAACTGTTAAACTCATCTCCCGAAAATGTATTTCCCAGATAGAGTTTTTTGACGATTTCGTTGTGGATGATGTCGGCGGGAGAGCCGGCGCCGATTACCTTGCCGTGGTCGATTATATAAGCAGTATCGACAACCTCCAGCGTCCTTTCGACATTATGGTCGGTGATTAAGATGCTGACGCCGGAAGCGACGAGTCGCTGGATTTCGTGCTGAAGATCTTCGACTGTAATGGGGTCGACTCCACTAAAAGGCTCATCGAACAGGATTAGCGAAGGGTTAGTAATCATAGCCCGTGCGATTTCAAGTTTTCTGCGTTCACCGCCCGACAGGAATCTGCCCTGGCTGTCGGCGACATCATTCAGTCCAAAACGCTCAATAAGCATATCTGCCTTTTTATTGCGTTCGAATTTGGTAATGGACATAGTTTCGAGGATTGCGTAGAGGTTTTCTTTGACTGTCAGCCGCTGGAATATGCTCGGCTCCTGCGAGAGATAACCGATACCCAGCCGGGCCCGTTTGTACATAGGCAGGTTTGTAATGTCCCGTCCGTCAAAGGCCACAGTGCCGCTGTCGGGCGTAATCATACCCATAATTATCCTGAAAGAGGTGGTTTTGCCGGCGCCGTTTCGTCCGAGAAGACCCACAATACTGCGCTGCTGAATAGTGATGGATATATCATTGACGACCGTTCGGCCGGAATACTTTTTTACCAGATTATGAGCTTCGAGAAGAATCATATTGTTTAGGAAGATACCCTTTCAAACCTGTTATCATAGCGAAGCGTAATTATAGCAGCAGTAAGAGTCAAAAGCAAACCGTCTTTTTGGCGGCGGGGGTGAGTTATTAAAGGTTGGCTGTTATTTTTCGCAATGGCGATAAAAGTTCTGGCATTTTGGCGAGCTTTTTGCTATTAAGGTATGGTTCAAAATCGTGCAAGTGGTTGGTTTTGCGTATATGTTTGCGATTATAAGCGATATCCATTCAAATCTTGAAGCCTTAACGGCAGTTCTGGCTGATATAGAGAAACGCGGCATAAAGACCATTTATTGTCTCGGCGATGTGGTCGGCTATGGCCCGAACCCGAAAGAATGTCTGGATATAATTATAGACAGGACCAGGTGGTGCGTTCTGGGCAATCACGATTACGGGGTTTTTTATGAGCCGACCAATTTTAACTACGGTGCGGAGCAGGCAATCTTCTGGAGCAGGGATGTTCTGGAGGCTGGGGATAAAAAAGAAATCCGCGACCGGTGGTGGAGTTTTATGGGAACACTGCCGATGCGCCGGTCGCTGAAAGCAAAGCTGGGTGATGAAACGGCGCTGATAGATTTTGTGCATGCATCGCCGAGAAAACCGATTAGCGAATATATTTTCCCTGACGATGTTTATACCAATCCGGTAAAGGTCAGGATTTTGTTTGAGCGGGTCAAGCACATCTGCTTTGTGGGTCATACGCATCTGCCGGGGGTGTTTCTCGATGAACCTGATTTTTACCTGCCTGATGAGCTTGGCGGTGTCTATCCGATTGTGCCGGGTGAAAAGGCGATTGTTAATATTGGTTCGGTTGGCCAGCCGAGAGACAAAGACAACCGTGCGAGCTATGTATATGTCGAAGATAATGAGGTGCATTTTGTCCGGCTGGAATACGATTACGAAGCTACCATAAAGAAGATACTGGCGGAAGAGCGGCTGGACAGTTTCAACGCCGAGCGTCTGCGCGACGGCAGATAAAAGGATTGACTAAGGTGATTATGAGGACAGTTCTGGTTTTCAGTATTGTAAGTTTTGCCGCCTTTTTCATCTGGGCCGGCAGTGGTTTCTGTCAGGCTGCGGAGACCGGCGGGGGCCAGGACGCCAATGAGCCGCCGAAAATGGAGGCTGTTGTTACCTTTACCGCTGAAAATGCCCCGGCAAAAACTGTTACACTCGGTTCAACAGACCCCAAAAGCGGGTTTAATTTTCTGGTGGAACTGAACTCCAAAGGGGCGGCAATCAGCAAAGTAACCTTTAGCGATTTTTATGAACGCAATTATAAAGAGCATAAGCCGCTGGTAATTCTTTCGCCTGTGCGTTTGCCTGACGGCAGAGAAATTTCGTCAATGGCGAATAAAGATTTGGTGTTTGTTCAGCAGCAGCAGCGGTTGTCTCTGGATGAATTATACTGGAAAGGCGGCGATGTTATTGCTGAACCGAACGGTTCGCAGATGAGCCGGTTCGAAGCAGACATTATAGATTCATCGGGCGGGTCTGTTGCCAGGCTGATTAAGACTTATAAGGTTTTTCCCGGCAGCTACCACTTGGATTGCGAGTTGACAGTCGAGAACCTTGGCAGCAGCGAGCAAAAGGTGCAATTCGGGTTGGAAGGACCGGTTGGGATAGAGAGAGAAGACCCCAGGTCCGATACGAGAAAAGTAGTTGCCGGCTTTAGAGACTCCAACAACCAGATTGCCAGCGTAAGACTCGATATCAAAAAGCTCAGTCAGGCAAAGACAATAGACGACATAAGACTGATAAGACCCGGGGCCAATTTCCTGTGGGTCGCTGCCGTCAACAAGTATTTTGCAGCCATATTAGTGCCGGTGCCGGAAGGAAAGAAAGATTATTGCGACTGGGTAACGGACAAAGTCGGGCAGTTCTACAACCTTGACGGGGATGCGAGCTTAGACAGCGGCGATGAAGCAATCGGGGTCGGTTTAAGGATAGGAACAATCACGCTGGCCGCAGCAGGGACGGCAGACAGCTCGAAGACATATAATTTCCAGTTGTATATCGGGCCGAAGGACAAGGAAGTCTTCGATAAAAACCAGCAGTATCGAAACCTGGGATTTTTTCAGGTGATAGATTTTATGCCCTGTTTTTGCTGTCCCACCGCCATTATAAACCCGCTGGCGTTCGGGATACTGGCGGCGATGAAATGGATGTACGGGTTTATTCCCGACTACGGCACGGTAATTATTATACTCGTATTTCTGATTCGCATTGTCATACACCCGCTTACCCGCAAAAGCCAGGTCTCGATGAGCAGGTTCGGCAAGCTCGCCCCGAAGGTGGAGGAAATAAAGCAGAAATACGCCAACAACAAGGTCGAACTAAACAAACAGTTGATGCAGCTTTATAGGAAAGAAGGGGCATCGCCGATTATGGGTATGCTGCCGATGTTCGTGCAGATGCCTGTCTGGATTGCACTGTATAGTGCGATAGATGCCAGCATTGACCTGCGGGGAGCGCCGTTCAAGCTTTTGCCGTTCTGGATTACCGACCTTTCGGCTCCCGATGCGCTGTTCAGGTTCCCGATGGTAAATCTGCCTTTGCTGGGAAAACTGGATTCGCTTAACCTGCTGCCGCTTCTGATGGGTGTGGCGTTTTATCTCCAGCAGAAACTCACCCCGCAGCAGCCGGCTGCCAACCCACAGGCCGCCCAGCAGCAAAAAATGATGCTGATTATGATGCCGATATTGTTCCCGCTGATGCTGTATAAAGCGCCTTCGGGACTGAACCTGTATATTATGGCCAGCACGTTTGCCGGCGTTATAGAACAGTATGTCATCAAAAAGCACATCCGCGAAAAGGAAGAGCAGGAAGCTACCGGCATGGTTTCAACAACGTCCAAAATGGGCGGGAAAATAAAAAAGAAAAAACCTAAGCCGTTCTTCAGGTCATAAATGTATCCACTCAGTGATACCATAGCGGCGATTAGTTCCCCGACATCAGCAGACAAGGTGATTGTTCGCATCAGCGGGCCAAAAACAGTAGAAATATTAGGTCAAATTTTTACACCGCCGATTGCTAAACTAAAGGCCGGCATAGTATCAGGAGAAATAACCGTTGATGCTGATTTGAAAATCGATGCAAAATTGTATGTCTTCCCGTCCCCTCATTCCTACTCCGGCGATGATGTTGCCGAGATTCACCTTTATACAAACCCGAAGATTACCGAAGCCTTAATCGGACGCTTGCTTGAGAAAGGCATCAGGCTGGCTGAGCCGGGTGAGTTTACCGCAAGGGCTTATTTTAACGGCAAGATAGATTTGTCGCAGGCCGAAGCCATAAACCAGATAATTACAAGCTCAAACGAATATCAGTTGGCAGCGGCAGAAAAACTCCTCTCAGGCAGGCTGGCACAAACAACAGCGGAAGTCAACGCCGCTTTGTTAGACCTTTTGAGCCTTATTGAGGCTGGTATAGATTTCAGCACAGAGGATATTGAATTTATAACACGCCCCGAGGCGGTCAAAAGGCTTGGTGAAATAAAATCGCAGCTTGAACAGTTATTGGCCGGCAGTATCAGCTATGAGTCGGTAATCGATTTGCCGACTGTGGGGATTGCCGGTGCGCCCGGCGCCGGCAAAAGCAGCCTGCTCAACAAACTGCTCGGCCGCCAAAGAAGCATTGTTTCAGACAAACGCAAGACCACCAGAGACATCCTGGCAGGCGAGCTTGTGCTGAAACACAACAGGGTTGTGCTGTTCGATTGTGCTGGCCTGATTCAATCGTCAGAAAATATTATTGACCAGTTATCACAGCAAGCCGCCATTGAGGCCCTTCAAAAAGCGATGATAGTCATCTTCTGCGTTGATTCCTCTAAACCTGATTTAAGTGAAGACCTTGCCGTCTGGAACCTTCTTGCAGGTCATTGCGAGGAGTCCCGATTTTATCGGGACGACGAAGCAATCTCTTTGATACCCCTCGCAACCAAAACAGATTTGTTTTCCGAAAAAGGAATAACAGAGCGAATATCAAAATTGAAATCCCTTTTCGGCTATGATTTTATACCTGTCTCTGCAAAGACAGGTGAAGGTCTCCGGAAATTCAGAGAATTGCTTGGCAGGAAAATTATTGAACAGTCAATCGGCCCAGCGAGTCACGAGCCAGCCCTTCGTAGCTTTAGCGTAGAAGGGCCACGCTTGTCCGCCGCAGCTTCAGCGAAGGCGGAAGTCACGAGTTACGTTGTTGCGCTTACCGCCCGGCACAGGCAGGCCGTTACGGAGGCAGTTGAAAATATTGACAAAGCCGCCGCTGAACTGAAAACGGGCAATGACGAGATTGCCGCAATGATGTTAAGGGCCGCTTATCAGGATTTGTCGAATATCGAGCAGCATATAGACGAGAAGATACTGGAAAACATCTTCAACCGATTTTGTATAGGAAAATAATATTTTTTGCCCCGGAGAACACACGGATTCCACTGATTTTTGATTAACCACAAATCCCCGCTTGATAAGGAGAATCTATCTTGTAACAGCGTTCAAATCTGTCTTGGTATAACAGTCTGGACTTGACTTGTAATGTATTGGCATCTAATCTCTTGAGTAGGATATACTTTGAGTCGTATTCGCCGTAATTGCCAACAAAATGTTTTACTACTTTCTTGAGGCAATCTTTAAAATTGTCAAATACAAGTGGTATGGTATCTATGTGTAACAAAGTATCCAAAACAAGGCTGTTGTAATCTTCATCTTTTTTATAAAACTGTTGTCCCCCTTTAAGCAGCGATTCTAACAGCAAATCAGCGTATTTCTGATTAACACGCGACCAAATTCGAATATCAAAATACAGGCTAAAGATACCCTCAATCAGATATTTCTTAAACGACTCTGGGATATTAGTTGAAGAAGAGACCGTGTAAATACAATGTCCAAGTGCCAATATACTGGACTGAATAATATTTGCTGTGTTACCACGTAGAGCCGAGTCATCAAGCTGAATATTTTCTTGGTCAGCAGGTAAGTAGTTTAGAATAGAAATCCATCTGCAAAGAGTATATCGCATTTCATACAGAAGATACGAATATCTATTGGGAAACTCTGCCTCCTTGTCCACATGCGGATTATCAAGGTTAAAATTCTTAACGATATGGTCCGTAATGTGTTCAAAATAATATAACCACATGTGCCATTTTATATTCTGATAAATTGCCTCTGTAACCATAATATCGAAAAATAAGATGGTGTTTTTTATAGGGCATTTAGGTAACAGTTCTTCTTCATACAGCCTATCATATGGCAGGTTGTAATCGTCTTTATCAGGATTTCTTTGTAATTCAACTAAAAAACCTATAATCTTTTCCCCAACTGGCTTCCATACATATATATCCTCTGCTTTGCGGGCATCTGCAAAAAGGAAGTATAGAAGTCTATTTGATTCAGGTATTTTGTAACGGGCTTCGGAAGTTGTCTCCTGATTGTTATTGAGTTCAGAATACAAAATGCTTGTTGGGGTAGATAACAGTTCTTTTAAGTAACATTCACAAAATTCACGTTTAAGCCATATATCGATTTCGGCATCTAATATTTTCAAAGCTAAATACGGATTTGTTTTTGAAAGCTCATAGACAAATCTTGGGTTTGATAAACTTAATTTAAAGATATCAGATATGATATTGCGCCTAGTTTCGTGCCTTTTGGAAGTCCGGTCGTTTAAGTTTTGCTTGAAATTATGCAATAAAGTCTTGAGTTTTGATGGTTTGGGTGTTGAACTAGTCAGACTTGCATTCAGCTTGTTTATTAATTCTTCATCACTCAATAGCCCAACATTATACTCTGTTGCAGATTTGTTTTTGGTATAGAGCTTCACTAATTTGCTAAAATGTTTATCTAAAAGACATACCATTTGACCCAACTCTTCTTCATAGCTCAACTGCTCAAAAAGGTTTTTTAAATCATCAAGCTTACATGCAGCAAGCGGAACGAGATGGGTTTTTAGAAGCAGATAGAGACTTAGCAGCAAGACAACAATGAAAGAGAAATTATTGGGGTTCAAATTATATCTGCTCAGATTATATTTAGGTGTAAGTCCTATAGAGGCAAAAACATTATAGAATTGCAGATAAAGGAGTAGTAGTAACGTCAACCAGATAATGAGCCAATCTAAGGCTGTTAGACGCAATTTGATGTCTAAGATTTTTGTTTTAGGCAGAATAGCATAGACCGCCAAGAGAATCGTTAGAACTGTAAGCAAATCACTTATATTCATAGATATCTTTTTCTTTGTCTTCCCTTATATTCTTCTGACTGAAAATCTGAGGACACCACACTATGAAATCCTCGCAATCTGTGTAATCCACCTTCGCTAAAATTACGGAGGACAAGTCTGTGTCTGAAAAAAATATAAAAAAACCCGCCGTAAAACGGCGGGCTGAATACATTAAAGAATCAGTGAAATCAACGCAATCCGTGATTGCTATTTGTCTTTTGCTTCGAACTCGGCGTCGATTACATCGTCGTCGCCTTTTCTCTTTGTCTTGGCTTCGCGGGATGCCTGCTCGCCTTCGCCGGGTGAAGCTGAAGAGGCCTGTTTTTTGGCCGCTTCCTCGTAAAGCGTCTTGCCCAGTTCCTGGCCGGCGGTGCCGAGATTTTCAATGGCCTTTTTTATCGCATCGGCGCTGTCGCCTTTAATCGCCTCTTTAAGATTGTTGACGGCGTTTTCGATGTTGCCGCGAGTGCTCGCAGAGACCTTGCTGCCGTGTTCTTTAAGGGTCTTTTCGGTCGAGTAGATAAGCTGGTCAGCCTGGTTTTTCAGGTCGACGACCTCACGTTTCTTCTTGTCTTCCTCAGCGTGAGAGGCGGCCTCCTGAGTCATTTTTTTGACTTCCGCATCGCTCAATCCTGAGCTTGATTTAATCTCAATCGACTGCTGTTTGCCTGTGCCGAGGTCTTTTGCGGAGACGTTCAATATGCCGTTTGCGTCAATGTCGAAAGTAACCTCAATCTGCGGTATGCCTCGCGGAGAAGGCGGTATGCCGGAAAGCTGGAATCTGCCGAGCGTGCGGTTGTCTCCTGCAAATTCTCTCTCGCCCTGCAGGACGTGAATGTCAACGGTGGTTTGGCCGTCCGCTGCGGTAGAGAATATTTCCTTTTTGCTGGAGGGAATAGTTGTGTTGCGGTCGATGAGTTTCGTCATAACCCCGCCGAGCGTCTCGATACCCAATGAAAGCGGCGTAACATCGAGCAGCAGGATGTCTTTTACGCCTGTATCGCCGGCAAGCACCGCACCCTGAATGGCGGCGCCTATCGCAACGACCTCATCGGGATTAAGGCTCTTGTTCGGCTCTTTGTTGAAGAGTTCTTTCACTATTTTCTGGACTTTCGGGATTCTCGTTGAGCCGCCGACCAGCAGAACCTCCGCTATGTCCTTCGGCGACAGTTTCGCATCTTCCATCGCCCGCAAGCAGGGCTTTTTAAGCCGGTCAAAAACGTGGTCGCAGAGCGATTCGAGCCTGCTGCGAGTAAGTGTAATCTGAAGGTGCTTCGGCCCTGAGGCGTCGGCGGTGATAAACGGCAGATTGACGGTGGTCTCAAGCTGGGTGCTTAATTCGCATTTGGCCTTTTCGGCGGCCTCTTTAAGCCGCTGATGCGCCATCGGGTCCTGCCGAAGGTCGATGCCTTCCTGCTTTTTGAACTCATCGGCGAGGTAGTTTATCAGCACGGCATCGAGGTCATCGCCGCCGAGGTGTGTATCGCCGTTCGTGCTTAAGACCTCAAAGACGTTGTCGCCGATGTCGAGAATTGAAATATCGAACGTTCCACCGCCAAAATCGAAAACGGCGACCTTTTCGTTTCTCTTTTTCTCAAGGCCGTAAGCCAGAGCGGCGGCGGTCGGCTCATTGATGATTCGCTGGACGTTAAGGCCTGCGATTTTGCCGGCGTCTTTGGTGGCCTGACGCTGCGAGTCGTTAAAGTAGGCCGGCACAGTGATTACGGCGTCGGTAACCTTATCGCCGAGATAGTCTTCTGCTGTTTTTTTGAGGTCCTGAAGAATCATAGCCGAGACTTCCGGCGGGGTGTATTCCTTGCTGCGGACGTCGACCTTTACAAGCTCTTCGGGGCTGCCGGTGATTTTATAGGGGACGGTTTTTTCCTCTTCTGAAACTTCGCTGTGTCGGCGGCCCATAAAACGCTTTATAGAAAATACGGTGTTTTCAGGATTTGTTACCTGCTGATGCTTTGCAATCTGGCCGACAAGGCGTTCGCCTTTATCGGTAAAGCCAACGACAGAAGGCGTGAGGCGCGAGCCTGAAGAGTTTATAAGTACTTTCGGGGCCGAGCCTTCCATAACTGCGACGACGGAATTGGTGGTTCCGAGGTCTATTCCGATGATTTTGTTGGTAGCCATATCTAATTCCTTTCGTTATTTAATGCTTCCTGAACTGAATGTGCAAAAGCTGTGCCAGCAAGGGATTCAAAATGATATTAACGCATAACCTTTTATTTTTCAAGCTGTTATGTTTTCAACGGTTATCCGGATTTTTGGGCCGTTGTGCCATTTTGGCAGGCGGAAATAGCGGATAGCGGGTAGCGGATAGAATGGATGGCAAGATGGGTAAAATTTGCCGATTGCAGGGGCATTCTAACTGTTATCAGATGTTATCAGTTGTAATCAGATGTAATCAGAACGCATCCAAAGTGATTCAGAAGCACTCCAAAATACATCAGAGATACGTCAAAATGCATCAGAAAACACCAGTGTTTTTGCTTAAGTATTGTCATAACAAGGACTTAAAGAAAATTGAACCATAGATTTCAGCAAAAAAATCCTAAATCCGAATATCTAAATTCTAAACAAATCCTAATGACCAAAAAGTTAATGACCAAAACAACGTTACCATAAAACACTACACTTCCGATACAGGGACGTAGAATCTTCCCATAATTGGGCGGAGATGCGCATTTTGGTCGACCCTACTTCGCCCTGCGGGCTACGAAGGGCAGGCAAAAAAGAGATAAGTTGTTATGGGATAAGGAGTTAGGGGATTTGAAAAATTTTTTGCGATTTTGGGGATTTTTGGGTCAGACCCCTGCGTGTTTGATTGAAATTTGACCGCACAGGACACTGATTTACACAGTTTTTTTAGACACGGATTTACACGGGATTAACACGGATTTTTTTAGACAAGATAACCCCAGATAACGACTTTCTGGGGCAGGCAGGTTTTTTTTGGCCAGCAAGGTGTACTTCGGCAGGTCTTTTCTCGATGTAAACATCTGTGAAAGCCCTGCCTGCATCCACCGGTCATCTTACGATGACCCGCAAATGGCTTTGCGGCTGGCCCCGAAAGTAGTCCATTCTTCGCAGTGTCGCTGCTACGAAGGATAAATCGCTTGTTGCAGGGGAATTGAATGATGCCTACGGCACATAAATATCGAATATTGAATGTTGAATTTTGAATAACGAAGTAAAAAACACAACGAGACGGCGGAATTGAGAATTGAGAGGTAAGAATGAAGAATTAAGAAAATTGTCGATGGTTCGACAGGCTCACCATAAATGGTTCGATTCTTCGACTCGCTGCGCTACGAGCGGGGGAATTTAATTATCGGAACGTATTTCTTGACAAAAAACGGGGTTTGAAAGACAATAGGTGGATAAAATTTTTTGCGGATGGTGCAGCGGGAAAAGAGAAATGTTGTGATATAAATAGGTAAGCGTCCTCTAATATTTCTAATTTCTAAGTTTTATTACGAGGATAACCAAAACCATTTAGAATAAATAGTAGAAAGAGTTTGATTTGTTCTTGTTAAGGGAATTAATAGAGCTGTTAGAGAAGGTATATGAAGAGGCGAAAGCCCACAAAGAACACGAGAACAATCGACGAAACGAATTCCTTAAAGTAGCTTCAAAAGCCGTTCGACAGACTTTAGCCTATATAGGTCATATAGGTCGAGACGAAAATAAAAGGGATTTAAGAACAGAAGAGAAATTGTCAGATCTCTGGGCAAAGGTGGCACTTGCTGCACAGTCTTTTGATTCTGATTTAGCCGAACGTTGTTATCTGAAGGGTAATTATTGGGCAAATCCGGATAACTGGGGTGACGAAGAAGTCAAGAACGATAGAATTGAAATCGAACGTATCGGAGCAGAAATTGGTAAATATTTCAAAGGCGAGGCAAAAGCAAAGAAACCGAAGCAACAGAGGGTGGGTGAACAAACGGCAAAGTTGTCAAATGACGATCATTTGAATCCAAACGTGAGTGATAAAGAATTGGGACAGGGCACAATTAGAACACAGAAACCTTGGTACAAAAAAATGTGGGCAATAATATTGGCTATAGCTTCAGTTTTGGTGTTATTTACCACGCTTGTCATAAATTATTATGAAATAAAAGAAAAGCATTTTGATAAAAAGTCGCAGAGTACAAAAGTAACTGAACCCAATCAGGTAGGAAAAGATAAGCCATCTATTGAACTCATTTCTGGAATACAACTAAAAGGTTTGGACGAAAGGCTCACCGACTTGCGTACCTCTAAGAATCTCCGCAAGCTTGTCCCTTTAGAAACAGGTAGGAGTATTTCAGAAACTCCTGTAGGAACATATTTTTTTCTCCCTTCTGGTTATCTAAGCTTTTCAGATGGAAATTTTAAAGAAATATTAAATAGAGCACCTGTTAATTCATATCTAAAGTCGCGATTTTATTATTTTGAAATCCACAAGAGAACTGATGGACAAATAGTTCTTCTCGGATACGTAGGTGACGAAATAGGGGCGGCATTATCTAATGCAGCTATAAGCAATCGAAAGGAAATAGTTCTTTTCTCGGAACCGGTCAAAAATTTCCAAAACTTAGCGATGATTCCCATAAACAGAATATTTAAATCCAACTCGAGGGAAATAAGTGATCAAGAACTTGGCGATATTAAAGTTCTTGATTTATTAATCGAATGACGCGAAATAGTCGAGGCGTAATTACAAAAAAACAAGATATTCTGGGGACATCATACTTATTTTCATTCCGCTACCCCGCCTGCGGCGGGAGTAACCCCTTCAATAAATCCACCACAACGGCGGCGGAACCTCCGTTTGCCAATTCCCCGGCCTAATGCATACTGGGGCAGGCAAGTTCGTAATTCTCTTCAAAAGCCGAATCTTCCGGTATTAAAGCGGAAGTATAACTTTAAACAGTAAAAAGGGCAAGGAGTAACCCCTCAATAAATTGAGGGGCTAAATTTTAAGCGAACCTCACGCTTGCAACCCGCCGTGAAGAGGCTGTGTCGCAATTAGGGTTTTGCGAATTTTATCCTCGTTTTCCGGCAAAAAATAAAGGTTACAAGACCGATTTGGGGATTGTGACACAGTCTGGAAACGGCGGGCTATATACAAACGTCCGAACGGCGGACATTGATGGGGAAAATGCGATTCTGGATATGGGAGAAATCGTGGGTTTCATTCGCAAATATGGCGTTAAGTGACCCCGGCCACGCGGGGCCGGGGCTAAATACAAACGCACAAACGGCGTGCGTTGAAAAAGGATTAAGCGAACCTCACGCTTGCAACCCGGCGTGAAACGCCGGGCTAAATACGCCGCCGACAAGGTCGGCGGTATGGGGTTAAAAAAAGTAACCCCGCGATAAATCGGGTATACAAAACCCCCTGCGGTGCAGGGGGCTAAAGTTTTAAAGAGTAACCCCGCACCAATCTTTTAGAAAATTGGTCGGGTGTTAATAGAAACGTTAAAAGGGGATAGCAGTAATTTATCAGTGTTTGAGGGACGTGGGAAGATTGGTGCGGGGTTGCCGGGACGACAGCCGTCAACTGTTGAGGGCGGAGCGGATAATCTGGGCGCGGAGGGCGTCACGGTGAGTGGGGTCAAGCGGTTTGCCGTAATTTATCTGTAAATGAGCGGGCAGAGTGAGCATAAACAGGCGGTTTATCGTGGCGATGGAAAGCTCCTGCGACTGATTAGTCTGATTGTCGAAGCCTTTGATTCTGCAAAGGCTTTCAATGGCGGGCGTCGAGGCGCCCATATATTTTCGCATATTTACGCCGAGCCGAAGATGGCTGAGCAAAAACAGGGCCTCCTGCGAGCTAATCAGGTGAGCGTTTTTCAGCAGAGCGGTTGCACGGGAGATTTTGTCGTCGAGAAGGTCGGTGTTTTTCGAGAGCAGTTGCTTGCGGGCCTTAGTTTCGTATTCGACAATTTCGGGGACGATTGTGTTCTCAAACTGCTGGACGACCTCTCTTTCTGAAACGCCGAGCGTGGCCTGGTTGGAGAGCTGGTAGAAATCGCCTGCGGCCTCGGTGCCTTCGCCGAACAGGCCCCGCACGGCGAGGTTCATATCCCTGGAGGCGGTGAGGAACTTTTCTATCTGGGAGGTGATTTTCAGGGCTGGCAGGTGCAGCATAACCGAGACCCTGATTCCAGTGCCGAGATTGGTGGGGCAGGCGGTGAGGTAGCCATATCGGGTGCTGAAGGCGTAATCCAGTTTTTCTTCTATCATATCGTCGATGTGGCTTATCTGCTTTGCGCACTGGCTTATCTGCATACCGCCCTTGAGGACCTGGAGGCGGAGGTGGTCTTCTTCGTTAATCATAGCGGTAAAGAATTCCTTCTGTGCGATGACGGCGCCTCGCGGGCCTTTGCCGAAGGCGAGATGGCGGCTGATGAGGTGTCTTTCGATGAGGAAGTGCTTATCGAGGGTGGGGGCCTTGTCAATGCTTACGTAGAAGACCCTGTCGCCGAGGTCGAGTGACATCAGGCAGTCTTTAATTTTTTTGAGAATCTCCGATTTTTCAGCGGCTGAGCAGCAGCTTAAAAATTTATAGCCTGCAAGGTTTCTGGCGAGGCGAATGCGGGAGGAAATAACGATGTCCGCCATAGGCCCTGAGCCGTCAAACCATTCGTTAATGTCATTACTTATGTCGGTCAGCTTCATATCCGGTATCTTTTCAATTACCCTAAGGGGCGTTATTCCATTTGAGCAATCTGGTCTCGCAATTTTGCGGCGGTTTCATAGTCCTCGTTCTGGACGGCGATTTCAAGCTGCTTGCGGAGGTTGAGAAGCTCTATATGCTTTTTGGCGTCGGTGGGTATCTTGGAAGGAATCTTGCCGCAGTGGGTGGTCTTGTCATCGTGGGCTTTTTTTATGAGCGGCAGAAGCGAATCCTCAAAGACCTCGTAATCATAGGGGCAGCCGAGGACGCCTTCCTTTCGATACTGCTCCAGGGTGAAGCCGCAATGGGGGCAGGAGAGTTTCTTGTCGGATGGGCCGAGGATGTCTTCATCCGGCGACTGCGAGGCGAGCAGGCCGCTAAGAAGCTCATTTATCGGAATCTGGGTTTTTACGACGATACC
>Ga0315294_10003749_pt1 | contig 16567 bp, 12 predicted proteins | sample YL17G13_40_MG_FD_203626 | JGI IMG/M metagenome (GOLD analysis project Ga0315294, IMG submission 203626) | Sediment microbial communities from Yellowstone Lake, YNP, Wyoming, USA - YL17G13_40 | ecosystem: Environmental > Aquatic > Freshwater > Lake > Sediment | place: USA: Wyoming | collected... | reverse complement strand
CGACGACCTGCCCCTCCGTGAACCTGCTCTTCCGCATGCAGTCCTCCCTTTCTGCTTGCCCTACGGCAAGGCTTATTCTACCGGAGGACTGTCATAATCCCTGGTACTAACTTTGGGGGCAGACCAGAATTCTCTCGGTGGTGTCCTGACGGGGCTGCGTAAACGAAGTCTGGGTGCCCGGCTCCGGAGCTAGCGAGCCCCGGCCGGGGTACCCACGCCGACACGAGCCTTGGGTCTAGCGCGGTCCCTGCTCTCAGGCGCGACATTCGGCTCGATCCGCCACGCAGTCTGACCGTTGAACAGCGCGAGCGCGAGTCTGGCTTGTTCAGGCTCTTGGTCGTCCAGCAACTGAAGTCCGAACATTGTCTCGCCCGATCCAAGCGGGTGGCGTGACCGCACGCCGGTCCTCAACCGGAGCCGGCTGCCACCAAGATTTATCGTCAGGATCCCGAGATCGGCAAAGTTCTCTTGCGAGGCGGCCAGCGAGACAAAGGCGCCGGTGAGGGAGAGGTCATGGATGGTGCAGGGCATGCCGTCGAGCGCGCCGGCGAGTGTTGTCTTGAAGCGGACGCTGGAGCGGCGTTCAGTCCCGAACTTCAAGGACCGGATGCGGAAGATGGCCGTCAGAACGAGCATCGTGTTCAGAGTGGTCCAGAAAGCGGCTCCGTAGGCCGCCCAAGGCACGCCGTAGCGGAGCGGCGTGTGGCCGGCTGCGGTCAGGCCGAACCACACCATCCCGAGAAGGCTGAACAGCACGAGTCCGCTGAGCAGCGGCGGCACCTTTCCACGCCGGCGTTCCCCGCTGAGGGGTCCCTTCGGCGTGACCGTGAAACGGGAGCGGCTCCGGCGGACCAAGGAGAGCGTGGCCAGGAGGCTGGGTGTCATACGTACCAGATCGAAGACGACGGATGGGACCATGCGGTGACGGCCGCGGCTCAGCAGCCGCAGCGCGACTTGCTGAAGGGCGAACGTGGTTCCGAAGGCGGCCAGAAATGCGATGGGGTGCGCTCGAATGGGCACGGCCCCAGTGAAGAGCACTACGAGGGGCATCAGGAGGTAGCCGAGCGAGCGCCAGGGCTCGAACCAGCCCAAGAGAGTAGACGCGTAGGCGACGCGTTGGGTAAGCCGAAGGCCCGAGACCGTGAGGGGGTTCTCCAGACGTAGGACTTGCATGGCACCAATGCCCCAGCGCAGTCGTTGGAGTTGATACTCGGCAGCCGTCCGGGCGGCCAGGCCCCGTGCCAGCACCTCGTTGTGGTAGATGGTCTTCCATCCGCGGCGATGCAAGCGCACGGTGGTGTGGATATCCTCGGTGATCGTCCCGGTGGCGACACCACCGACCTCGCGCAGGGCTGCAATGCGCACTACGGCTCCCGTCCCACACCAGAAAGCCGCGCCCCAGCGGTTCTTGCCGGGTTGAATCACGCGATAGAATAGCGCCTCTTCGTGGAAACATGCTTTTTCCTCAGGTGCTTCATCCTCGAGACTGACCTGTCCATGCTCGAAGGAGTCGACGTTGTAGAAATCCTGAGGTGTCTGCACGAGGGCCACACGCGGGTCATCGAAGTAGCCTAGCGTGTTGGTCAGGAAGTCGGGCGAAGCAACGTGGTCGGCATCAAGGATAGCTATGAAGGCGGCATCCACGACGCTCAGAGCGTGGTTGATGTTGCCGGCCTTGGCGTCCTTGTGCTGCGGACGAGCAAGATAGCGGACCCCCAGCTCTCGAGCGAGTTGTTTCACCGCTGGCCGGCTTCCGTCGTCCAGTACCCAGGTATCATGATCTGGCCGCAAGGCGACCGCCGCAGCCAGGGTCGGTAGGAGCACCTCGCGACTCTCGTTGTAGGTGGGAATCAGTACTGCTATGCGCGCTGCGCTAGTGTTGACCGGCCGCGCTGGCCGTGCAGAGCCTATGTCCCACAAAGAGAAGGTGAACAGCGCCAGGCTGAAGAGGGCGTAGGCCTCCAGCCCGAAGAACGGAATGGACGCCCACCAGACGCCGAGATCGATCGTGAACAGCGCTCTCCACACCAGGTACGCCAGGCTGACGACGATAGCCAGTAGGCCAACGCAGCGGATCACGAGCTTCCGGGCGGCCGACTCGGGCTCCGGTAAGCGGCCACCTGGGAACGACGGCCACCCCGCCTTCCCTGGGCTGTCGGCGTCCTGGACAGGGTTTGCCGTCGTCACTGTCTGACGACCCGAGCGCCACACAAGCTGTCTCTTCATTGTTACTCTCATCCCGTTCGTCCACTGCCTCTGTCGTCGCCAAAAAAATGCTCCCGGCGGGTAACATAGCCCCTGTTCGGCTATGCGGCCCGCCGGGAGACAGATCTCTGATCGCTGCCAGCGGCTCGGCGTTCTTCTGGCAGAGCCTCGCGGCTTCGGTCACGGCTTGCGCCGCTTGGTATTCTTGCCGCTGCTGCTGCGAGGCCTTCACCAGATTCCGAAAGCCTACGCCGTCGATATTCCGTTATGTCGCCTATATTCAGTTAATAGACGCACGGGGAGAGGGGGTGTTACGGGAGTTTGTGTCGTCAACATTTCTCTTTCGGGCTTCTTCGCCGGTCTTCCGATGGACTGCTCTGCCAGCATCGCCTGCGCCGCTCGCCACACGCTGGCGTCAAGCGACGGTGCGCGACCGCGACGGATGGCCGCAGACCCGGTTCTTGCCGGCGGCCTTCGCTTCCATGAGGCCCGCGTCGGCATAGCCCAGGACTGTATCGGGTTCTAGTTCCTCGCTGTCGCTGGAGCCCCAGACCCCTATGCTGGCTGTGATAGACACCAACTGCTCTCCCACGGACAGGGGCTGGGCGGCGACCCCGGCGCGGATGCGTTCGGCCATCTGCATGGCTGCCTCGTAGGGGGTTTCCGGCAGCAGCACGCAGAACTCCTCGCCGCCATAGCGCGCCACAACGTCTGTGTCTCGAACGGAGCCTTTGATTAGCGCGGCGACTTGCCTAAGCACGTCGTCTCCCGTCAGGTGCCCGTACCGATCGTTGCAGAGCTTTAACCCGTCTATGTCTATCATTAGGCAGGATAAAGGACGGCCGTACCGGGTTACCCGACGGCACTCCTTTTCCAGCGATTCGGCTAGGTAGCGCCTGTTGTACAGCTCAGTGAGAGGGTCTGTAGTAGCAAGCATCTGGAGCTCGTCTCGGAGTCGTTTCTCTTCGCTGAGGTCGGTCAGCGCGAGGCACACGCCGCTGGTTCCGTCACCGATATCATCGATCAGGCCGAGGCTAACCAGCACATTGACGCGGGCCTGTCCGGGGTATGCGAGACCAAGTTCGCACCGCCAGGTCGTGCCCCTGAGCGCTTCGTCGATCTTGACCCTAATCCATGGCCGCTCTCCGGCCTCGACCAGCTCCAGGGCGTTTAGCCCCAAGAGGCTGTCCGGTTCGCAGCCAAGTATTTCGGCGGTGCGCCAGTTAGTGAATAGGATGGTGCTATCCAAGTCGACCGTAAGGATCCCTTCCTGCAACGTCTCCACCAAGAAGCGATAGATGCTGTCGGCACCGGCCGCGAGGAGAGGCAATGTGGCTTCAACGCCCGGCACCAGGAGCGCGTCGACCTGGCCGTTCCTCGAGGCGTGGGCTACCTCTAGGCAGTCGCTAATCTTTTCAGGCAGGCCGGGGGCTCGTAAGGCCTGCTTGTCCAGGAAAGTCACGGCCGCCAAATCCACCAAGTCCGGCGGGAATCGGTGATGCTGCGGATGACAGAGCACAACGACCGCAGCCTCTGGGCCAGCCATAGCTACCGCCTCGCCAAGATTCCGGCCAATGCGGCTGAACACCTCCGGGTCCAGCAAGAGGCAGTCGTATTTCTTAGCACTCAGCTTCTGTAGCGCGATCTTGCCGTCAAGGGCGACATCCACGGCGAAGGGCGCGCCAGAGTGCTCCAGGGCTCTGCAAGCCGCCTCGATGCTTGCTGCGTCGCCGTCCACCAGTAGGAGGTGAACCTTGGCCTGTCCGGAGCGCTTTCCCAACATGGCTGGCCTCGGAAGCTTGGCTTCCGTCTACTCCTCTATCCGGGGGGCAACTCAAGCCCACGGAGCACCTTGTCCCGCTCGCTCAGGTCACCCACCACGCGTCGAGGCGGTGGTGGTAGCGTCCTGATCAGTGTTGGGGTGGCGAGAACCTCGTAGCCTAGCCCGCCCTGCGGGTTCCTGAGCACGTCTATGATCTCGAGGCTGCACAGACCACGGAGATCGTTGTCTAACAGCTTCTTGACGTTGCGGATGGCACGCACCGAATTGGGAGTGTGCCCGCTCACGAAGAGCTTAAGGACGTACCGCATCTGTTTGTCTCCGCCTTGTTCTCCCTTGCGCCTAGGCCCTGGTGCTTCACGAGGGCCAGCAGCACTCGCGTGATCTGGGGGTCCCACTGCGTTCCGGCACCGTCCGATAGCTGGCGCATGGTCTCATCAAGCGACAGGGCCTTGCGATAGGGCCGGTCAGACAGCATGGCATCGAAGGCGTCGACCACGCTGACAACGCGGGCCAGGAACGGTATCTGCTCCTCTGCCAGCCGGTCTGGGTAGCCCTTCCCGTCCCAGCGCTCGTGGTGATGGCGGATTATCGGCCCGACCTCGTGCGCGTACCTGAGGGCGGCGCAAATGCCCTCGCCGATAATGGGGTGCAGGCGTATGTCCTCCCACTCGGCCTCAGTCAACGGACCCGGCTTACACAAGATGGCCTCGCTCACGCTGATCTTTCCGATATCATGCAGAATGGCGCCGTACCTCAGGAGCATTCGCCGATGCTCGTCCAGGCGCAGGGCCTGGCCCAGCCTCACCGCGTAGTGAGCCATCCTAAAGAGGTGGCCCTCCGTAGTGGGGTCCTTGGCCTCCACGACGCTAGCCAGGGTAAAGATGACCTGCTCGGCGCCATCCAACTGGTCGGCGAGGCGGAACTTCTCCAGGGCCTGATGGATGGCGCGGGCCAGAATATCTGAGGTGATGGCGTTCTTGGGCCAGTAATCGTAGGCGCCGTACTGCATCGCCTCTGCGGCCACGCGTTCGTCGCCTCGAGAGGTCAGCATGATTATGGGAGGCATGTCAGGGCTGTCCTGGAGGCGGCGTAGAAAACCGAGGCCATCCTCACCCGGGAGCTGGTAGTCCAGAAGTATCAGGTCAAAGGGCTTCTGTGCCAGTGCCTCCTCTCCTTCCTTTGTTGAGCCCGCCGACGCGATCTCAAAGTTGGCGCGCTCGTACCCGCGGAGCATCCGCCGGACGATCTCCACGTCCTGCGGGTTGTCCTCCACGAACAGCACCCGCACTGTTTCTCTTGCCATCGCGGACCCCCCCTCTAGTGCTTCATTCCACTGGCGGCAACGTGGCGATGAGGAGCCAGTATTCCTTGATCGTCATCACCACCTTGATGAACTCTTCAAACCCAACAGGCTTGGAGATGAAGGTGTTGACGCCCAGGTCGTAGGTGCGGACGATGTCCTCCTCGCGGGTCGATACCGTGAGGACGACTACGGGGATGCGCTTGAGCTTGGGATCGGCCTTGACCTTCGCCAGCACCTCGCGGCCGTCCACTTTGGGCAGGTTGAGATCCAGCAGGATCAGGCCGGGACGGCGCGCTTCGCCGTTTGCCGCCGCAAACAGGATGTCCAGGGCCTCCTGGCCGTCTCGGGCTACGATTAGCTCATTCATCACCCGCCCCTTCTCCAGGGCCCTCCGTGTGATCTCTACGTCGTTGGGGTTGTCCTCGACGAGGAGAATGCTAACCGCATTTAGTTGGACGCCCATCTCACGCCTCCTTTGCTCGCTGGGGCCGCGGGACTTCCTTGGGAATGGTGAACAGGAACGTGCTTCCCTGGCCAACCTTGGATTCCAGCCAGATCTTGCCTCCGCGCGCCTCCACGATCTTCTTGCAGATGGTGAGGCCGGCCCCCGTGCCTTCGTAGTCCTCGCGGCGGCCCAGGCGCTGGAAGATCTGGAATATCTTCTCGTAATACCTCTCGTCGATGCCGATGCCGTTATCGCGGACGGAGAAGATGTAGGTCCCATCGTCTTCGTGGCAGGCGATCTCGACGACCGGCTGGGGCTTATCGTTGAACTTGATGGCATTGGAGATGAGGTTGTCGAATACCTGTTTGAGGTGCGGTGGCTGGCAGGTGATGGTGGGGAGGTCGGGCTGGATGCGCAGGTCCGCCTTCTTGTCCTCCAGCGCGAAGGCCAGATTGCACCGCACGTCTTGTAGCAGCGATTCTACCGAGACGGTTGCGAATTCCTCGCGAGTGCGGCCGATGCGGGAGAGCACTAGGAGGTCTTCGATGAGGGCGTTCATCCGCGTGGCGCTGTCTCGCAGCACGCCGACGTATTTGTGACCCTGCTCGTCCAGCTTGTCGGCGTAGTCCTCGGCGAGGAAGGTGCTGAATGCCTCGATGCCCCTGAGGGGCTCCTTGAGGTCGTGGCTGACGACATAGGTGAAGTCGTCAAGTTCGCCGTTGGAACGCGCCAGCTCCTGCGCACGTTCTTCGGCGGCCGCAGTACGTTCGGTTACGCGCTGTTCCAGGGTTTTGTTGAACTTTTTGAGTTGTTGCTCCGCACGCTTGCGATCTTCCAGTGCGCCTGCGAGTTTGACGTTGGCATAACTCAAATTGCCGACTATTTCCGCAAAAGAGGCGTCGAAGGACATCATTGCATCGACCGTTTTCCGGCTCCACCGGGACGACCTGTCCAGCGCCGCTATATATTCCTGCTCATCGAATCCATACCGGAGGGCTTGTTGGCGAAAGGTTTCATAGTCCACCGTCTCGTCGTCGAAAAGAAACTGCCCCAGGAAAATATTGCCCAAATGCAGGTCGCCCACCTTGATAGGGGTGGCAATGTCCCACATGTTGTTCTTGCAGCGATATCGTTTGAACGTGCCGACCGGCACGTCGCGACTGAGCTCGAGGTCGCTTTCTATACACAAGCGGCAGGTCTCCGGGTTGATCCGGTGAAATTTTGTGCATATTTCCTGCCAGCCGGTTCCAACCAGCACCCTGCCGTGAAGGTCAATGATTCCAATGCCCATGTGGGTAACCTCGTACAATTCATTCATCAACTTCTGTATCTTCTCACTGTCGATAATGTCGGCAAGTTCCAGTGCGCCAATATCTGCCTCAGGGGACAGGATGGCATCGAGTTTGCGGCGCACTTGTCTCTCACTTTCGCGTAAAGCTTCCTCCGCCTGCTTGCGCTCGGTGATATCTAGCCCAAAAGCAAAGTTCGTATCGCCCAGAGACGTAAATCCCCACATCACATTCTTCGTCGAGCCATCCTTGCAGGTAACCGTCACATCCATCGGCTCTATGGGCGTCTTTGTCTCGATCGCCCGCTTGACCTTGTCCTGCCATTCATCGATGATCTGCTGGCGATACTTCTCATCGGGATACGCCCGCGGCCACCAGTGGCCCACCGTAGGAACATCCTCTATTGTATAACCGAAAAGCTGAACGAACCTGGGGTTGATATAATGCGCTGTCTGCTCTATCCCGGTCGACATGTAAATGGACAGGGGAGATGTCTCGGCCATACTCCTGAACTTTTCTTCGCTTTCTTTCAGCGCCTCCTCCGCCTGCTTGCGCTCAGTGATCTCCAGCCGCAGTTCTTCGGCGGCCACAGTACGTTCGGCGACCCGTTCTTCAAGTGAGTCGATCGTCTCTTTGAGACGGGCTGCCATGAGGTTGAAGGCGCCGCCCAAGATGCCGATCTCATCCTTGCCGCCAATGCTCTCCGCTCTGGTGTTGAGATTCCCCTTCGCCATGTCTTCGGCGGCACGGGTAAGCCTCTTGATCGGGTTGCCGATGCTCAAAGACACGGCCACGCCCGTGCCAATGACGATGGCTAGAAGAGCGCCGACGAAGGTGAGGGTGAGAACGGTAGTTCGCTCCTCTAGACCGGCGATATCCGCACGAGTCGCGTCAGCTAGCCGGACTGCTTCAGACGTGATGGACTGTGACCGCAGCGACAGCTGCGCAACCAAACGGTCCTCGACCGGCGTGTGGGTTGCAGATGGTTCGAATCCGTTGACTTGCTGAGCCTCGCGACTGGCAACCAGTTGCGCGAAGGTAGTTTCAAGCGTTTCGAGGTTCTCCATCATCGATGCGAATTCGTCCGGCGCCAGCAGGACCGCAAGATCGTCACGGACCAAGTACCACTGGGTGCGTGTCCGCTCTCCGCCGTTCTCCTGATACTCGGCGGCTAGGACGTTGAGCTCAGAGACACGCTCCCGTATACGGCTAGCCGTCTGGTTCTTCGCTATCGCTTCATCAACTTGCCGGTCGCTGAAGAAGACGACGACGCCGAGAACGATGACAAGCCCGATTGACGTCGCGGCACTGAGCAGGAGCTTGGTTCTGATCTTCATTGGTTCACCGGATGATGGTTACGGCCGCGGGCTTGGCGACCTCAAGTCCGTCCACATAGAGGAAGTCGAGGAAGTTGGGAACTTCTGTCGCATCAGTCAGGCCGTTTTCGATTCTCCATCTCGCCTGGTCCTCAAGGACGACCAACATGGCCTGAGGAAGGGCCACAATGAATTCCTGATTCGGCCAGATTGAGTCCAGGTATGACTGGTCGTAGCCGAAGGTTTGCCCCATGAACTCCTTGGCTTCTTCGTTATGCGTGTTCATAAACGCCTCGGCCTGTACAAGAGCTTTCAAGAAGCGTTCCACTGCCACAGGGCGTTCGGTGAGAAACTCTTCTTTCGCGATAAGAACGAAATAGAAAGGCTGGCCGCTCTGTCCCGGCCAGCTCACCGCATTGTCTCCTAGGGCCTGTTTCATGAGATAGACGTTTGGGTTCCATGTGAAACCCGCATCGATTTCACCCTTGGAGATTGCTTCCACTATCCCCGAGGGGGTCAGGTCGACGACTTCTACATCGTCGGCAGAGAGCCCATTGAACGTCAGAAAGGTGCCCAGAGAGAACTCCCCGGCGCTCTTCCGGGTCACTCCGATCTTTTTTCCCTTTATGTCCGCAAGAGTCGAAATACCGCGGTCCTTTCGCGCCACGAGTTCGATAAGGTCTGATTGGGACACGGTCGCCAGCAGCCTCAGGTCATCCAGTTCGAGCACATTGCTGACAAAAACGAAGTCGGAGGACGTGGAGATATCGGCATCACCGGCAATCAGCGCATCAGTGGCCAGCTTTCCCGCCTCGTATTCCTTGAATGTAACGTTCACACCGTTGTCAGCGAAGAATCCCTGCTCTTGAGCAATGTATACGAGGGCTGAGTCTGAGCCGGTGTACACAGCCAAGGTGATCTCCTCCACCGCTCCATCCCCACCACCCCCGCCGCAGCCTGAAAGACCGATTGCCAGGACGAGCAGTCCGGCAAGGAGAAAGAGCTTGCTGGATGCCTTCATTACTGGCCTCCTTTCCCGTCGTCCACTGCCTCTGTCGTCGCCAAAAAAACGCTCCCGGCGGGTGACATAGCCCCTGTTCGGCTATGCGGCCCGCCGGGAGACAGATCTCTGATCGCTGCCAGCGGCTCGGCGTTCTTCTGGCGAGCCCTCGCGGCTCCGGTCACGGCTTGCGCCGGTTGGCACCCCCGCAGCCCGCGCTGCGGTGCGAGGCCTTCACCAGATTCCGAAAGCCAACGCCTTCGATATTCCGGTATGTCGCCTATTTCTTCTCATTGAATTGGACGCACGAGAGAGTCAATCGTTACGGGAGGGCGTGGCGTCAACATTGTCCTTTCGGGCTCTTTCGCCGGTCTTCCGATGGGCAGAGTGGCAAGAGGGCGTTGCCACACCTTGGAGACAGTGCGGCTAGCGTCTCCCTCTTGACCTCTCCATCCACCAGAGGGCGAGTGCGCCGACTACTATTAGGGCCACTGCCCCTGCGACTCCGGCGTACCAGACGGAGAAGCCTGTCTCGCTGTCGCCTGCTGTGCCCGGAGCGACGCCGGGGGCAGGCGTCGCCGTTGGTGTCGGGGGCAGCGCCGTCGGGGGATGGGTGGTCGGGGTCGGCTTCGGGGGCGCGGCAGTCGGGCTCGCCGGCGGCGTCTCCGTCTGGACGGGTGTCTCCAGCGGGGGTGGCTCCTCGGTTGGGGATGGGGTTGGCGTCTCCTGGGGCGGCTCTGGTGTTGGCGTCGCCTCTGGCGAGGGGGTCGGGGTCGGTGGCGACGCGCCGACGCTGACTCGCAGGGAGTCCGTCAGGGCCGGGTCGATGCAGGTGTTGTCGTCGTAGACCAGGCAAACGTAGATCGCGTGCTCGCCATCTGCTACGCCGACGAATGTCTCTGAGGTGCGTCCCGAATGGATGATGTTGTCGTTGCCCAGAGGCGTGGGCAGGTCGAAGAAGGGCTCGACGTCCAGGAAGTAGGCGATGTGCCCTTTGTTGGGCTCGCGCTTCGGCTCCATGGGCAGGCTTATGGTGAAGCCGCTGACGGCTACGCTGACGGTGATATCCGGCCCAGGGAGGACCTCTCCCTCCGCCGGCGCGGTGATGACGATCGATGGCTCCTCTTGAGCCAGGCCCTGGCCTGGCCCTAAGGCCAGCAGGACGCCCGTCGCCAGGAGGGTTAGTCCTGGCCGGCGAAGATATCGAGACAACAGCTTGCTCCCTCTGTCCCCTAGTGGATAGACGTTACCTCTAATAGAATGTTTCAGCGCCGCCTAAGGTTAACCGCCAGGCGAAAGCTCATGGTTCGACAGGCTCACCATGAGCGGGGTAAAGGCTCGCCATGAGCGGGGGTAGAGGGCTCACCATGAGCGGGGGTAGAGGGCTCGACACAAGGCAGGGCTGAAGCCCTGCAGCTACGATCCCGGCCCCTGTTCATTTCGTAGCTGCAGACCTTTAGGTCTGCCTGGAAAGGGCAACCAGATATGTCGGTCTATTTTCTCAATGACCTTCAGGCGGGGGTCGAGAACTAAGCCACCGACGGCGAACCAGTGGGAGGCGAAAGCTCTCGTTGACGGCTTCGAGCGCCAGGTGACATACTGGCTTTGGAGCGAGGTTTTTCGGCTTTGGAGACCAAGCGCGCGCCCTTCGAGCTCCTGGAGCACACAGCCGACGTGGGTGTGGTAGCCCACGGCAGCACTCTGGCCGAGGCTTTCGCGCATGCGGCGGAGGGTATGTTCTCGGTGATGGTCAACCTGAACGGCGTGCGGGAGGTGGAAGAGCGCTCGCTGGCGGTGGAGGCCCACGACTGGCCCAGCCTGCTGGTGGCCTGGCTGTCGGAGCTTATCTACTTCTCCGATGTCGACGGCCTCGTGTTCAAACGATTCGAGATCAGGGACATGGAGCCCTACTCCCTCCGGGCCAATGCCTACGGCGAGAAGATCGACCGCCAGCGGCACGAGCTGGGCGCGGGGGTCAAGGCGATCACGCGCCACATGCTGGAGGTGGGCGAGGACGAGGACGAGGACGAGGACGGCTATCGCGTCCAGGTACTGCTGGACATCTGAGGGGTGGTGGAAGATGGCTAAGAACTGGAAGCAGATCCTGCAGCGAGTAGATGAGCTGCGCTGGGACCTTTCGCGCGACTACAAGGACGGCATGCGCGTCCCCGGCCGTATCTACGCCAGCGAGGAGATGCTGGACGCTATGGCCGGCGACGAGGCCATCGAGCAGGTGGCTAACGTGGCCTTCCTGCCGGGCATCGTCGGGCGTTCGCTGGCCATGCCGGACATACACTGGGGCTACGGCTTCCCCATCGGCGGGGTGGCTGCCACCCGCCTGGACGACGGCGTCGTCTCGCCGGGCGGCGTTGGCTATGACATCAACTGCGGCGTGCGGGTAGTCCGCACCGACCTGCGCGAGGACGAGGTGGCCCCGCACGTGCCGGCGCTGCTGAACCAGATCTTCCGCGATGTGCCGGCCGGCCTTGGACTCTCCGGGCTGCTGAAGGTGTCGATGCAGGAGATCGATAACGTACTGGCCAGGGGCGCCCGCTGGGCGGTGGAGAAGGGCTACGGCTGGCCGCAGGACCTGGAGGCTATCGAGAGCGGTGGCGCCCTGCCCGGCGCCGACCCCACCAAGGTCAGCCATCGCGCCAGGGAGCGGGGCGCGCCCCAGTTGGGGACGCTCGGCTCGGGCAACCACTTCGTGGAGCTCGAGGTGGTGGACGAGGTCTTCGATGAGAAGGCGGCGCGCGTTATGGGCATCGATGCGGTGGGCCAGATCATGGTGTTCATCCACACCGGCTCGCGCGGGCTCGGCCACCAGACCTGCCAAGACTACCTGGACAAGATGGAAGCCTCAGCAGCCAAGCACGGCATCCAGTTCCCGGATAAGGGCGGGCTGACCGCTGTCGAGGGGAAGGTCAAGGTCTTCCTGCCCGATAAGCAGCTCGCCTGCGCCCCCATCGCCTCCAAGGAGGGGCAGGACTACCTGGGGGCCATGTTCGCCGCCGGCAACTTTGGCTTCGCCAACCGCCAGATGATCACCCACTGGGTTCGCCAGGCCTTCGCCAAGGTGCTGAAGCGCGACCCCGAGAAGCTGGGCATGGACATCATCTACGACGTCGCCCACAACATCGCCAAGATCGAGCGCCATCACCTGGACGGCAAGGAGATGACCCTCTGCATCCACCGCAAGGGGGCCACACGCGCCTTCCCGCCCGGCCATCCCGATGTACCAGCCAAGTACCAGGCGGTGGGCCAGCCGGTGATGGTGCCGGGCGATATGGGGCGCTACTCCTTCATCTGCGTGGGCACCGAGCGGGCGATGGCCGAGACCTGGGGCTCGACCTGCCACGGGGCGGGCCGTCTGATGAGCCGCCACGCCGCCAAGCGCGAGCTGCAGGGGGTGGACATCGCTGCTCGCCTAGCGGACAAGGGGATCCTGGTGCGAACTCAGAACAAGGCGGCCCTGGCCGAGGAGGCGAGCGAGGCCTACAAGGACGTGGCGGAGGTGGTGGACGTCCTGCACGACGCCGGCATCGCCCTGCGGGTGGCCCGCCTGCGGCCGATAGGGGTGGTGAAGGGGTAGAGGGGTGACGCCTTAGGGCCTATTATGGGCGAGGCGGGAGGAACGGAAGGGCGGCAGTCGGCTAGAACGATATGTAGGTGCTAGATGGGTTCAATACACCGTAGACTAAGGGCCTGGTTGCCATCATCGTGGCGTTTGCCTTTGCAGGCTCTTGCCATCGCTCTGGTGATCGTCGTCGTGAGGCTGCTCCTCGACTTGGCTGATCTGGAGCGCATCTCACTGAGCCCGCTGATCGTGACGATCATCACGGCGGACGTATTCGTGCTGAGCTTCATCCTCAACGGCGTCCTTTCGGACTACAAAGAGAGCGAGAAGCTGCCCGGGGATCTGGCTGCCGGCATGGAGTCCATTGCGGAGGATTGCCTCCTCCTTTGGCGCCACAAGCAGGCGGCGCCCGCCAGGGACTGTCTGCAATACGTGCTCGACCTCACATCTGCACTGAGGCGCTGGTTCTGCAAGGAGGAGCGTACTCAGAACCTCATGGATAAGGTCTACGGCCTGGGCGATTTCTTCATGGCCTTCGAGCCATTTACTCAAGCCAACTTCATCGTGCGCCTGAAGCAGGAGCAGAACGCGATATCGCGCACGGTAACCCGCATCCACACTATTCGTGAGACCGCTTTTGTCTCCTCTGGCCAGACCATGGCCAAGGTGGTCACTGTCTTGGTGTTGCTTGGCCTACTAACCGTTAAGATCCACCCATGGTACGAATCGGTGTTCCTCGTCGGCATAGTCGCGTGCTTCTTGAGCTATCTTATCCTGCTGATCAGCGATCTCGACAACCCGTTCGACTATGACGAGAAGGGAAAACCAAGGGGGCAGGAGATCTCACTCAAGCCGCTTGAGGATGTGGAGAGAAGGATCGCGCAGAAGCTGGAACTGGCGAACTCTGCTTCCACAGTGGCTGGCGAACCGCCATCGAAGGGGGGGTGAAACCCGCGGCTTGCGCCGGACTTACGGACCTACGGTCGTGGGTGGAACGGTTCAACACGAGGCAGGGCTGTCCGCCTTGCGGACTCCGCATAGCGGAGAAGCCCTGCAGCTACGACATGGTTCCTCTGCTTTGTAGTCGCAGACCTTCAGGTCTGCCTGCACAACTCTCTGCGGGTTAGAACTCCCTGTCTCCATCCAAGCTGCGGATTTCAATCCGCAGGCATGGTTCATCAGCTTGAGCTGGCTATGACGTGCGGCGGGAAGGGAACGCGCACCCCCTCCTCGACGAAGGCGCGGATCAGCCGCTTGCGTAGCTCGCCCAGCACCTCCCACTGGCGGATGGGCTCGGTGTCGCCCAGGATCTTGATGGCGATGCCCGACTCCCCGAAGGCCTCGACCCGCAGGACCTGCGGCGCGGTAAGGATCAGCGGCCCGAACTCGGCGTCGGCGGCCAGCTCGCGGCCGACGCGGTTGATCACCTCGAACACCCTGTCCAGGTCCTCGCCGTAGGCCACGCTGACGTTCAGGTTCACCCGCGACCACTCCTGGGTGAGGTTGCTGGCCACCGCTATCTGGCTGTTAGGCACGTGGTGGACCACGCCGTCCAGGTCGCGCAGGACGGTGCGGCGCAGGCCCACCTCCTCCACCTGGCCGGAGATGCCGGCCACGGTCACCACGTCGCCCTTGCTGTACTGATTCTCGATGAGGATGAACAGGCCATTAAGGACGTCCTTGACCAGGCTCTGGGCGCCGAAGCCGAGAGCGATGCCGGCGATGCCGACGCTGGCCAGCATGGGTGTGATGTTCACCCCCAACTCGGGCAGGATGGTGAACAAGGCCCAGACGACCAGGACGAATCGGCCCGACCCCCGAAGCACAGCAACGAGGGTGTGGCTCCGCTGCTCGATCTCTTCGGCGGGCTTGCCCCTCATCTGGCGGGCAACCGTCGGCCGGATGACGCGGGGGACGATCACCCTCAGAACGAGGTCGGCAACGAGGGCCAGGGCCAGGATCAGGAGTATGCGCAGGCCGTGGGTGAGGAGCCAATCGGTGACGCGATCCCAATCGATGTCGGGCGAGGTCACAAGGAATGGCATGGGGCGTTCCTCCTTCTTCTGACAGCGCATGTGCGTAGGGGCGGTCGGCCGACCGCCCCTACACTGTCGTTCGACATCCGTGTCAGGCTAGGTGCTCCAGCGGGGCGAAGCTGAGCAGCAGGCGCTTGATGCCCGCCTCGCCCTTGAAGGCCACGATCACCAGTTGGTCGCCGTCTTTCTCCTCCTGGCAGCTCACCACGATGCCCTCGCCGAACTTCGCATGGCGGACGCGGTCGCCAGCATGGAACGCCTTGGTGGGAGCCGCTCGCCCTTCGACGGGCTCAGGGTGAGCGGTGCTGGCGGCGATGAACCGCTCGCGGGTCGGCATGACCGTGGGGATGCGCTCGCGGGTGGTCACCAGGTCCGCCGGTATGTCAGCCAGGAAGCGAGAGGCCGGATTGTGGCCACCGAAGGCGCGGCGGAAGGCTCGCAGCAGGTACAGGCGCTCCTGGGCACGGGTCATGCCCACGTAGCACAGGCGACGCTCCTCCTCCATCTGGGCGGGGTCGTCGTAGGAGCGCATGTGGGGCAGCAGGCCCTCCTCCATGCCCACGATGAACACCACCGGGAACTCCAGCCCCTTGGCGGCATGGAGGGTGGTGAGGGTCACGGCGTCGGCCTTCTCGTCGTACTCGTCGATGTCGGTGATGAGGGCCGCGTCCTCCAGAAAGCGGGCGAGGGCCTCGGCCGGAGGCAGCTCTTCGTACTGGCTGGCCACCGCCCGCAGCTCCTGCACGTTCTCCCAACGCTCCTCGCCGTCGGGTCCGCCTTCGGCGGACTCCAGCAGGTAGCGGCGGTAGTCGGCCTTAGCGATGATGGCGTCCAGGAGATCGGACAGAGGCTGCGAGGGGGCGGTGTTGATCAGCTCGTTGAGCAGCTCTAGGAAGCGCAGGAGGGCAGCGGCGATGCGCTTCTGGAAGGGGTGAGAGGACGGGGCATCGCTCGTGGCAGGCGTGTCGGAGGATGGTTCGACAGGCTCACCATGAGCGGGCTGGGTTGGCTCACCATGAGCGGCTTCGGCACCGCTCACCCTGAGCTTGTCGAAGGGTGGTTCGACGGGCTCACCGTGGGCGGAGGGCGATTCCTGCTCGTCCAGGAGCTGGAGGGCAGCGTAGGGCGGTATCGCCAGCTCCTTCGACCAGCGGCCCAGCTCCTGCACGCTGCGCTGGCCGATGCCTCGCGGTGGCACGTTGATCACGCGCAGGAGGCAGACGGCATCGAAGGGGTTGTGAACCAGGCGGAGGTAGGCCAGGAGGTCCTTGATCTCCCGCCGCTCGTAGAAGCGGGTGCCGCCCACCAGGCGATAGGGGATGCCGCGGCGGACGAATGCCTCCTCGAAGGGGCGGGACTGGGCGTTGGTGCGGTACATGACGGCGAAGGCGCCCGGCGAGGAGGAGCCGTTCTTGGTGAGCGCCTCCACCTCTTCGGCCACGAAGGCCGCCTCCTCCTCTTCGTCGTAAGCCTCGCGCACCACCACCCGCGAGCCGCGCTCGTTCTCCGTCCACAGGCTCTTCTCCTTGCGCTGGCGGTTGACGCTGATGACGTTGTGGGCCGAATTGAGGATCGTCTGGGTCGAGCGATAGTTCTGCTCCAGGTAGACGACG
>Ga0315294_10003748_pt1 | contig 16576 bp, 16 predicted proteins | sample YL17G13_40_MG_FD_203626 | JGI IMG/M metagenome (GOLD analysis project Ga0315294, IMG submission 203626) | Sediment microbial communities from Yellowstone Lake, YNP, Wyoming, USA - YL17G13_40 | ecosystem: Environmental > Aquatic > Freshwater > Lake > Sediment | place: USA: Wyoming | collected... | reverse complement strand
CATGCCGCGATAAACTTCCTGCACATAACTCAAAGGGGTATTTTTAGTCAGGCCCAGGGATATCAATGCATAGGATGGCCATCCGCCGTTAGCCGCTATATCGCTTATTGAAACCGCGATGCTTTTTGCGCCTATAAGATAGGGGCTGTCGTCTTTTAAAAAATCCACCCCTTCGACCAGCATATCGCATGTTAAAAGCATATATTTATCACGGCTGAATTTGACCACCGCACAGTCATCGCCTATGCCTTTAACGACACCCTTTCCGGTCTTGACTTTTTTCTTAATCTCGTCAATCAAGCCAAATTCTCCGATCTTGCCTATATTCATAAGTATAACCCTACGAGCTTGGACCTGCGAGCTCAATTAACCTGCCTATATTATTCTTAAAAGGGCGACTAATAATACCCTTCTCCGTAATTATTGCGCTAATGAACCGGTGCGGCGTGACATCAAATGCCGGATTAAATACTTTGACGCCTGCGGGAGCAATCTTGTTCCCAAGAAGATTAGCCACTTCGCTCTTATCCCTCTGCTCTATGGGGATATCTTCGCCTGTAACAAGGCGCAGGTCAAAACTCGAAAGCGGCGCTGCCACATAAAAAGGAATGCGGTGATAGTGCGCTAATATAGCTAAAGCGTATGTCCCTATCTTATTCGCCGCATCGCCATTGCGCGCAATCCTGTCCGCTCCGGTAATGACCTTATCGATCTTTCCCTGGGCCATCAGCGACGCTGCGGTGCCATCGCATATAAGAGTGGCATCTACTCCCTTTCGCTTAAGTTCCCACGCCGTAAGCCTTGAGCCCTGAAGAAGAGGGCGCGTTTCGCAGGCATAGACCTTAGGCCTCTTGTTTTTAGCTTGCGCGGCATAGATCACCCCTAAAGCAGTCCCGTAATCCACGGTAGCCAATGCACCGGCATTACAGATAGTCAAGATCCTATCTCCGTGCTTTATTAATGAAGAACCGCACTCCCCGATACTGCGGCATATACGCATATCCTCTTGCATAATATCCAGGGCTTGCTTTAATATGGCGGATTTTATATCGGATATGGGCTTTTTTCTGTTTCCTAAAGCGGAATCCCGCATCCTTTTTAAGCCCCAGAATAAATTGACCGCAGTAGGACGGCTGGACCACAAATAGGAAGCCGCCTTATCCAGCTCGTCTAAAAATACCGCAAAACTCTTCGCCCGCGAATTCTTAAGCGCTAAAAATACGCCAAGAGCGGCAGCTACTCCTAAAGCCGGAGCTCCCCTGACCCGCATAATCTTTATTGCCTCAAAGAGGTCGCGGACATTATCTATGTATATGTACCGCAGTTCATGCGGAAGAGCGGTTTGGTCGATTATTTTGATGCGGCCATTGACCCAATCTATAGTTCTTATTTCCATTTAATGAATATTCTCATCAGCCTGGTTATGATACCCCTTTTGACCTTAATTGCGCTGTGGGGGCATGATTCCTGACAGCAAAAACAGGATATGCATTTAGAGTAATCCAAGACAAGACGGTCATTATAGACCGTAATGGCATTATTCGGACAGGTTTTGACGCAAGTCAGGCACATAACGCATTTTTTGCGGTCAAAAGAAGGATAAAAACGCACGACGATCTTAAAAAGGAACTTTTGAAAAACCTCCGGCACCTTCATGTTGAAGCTATTAGGAAATTTAAAAGGCTTGCCCGAGACATCTTTCAGGGGCTCACCCACAATCTCTATATCCTCCAGGTGGATGTTGCCTAATTTTCTCTTATGCCCTTCTTTTAGCATCGGCACATCCAATGGCTTTATGCCCATAATACGAGCCATAACACTGTCTAAGGCTATGGCATCTGCGCCCGCCAGCACTAAGCCCAGATTTCTAAGAATGCCGCTCGTTCCCGGGCCGTCTCCCTCCATAGCCACAATGCCATCTATAATACTCAAAGAAGGCCTGACGGTTTCGTATATATCAATCAGCATTTGCCCGAATTTTTCTACGGAGCAGTATTGTTTATGCAGTTCCAGCTTATACCTATCCGGGACCAAACCGAATAAATTCTTAATCGCTCCCGTAATAACGGTATAATTATGGGTCTTTAGCTTAGGGATTGAAATAATATAATCGCACTCGCTAAACCAGGTAGTCAAAAGGACCTTGCCATACCAGCGCCTGTTAACAAACTTTACCAAATCCACGCCTTCTTCGTCCGCCACTTTTTGGATGCCGGATTTCTCATAAACTACCTTCATCTCATTAGACTGGCCCGGCCAGACGCTTGCTCCATCTCCGACGTAGATCTTGGCGTCAACCTCTTTTAATAATCTTATTACTGCTCGCACTACTTCAGGATGCGTATCAATGGCAAAATCCGGGCCCTTGGCCATAAGAAGATTCGGCTTAATCAATACCTTACTTCCAGGTTTTATAAAATTAGATATCCCGCCGATTAAATCAACGGCGCGCCTTAGGGCCTTTTCTACTTCAGGATAATCGTAAGTTGCGCATCTGACTATCGAGATCTTGGACTTCATTTTAGATTAAACAGCCTCTTGGCGTTAGACGTCGTTATGTTTGCGATATCCTCAAGTGCCATATTTCTTAAATCGCCGATTTGCCGGGCCAGCTGTTCCACATACAAAGGCTCGTTCCTCCTGCCGCGGAATTCCTGCGGAGGCAAAAACGGCGCATCGGTCTCTAGTAACAACCTATCCAACGGCACCTTCTTAACTAATTCCCTTAAATCGTCAGCCTTTTTATAGGTAATGTTGCAGGTAAAAGAAACATGAAACCCGAGATCAAGGCATTCTGCCAAGAAAGGAGCATCTCCTGAAAAACAATGTACGACGCCGCTGAGAGGCGATCCCTCTTTTAAGATCCTTAACACCTCCTCCTTAGCGTTACGATTATGTATAACAAGCGGCAATTTACACTCTTTAGAGAGGCTCACCAAAGCTGTAAACATCTTCCTTTGGTTATCCCTGGAGGAATAGTCCTTATAGTAGTCAAGCCCGATTTCACCTATGGCTACGACCTTGGGCTGCCTGACTAAATCTTTTAATATCTTCAGGGCTTTATCGTCAAACCCATCAGCTTCGTGGGGATGAATGCCGACGGCGGCGTAAATCATATCGTACTTAGCGGCTAAGTCAACGGACCTTTCGGAACCCGTAATGCTAGAACCGATATTGATTATCGCCTCTACGCCTGAGAGGCGCGAGCGCTTTATTACCTCTTCTCTGTCAATATCAAATTCGGGAAAGTCTAAGTGACAATGCGTATCGATTAACATAAGTATCAGTTATTCCGGCCGCAAAACGCGGCTGACCAATAAGTACTTTGGCGAATTTTTTAGGTGTCGGTTTTTGAAGTATCAATACGAGGGAAAAGGGGCTTACCCTTATTGATTTCATCCCGGCCTATCTGTGCCATTATTGACTCGGCGGTCTTGGGCATAAAAGGATATATATTTTTAGCTGTTCCCCGGATTACCTCTACCAGTAAGAGAATAAAGCTCTTTAGCTCTTCGGACTTATTCTCCTTGGCTAAATTCCAGGGCTTGGTATCCTCAATATGCTTATTTGCCATATTTATTAATTCCCAGATGCTCTCTAATGCCGCGCTGAAATTACGTCCGGGCCCTGCCGCGATAGCCGATTTTATCCGGTTATCCAGGTCGTTAAGTTTTTCCCTTATCGCATCGGCCTGTATGTTTTTATTAGCTGACTTATCCGGGGGGATCGTCCCTTTATAATATTTCTCAATCATGGTCAGCGTTCTGTATAGGAGATTACCGAGGTCATTGGCCAGGTCGCTGTTGAATCTTTTAATAATGCCCTCCTCGGAAAAATTACCGTCCAGGCCAAAAGGGACGTCGCGCAGTAAAAAATACCTGTAGGCGTCTATCCCGAACCTGTCTACCATCTCCGCGGGAGAAACAACATTCCCGCGCGATTTAGACATCTTATCCGTTCCGATCAACCACCATCCGTGGGCGAAGATCCTCTTTGGCGGCTCAATATCAAGCGCGCGCAGCATAATCGGCCAGTATATGGCATGCTGCCTTAATATATCCTTGCCTATTAAGTGCAGGTCAGCCGGCCACCAGCGGGATTGATATCTATCCTTGCTGTCAAATGAGCCTACGGCGCTGATATAGTTTATTAAGGCATCGAACCAGACATAGGTGACGTGGTCAGGGCTAAAAGGAAGCGGTATCCCCCAACTCAAGCGTTCTTTCGGGCGCGAGATACAAAGGTCAGTCAACCTATTTAACTTCAAGAAGCTCAGAACCTCTTCACGGCGGCTCTCCGGCATGATAAAATCCGGATTATTATTTATGTAATCGATAAGCCAAGCCTGATACTCAGACAGCTTAAAGAAATAGTTTGTTTCGCTGATCTTATCTACGGGCCTCTTGCAATCCGGGCATAGCTGCCCTGTAAGCTGTGTTTCGGTCCAGAACGTTTCACAGGGTATACAATACCAGCCTTCATATTTTGCGGGGTAGATCAGTTCTTTTTTGTAGAGTATCTCTAATACCCGCTGCACGGTTTCGGTATGCCTAATTTCTGTGGTACGGATAAAATCATCGTAGGAAATATTGAGCTTCTCCCATAAGCCCTTAAACTGCACTACTACCTTATCCGCAAAATCCTGAGGAGCTAGCCCTTCGGCATCCGCTGCCCTCTGTATCTTCTGGCCGTGCTCATCAGTACCGGTTAGAAGCCAAACATTCTCAACACCGATAAGGCCTCGGAAGTAGCGCGCCAGGGTATCGGCTGCGATAGTAGTATAAGAATGCCCGATATGCGGCGAAGCATTGACATAGTATAGCGGAGTAGTTATATAGAATTTCTTGTCCATAAAATTACTAACTTGCTAGTTACTAGCTTACTAGTTACTGGCTTATTTATAGCTTATTACGACGACCTTGCCGTCTTCAAGCTCAATAGTCGCACAGCGCTTCAATATATTGACGCTGATTACCTTGCCCTTGCCTTCCTGAGTATGGATGCGCTCGCCTTCGCGCGGCAAGCCCTTGGAGAGAGCCTTATATGTTTCGTACTCATAAGAAAGACAGCACATCAATCTGCCGCACAGGCCGGAAATCTTAGTCGGATTCAAGGGTAAACCTTCCTCCTTAGCCATCTTTATGGTCACGGGCTCGAAATCCTTTAAGAAAGAGGCGCAGCAAAGCTGCCTGCCGCATGGGCCATAACCGCCAAAGAGCTTAGCCTCATCCCGTACTCCGATCTGACGCAGCTCGATCCTGGCCTTAAAAACCTTTGCTAAATCCTTGACCAACCCTCTGAAATCCACCCTGCCCTCGGCAGTGAAATAAAAAACTATTTTTGAGCGGTCAAAAGAATACTCGGCATCCACCAGTTTCATATCCAGCTTATGCTCCTGAATCTTCTTAAGGCAGGTACCGTAAGCGTCCCTTGTCTTAGCCCGCAGTTCTTCTATCTGCTTTAAATCACCATCCGTTGCTAGGCGGACTATTTTCTTTAAAGGCGCCTCCACCGTGACATTCAACAGCGCATCCGGAGTGCAAATAACGCGGCCATAATCTATGCCCCTATCTATCTCAATGATCACATAATCACCTTCTTTTAAAACGAACGCTGATGCGTCACAATATATAGCCTGCCCGGAATCCCTTAACCTTACCTCACACATAGACTTTTCCATGATTTACCCTCTCAACCTCAATCGTAAATTGCTCAACAATAGCCTTGGATTGATATTCTGCTCCAAGTACAACGACGTATCGGTCAGCAACTTTAACAATGAGTCTAAATCCGCAAAGGAATAACGAGGCATCGCACCTAAGAGCTCATCCAAACGGTCTAAATGCATCAATTCCATATGCGGCATACCGGTTTTTAAATAATATACGTCCCTCAGCCAGGAAGCTAATACGCTTAAAGCATTCCTGATATTATCCTTGGATGCGAACTCTCTAAAAACAGAGGCGCTCTCATCGCTAAAGAAATAATCTATGATCCTGTTCTTCTCATCCAGCGCGGATGTGCCTTTTAAACTTAAGGCCCTGCCGATCCTGCCCTCGCAGGAATATGCCAGGTAATGGCCTAAGATATCATCCAGGGTGTAATCTAAGCGAAGCATCTGCGCTAAGGCATCCTTGCGTAAAGGGAAAAATCTTACCTTTTGACAGCGCGATATGATAGTAGGAAGAAGCAGCTGCGGTTTAGAGCTGATCAGAATGATCAAGCTGTGCGCAGGAGGCTCTTCCAGGGTTTTCAAAAAAGCGTTGGAGGCTTCGATCGTCAAAAGATGGGCATTATCGATGATAAATACTTTGAATCTGCCTTCATACGGCCGAAGGGCTATGGATTCCTGAAGCTGGCGGATATACTCTATTTTTATGGCATCACTCGCCTGAGAAACGCCTAGCGCAGTCTCGCGCGGCGGTATCCAATGCACATCAGGATGATTTCCGGAATCTATTTTTAGGCACGAGGCGCAGGCATCACAGGAGTCCTGTGCATCATTATTAAGACAATTCGCGCTCTTGGCAAGCATCTTAGCCACTAAACCCTTGCCTATACCATCGGGGCCTAAAAATAAGTAGGTAGAGCTCATCCTCTCCTGCTTTAAGGCGGACTGCAATATCGAAATAGGCACATTATGGCCTTTTATCTCTTTAAACGACATAATAACCCCTCTGCTAATTCCCTTATCTGTTTCTGCGTCTCAGTTTTAAAATAATTGACCCTTACTACTTTTATCCTTTGCGGCTCCTTAAGCGCAAGCAAAAGATAACCCTGCCTGACCCGCTCGTGATAACTTACCGCTCTCATTTCAATCCTATCTTTGATCTTACCTGCCCTCTTTAAGCCGTCTTTCGTTTTAAGGTCTAAAAAAATGGTCAGATCAGGCTTTAGCGACAGGGTCGCAAAGCGCCCTATGGTCCTTATGGTGCCCAAATCCAATCCGGCGCCATAACCTTGATATGCCAGGGTAGAATCTAAAAATCTATCACAGACAACAGACTTGCCTTTTTTGAGGGCGGGTAGAATGACCTGGCGGACTAACTGCGCCCGGCTGGCCATATAGAGCAGCATTTCTGTCGGCATTGCCATATCATTATTCTTCTTATCCAAAAGGATCCTTCTTATTTTTTCGCCGATCTTAGTGCTGCCTGGCTCGCGGATATAGAGCACCGGAAAGCCTCTTTGTTTTAAGTAATAAAAGAGCAGGCTGGACTGCGTGCTTTTTCCCGAACCCTCAGACCCTTCAAAAGTAATAAATAAGCCTTTCATAAGCCCTATTTCCTTCGCCAGATAGTCCCAGATGTCGTATCTTCCAGGATGATGCCCTGTTCTTCTAATTCCTTCCTAATCTCATCCGCCCGCAAAAAATTTTTGCTACTGCGCGCCTCATTCCTCTCAATAATCTTCTTATCGATCTCAACAGATGCCGCATCCCGCCCCGCAGCTGTTTCGAGGAAACTTGATTCTATCTTCTTTTTCAACTCTATGTCAAATATCTTAAAGCACCCTTGTATTTTATTTCTTATAGATACGCTTTCGGCAATCGCGCCCTGAGCGATAAATTGATTTCCCTTATCAAGAAGTTCAAAAATCCATCCTAAGGCTTGAGGCATATTAAAATCATCATCCATTGAGGCAATGAATTGATTCTCTATTTCCTTAACCTGGCCCATGTTCACCTTTGATTTATGGATAAGCCTCTCCTTATCTTTTAGCTGCTCTACCCTGCCGAAGAAATTCTCAATGTTCTTGAGCTGTTTTTCTGCCGCCGCTATTTTTTCCTGGGTATAATCTATGGGGTGCGAATAGTGCGCGCTTAAAAAGAACAGCTTTAAAATATCGGCCCTGCCGTTGCTGGCTATAAAATCTTTGATCGTTACAAAATTTCCAGAAGATTTAGCCATTTTCTGGCCGTTTATCGTTAAGAGCCCATGATGGATCCAGTATCTGGCAAATGGCTTTCCGGTAAGAGCCTCTGCCTGTGCGATCTCATTTTCATGATGAGGAAATATTAAGTCCCTGCCGCCGGCATGGATATCAAGAGTTTGCGTGCCGAGGAATTTCATGCTCATGGTAGAGCATTCGATATGCCATCCCGGCCTTCCTTTACCCCATGGGCTGTCCCATGAGGGCTCGCCCTCTTTGGATCTCTTCCAAAGAGCGAAATCCAAAGCATCCTTTTTATTCTCACCCGGCTCGACCCTGGCGCCTGCCATCATCTGGTCTACGGATTGCCCTGAGAGCTTGCCATAACCCTGGAACTTTCTCACCGCAAAATACACGTCTCCTCCGGACTCATAAGCAAAGCCTCCCTTGATCAAACCCTCTATATGCTTAATCATCTCGGTGATATTTTCAGTAGCCTTAGGTTCATAATCGGCAGCGGCTAAACCCAGGCTCTTTAAATCCTGGTAATATGAATCGGTGTACTTTTTAGCTACGCTGTCCCAGCCGCTATTAAGAGCCCTGGCGCGATTAATGATCTTATCGTCAATATCTGTGATATTGCGCACGAACTTGACGTTAAATCCTCGGTTTTGCAGATAACGCCTTATCACTTCAAAGATATACAGGCTGCGCGCATGCCCCAGATGACATTCATCATAAACCGTGACCCCGCAGGTGTAGATGTTAACTTGCGGCGGATTTAAGGCTAAGAACTCTTCCTTCTTTTTGGTGAGCGAATTATATATGTGGATAGCCATTTATAAGAATCGTTTAGGTAAATGCGGTAAATGGGGGACGGTTCTATTTTTGTAATAAGCCTATCTGATTGAAAAAATAGAACCGTCCCCATTTTTTATTGCTTTGGCCGTCCTTCCAAATTCTGGACCCTCTTTTCCAGCTCCTCAATACTCTGCATTATAGGATCAAGAATGTGCACATGGTCAAGGCTGATATCTATTTTCTTTCCATCCTGTTTGGTAATCCTCCCCGGGACTCCTACCACGGTAGAATTGGGCGGGATATCCCTTACCACCACCGCATTGGCACCGATATAAGAATTATCGCCTATCGTGATATTGCCCAGGACTTTAGCGCCTGTTCCGATAACTACGTTATTGCCGATAGTCGGATGACGCTTGCCCTTTTCTTTCCCGGTCCCTCCCAGCGTTACCCCTTGATAAATGGTAACGTTATCGCCCAGTATTGCGGTCTCTCCGATCACTACGCCCATACCGTGGTCAATAAAAAGATTTTTTCCGATTTTTGCGCCGGGATGGATCTCAATGCCGGTAAAAAACCTGCTTAGCTGGCTTAACATTCGGGCAAAGAAAAATATCTTCATTTTATAAAGTAAGTGGGAAATTCGATAAGCCACCAGAGCATGCAGCCCCTGATAAAGCAGTAATACCTCAAGGAAATCCTTGGCGGCGGGATCCCTGTCCATCGCGCCTTTGATCTCTTGATAGAAAAAGATAGAAATAATAAGCAGCTTTAAGATGTAAATCCCAAGCAAAGCTCCGATAATATATAAAATAATCATGTTCACCTCTGCTCTAGAAGAACGCTCGCCCAGGCAGCAATAGCCTCTTCTTTGCCTAATTCGCCCAGGCCCTCATTGGTCTTAGCTTTTACTGATATCTTATGCCTCTCAATATTCAAGGTCGCGGCAATGGTTTGTGCGATTCTGTCTTTAAACGGCTCAAGCCGGGGCTGCTCCGCAATCACTACCGTATCCACATTGCCGATAATATAGCCCTTGCCTTCAACGATAAGCAGCACTTTCTTCAATAGCTCCGTACTGCTAATGCCGCAGTAAGCAGCATCGGTATCCGGAAAAAGCTCGCCTATATCCCCGTAGCACATCGCACCCAGCAGCGCGTCGCATATCGCGTGCAAAAGCGCATCACCATCAGAATGCCCAAGCAGCCCTTTGATATAGGGGATCTCTACTCCCCCCAGGAATAATTTCCTACCTTCAGCTAAACGATGAATATCATACCCTATGCCAATTTTGCACGCCATATCGCCTCCGCTAATATTAAATCTTCGGGAGTGGTTATCTTTATGTTGTAATATGAGCCCGCCGCTACGCTTACTCTTACTCCCAATCGCTCAACAAGCATCGCGTCGTCCGAAACGAACCTATCCTTACATCTGCTATAGGCCTTAAGGATAATGTCCTTCCTGAATACCTGGGGAGTTTGGATCTCGCGCAAATTATCTCTAGGTACTGTTGATTTCACAACTGTGATATTCTTATGACTAACCGGCCAACGGTAATTCCCGACCTTTTTTATGGTTGCTTTAACGGGGACTCCCGCCGCTGCCGCGCCGCATTCAAGGGCCGATTCTATGACGCACTTAAGCAGCGCTTCGCTGACAAAGGGCCTGACCGCATCATGGATTAAAACATAATCGCTCTTATCGCTAAGTGCCCTTAATCCGTTCTCAACCGATAGCCTGCGAGTCGAACCCCCGAGAAAAACACCCTTAATTTTTTTTATGCGGTACCGTTTTAAAGCGGATTTGATCAAGGCGATGTTAGAGGGATTGCCTAGAAGTATGATCTCCTTGATATAGGCGTTTTTGCTTAGCGCCGAGACAGCACGTATAAAAATAGGCACACCGGATATTGCTACCAGCGGCTTGGGCACCTTTGAGAGTAGCCTTAAGCCGCTTCCTGCCGCCGGGACTATAGCTGCGATATAGGGTAAAAGGCGCCTGCGCAATTTATCTTTCCACCTTAGTGAATATCATCCTGCCGGCCTGAGTCTGTAATACGGAAGTTACCACAACCTTGACCTCCTGGCCAATTAGCCTGCGCGCATCTTCCACCACGACCATGGTGCCATCCTCTAAATAGCCGATTGCCTGGTTATATTCCTTGCCTTCCTTGATAAGCTTAATATGCATATTCTCACCCGGGAAAAACACAGGCTTTAAGGCATTGGCCAGCTCATTGATATTTAACACCTTGACTCCCTGAAGGCTGGCGATACGGTTAAGATTGAAATCCACCGTTAATATCTTTGCCTCCAAAATCTGGGCTAACTTTACCAATTTTGCGTCCACCTCTTTTATATCGGGGACCTCGTCTTCATGTATTGTAATATCCGCTCCCGCCTCTTTCTGCAAGGTGTGCAGTATCTCAAGACCTCTTTTACCCCTCTGCCTTTTAATGGGGTCGGTTGAATCCGCGATCTGCTGCAGCTCTCCCAAGACAAAACGAGGCAGCAGGATCCTTCCGCTGACAAACCTACACTTCCAAATGTCGACTATTCTGCCGTCAATGATTATGCTTGTATCTAGAAGCGTCACTTCGTCCGACTGATCTTCGCGCCGCAGCCTTACATATGGGATGATAATATTGAACTCATCTTTTCCGCGCAGGCCGATGACCATGCCCAGATAGCAGAATATCAATGTAAGGGATACGCGCACAAAATTCAGGGTGAGCTCCGGAACCTTAGCCAGGCTAAAGGCGTCTCCGATCAACTTGGCGATAATCAAGCCGAATATCAAACCAAAGACCGAGCTGGAGAGCCCCCTTACGGAAACCCGCCTCAACCCTATCTCAGAAAGTATGATCATTCCCCCGACCAAAACCCCGATAGCCCCTCCTAAAAAATGCGCGTGCACTGCCTCGCCGGTCTGATACCCCACGGTGGCACAGCTTAAAATAAAAAGAATACGCAATAACAATAAATTCATGCTCCCCTCCTTTATAAATATATATAAACCATATATATGTTTATACGTTGGCGCTGCTATTACGCACTTTTCCGGTTGAAATATCAAGAGCCTCTTTCAAATTGTCAACCGGCATAAGGTCAAGCGCGCCCTTATAATGTAAATTTTTTAAATTATTTTTAGGAATGACGCAATGCTTAAAGCCCAGCTTCTCCGCCTCATTTATTCTTAAAGTAACTTGCGAGATGCTCCTTATCTCTCCGGCCAACCCTACCTCGCCTAACACTACCGTATCGGATAGGACCGCTCTGTCAAGAAAAGCAGACGCTACCGAAGCGCACACTCCTAAGTCGCATGCCGGATCTTCTATCTTGATACCGCCGGCGATATTCACAAATATATCCTCCATCTCCAAATGCAACCCAATCCTTTTTTCTAATACCGCGATCAAAAGGCTGAGTCGATTATAGTCAAACCCCTGTGAGCGCCTTTGGGCATAACCGAAACTGGACTTACTCACCAAAGCCTGGATTTCTACCAGCAAAGGGCGGCTGCCCTCCAATACCGAAGAAACCACTGAGCCTGAAATACCCTTTGGCCTTTCGGAAAGAAAAATCTCAGAAGGGTTCTTTACTTCTAAAAGCCCGCCGGGGCCCATCTCAAACACCCCAATTTCATTAGTAGAGCCAAACCTGTTCTTTACCGCCCTTAAGATCCTGTAAACGGAAAACCTGTCACCCTCAAAATAAAGCACGGTATCAACAATATGCTCAAGCACCCGCGGCCCGGCCAAATTTCCTTCTTTAGTAACATGCCCGATGATGAATACCGGCGTATTAGTGCTCTTAGCAAGTTGCGTGAGAATGCCGGCGCATTCCCTTACCTGGCTGACGCTTCCCGGCGATGAACTGATGGAGGGCTCAAAGATCACTTGTATAGAATCAATAATGACCGCATCAGGCTTTAATTTCTTAATATACTCTACGATCAGCGACAGGTCCGTTTGGCTTACGATATACAAGTTCCCTTTATCATGGGTTCCGAGGCGATTCGCGCGCAGCTTTGTCTGCCGCACGGACTCTTCACCGCTGACATAGAGAACGGTGTATCCGCTCTTAGTGAGCTGATTGGAAACCTGCAGGGAAATAGTGGACTTTCCGATACCGGGATCGCCGCCGATCAATATGACCGAGCCCGAGACAATCCCGCCGCCTAAGACCCTGTCAAGCTCCTTGATCTCCGTCTTAATACGCGCCGACTCTTTTACCTCTACATCTCTTAATAAAACCGGCTCCTCGGTATATAAAGACCGCCTCTCACCAGCCTTGGGCTGCCGGCGTTCGGTAAAATCCTCTTCCACGAATGAATTCCAGCTGTTACAGTCAGGGCAGCGGCCCAACCACTTAGGCGACTGATATCCGCAATTTTGACAGGTAAATACGGCTTTTGCTTTCATAATGGTTAACGCATCACCTACCGGTTATCGGATTGGAGACTGCCTTGTCCCGCTTATCATCCTTGAGAGGCTTAGAGCTGGGCTCAGGTTTTTCCTTGGTCTTCCAGAACAGCTTCCAGGGGTTCTTTCTTATCTCGCTGATCAAAGCCTCTATTTCGTAATACAACCCGTCATCGTATAAAAGCTTGCCCAGAGTCCCCTCTTTATTCTTGATCCTATTAATGCCGTCTTCAACGTTATCGGCGATCTCCTTGGCGGTCCTCATCACCTCATGCATCGGGATAGGATCCAGGCCTACTATCATATCATTAGGCCTGACCACCGAAGCGTAATTGACCCCCGGCATGATCTCAATATATTTCTCACCCAGAAGGCCGAGGGTATTGACCCATATCGTAGAATCAACGGGGATATTGACATCCTTACTCACCCAGGCTAAAACGTTAATGTCCGTCTTTTGATTTTTCAGGTCGGTTGAGACCTTGATATCCCTTACTTCTCCCACGTCTACTCCGGCAAACCTTACCGGTGCACCTATTTTAATGCCGTTTACAAAGTTAAATCTGATGGTGATGTCGTATCCGAGGTTCCAGGTTTTAAAATCCCCTATCAACAAAACAAAACTCACCAGTATAATAAGGCCGATAAAAACAAATAAACCAATCTTTAATTCCAGTTTTCTGTCGGACATCGTATAGTTCTCCTCTATTTATTGGCCGCTAGGGCGTCTGTAATAGGCCCGCTCGCCAGGCCGTTAATAAACTGGTGTACCACGGGATCATCAAGTTTTTGTATTTCATCGGGCGTGCCTTCAGCGATGATCTTGCCCTGATACAACATCGCGATCCTGTCCGCGACCTTATAGGCGCTTTTCATATCATGAGTAACGACGATGGAAGTCTCACCCAGCTTATCATGCAGGCTTCTAATAAGGCTGTTTATGCTGTCGGCAGTGATGGGATCGACCCCGGTAGTGGGTTCATCATAAAGGATGATCTCCGGCTTTATACATAATGCCCTGGCGAGCGAGACGCGCTTACGCATGCCGCCGCTCAACTCCGAAGGCATTAATCTCTCGATACCCTGCAATTCCACCATATCCAGGGCTTCTCTTACCCTGTCAGCCACATCCCCGGGATGAAGACGCAGATGCTCAATCAACCCGAACCCGACATTTTCTCCGACAGTGAGAGAATCAAAAAGAGCGCCGCCTTGAAATACCATACCGATCCTCATGCGTATGGATTTTAGATCCTTATCGTCCAGGCTGCCGATATCATTTCCACTGACTGATACACGGCCGCTATCAGGCTTCATAAGGCCTACTATATGCTTAAGTAAGACGCTTTTGCCGCAACCGGAGCGCCCGATAATGACCTTAGTCTCGCCCTTACTGACCTTAAGGCTTAAATCATCCAAAACCTTATGGGAATTAAAAGATTTACTTAGGTTATCTATCTCTATCATGGAAATATAAAATAAAACAAAGCAGTGAAGAAGCAATCCGCCGCAATGATCATAATAAAACTCTTGACCACCGCATTGGTAGTCGCCATACCCACACCCTCTGCTCCGCCTTTTACGTTAAATCCTTCATAGCATCCCACAAACGCGATGATCATGCCGAAAAATACGGTCTTTAATAATCCGGTCAGCAGATCCTTTATTAAAAGAGAATCAAAGGTGATATTCAGGTACATGGTAGATCCGATATTCAATTTATAGACGCAGATAAGATACCCTCCGATTATCCCTATGATATCGGAATACAATGTCAAAAGCGGGAGCATAAAAGTGGCGGCTAATAACCGGGGCACGACCAGATACTGAACGGGGTCAGTGCCAAAGGTTTGCAGGGCATCTATCTGCTCGGTCACTGTCATACTTCCTATTTCCGCAGTTATCGCGGCGCCGCATCTTCCCGCCACGATAAGAGCCGTTAGGACCGGGCCCAGCTCTCTTACCACCGAAACGGCGACAATGCTGGCGATATACATCTCCGAACCCAATCGCTGCATTTGAACCGCGGTCTGCAGTGCTAATATTACGCCGATAAAGATCGCCACCAGAGAAACAATCGGCAAGCTATCGGAGCCTATCTTATTCATCTGCTCCACTACCCGTTGTTTCTTAAAAGGCGGCTGGAATGACCAATAAAAGCCCTGGGCGCATAATACCGCCAAGCCTCCCAGGAAATAGATAAACTGCATGATGTTGTTGCCGATATAAAAGAAAAGTCTATTAAACATGGCTCTTATCCAAAGACTAACTCCGGCCCCCCATTGTGGATGACCTTTACGACACTGTTTTCTTTAAAGTGGCCCGATATTATCTCTTTGGCTAAAGGATCCTCCAGGTACCTCTGGATAGTCCTCTTTAACGGGCGTGCTCCGAAAACAGGGTCAAAGCCCTTTTCAATAATAAAATCCTTTGCGGAAGAAGCGACCTCCATATTGATCTTTTGCTCTTTCAGCCTTTCTATTACAAAATCCAATTCTAAATCGACGATCTGGGTCAGGTCTTCCTTGACTAAAGCACGGAAAACTATGCTATCATCGATGCGGTTCAAAAATTCCGGCTTAAAGGTACGCTTGACCTCATCCAGAAGCTTATCTTTCATCTCCTGATAGCTGACTTCGTCCTTCTGGTTCTTAAATCCGAGGGAGCTTTGTTTGCGTATTGCCTCGGCTCCGATATTGGAGGTCATAATGATAACAGTATTCCTGAAATCCACCTTTCGGCCGAAGCTATCAGTGAGCCTTCCTTCTTCAAATACCTGCAAGAGCAGATTGAATATGTCCGGGTGAGCCTTTTCTATTTCATCCAGAAGTATCACCGCATAAGGCCGGCGCCTTATCTTCTCGGTCAGCTGTCCCCCCTCTTCATACCCCACGTATCCGGGAGGAGCGCCGATAAGGCGGGAGACGTTAAACTTCTCCATATACTCAGACATATCAAGCTGCACCAAAGCATCCTCATCCCCAAACATAAACTCTGCCAGCGCCCGGGCAAGCAGGGTCTTGCCTACGCCTGTAGGCCCCAGAAAGATAAAGGAACCGATTGGCCGGTGCGGATCTTTAATACCGGCGCGCGAACGCCGCACGGCATCAGCAATGGCGGTAATCGCCTCCTGCTGGCCGATTACGCGCCTATGCAGCTCATCCTCAATTTTTAACAGCTTATCACTTTCCTTCTCTTCCAGGCGATAAAGCGGTATTCCGGTGCACTGCGCTACAATCCTTACAATATCCTCCGACTTTAACTCCGGGCGCATTTTATCCTTGGCCTGCGCCCATTCTTTATTCAGATTCTCAAGATCAGCGCGCGCCGCCTTCTCCTGGTCCCGTAATTGGGCAGCCTTCTCAAAATCCTGGCTCTTGATATACATCTCCTTATCCTTGCGCAGCTCTTCTACTTTTACTTCAAGCTGTTTTATCTGTGGAGGAGCGATAAGGGTATTGAGCCTGGCGCGTGAGC
>Ga0315294_10003747_pt1 | contig 16576 bp, 11 predicted proteins | sample YL17G13_40_MG_FD_203626 | JGI IMG/M metagenome (GOLD analysis project Ga0315294, IMG submission 203626) | Sediment microbial communities from Yellowstone Lake, YNP, Wyoming, USA - YL17G13_40 | ecosystem: Environmental > Aquatic > Freshwater > Lake > Sediment | place: USA: Wyoming | collected... | reverse complement strand
TTCGTGATGGCAGAAATGTCCACGACATCGGAAGCGTCGGCTGTGGCGATGACCCTGGCGGGATACTTGGTGTCGATGACGGGGGGCCAGGGGTAGTCGGGATATTCCACGTTCAGGGTTGTTATGCCGAGAGCCGCGGCAGTGGCCTTGTCGAGGATCTGTGCGCTGATGACCTCGCCGTACGTGTTGGCGCTGCCGACATAGGGCTCCGGCTCGGGGAAAGTGACGATGTCGGGCCAGAGCTTGGGGAGGTAATCGTACGCCGTGCCGCTCAGGTAGAGCGCGCCGCCGTCCTCGACCCACGATTTGAGCGCGAGCTCGGAGCCTGCGACGCTGATTTCCAGCGACGAGTTTATGAAGATGGCGTCGAACTGCGACAAAACGCCCGAGTTTCCCATAGAATTCAGGCTGAGGTTGTAGTAGGGGAAATCGAAATCATCAAGGACCTCCCCGACATCGTCATATCCGGCCTTGGTGACGGCAACTTTCGGTAGCTCGGCCTTCTGGGCCTGATGCGCCTCCAGCTTACGTGCGTATCCTCCCGATACCGACCAATGGTAGGTGAGATTGCCGCCTTCGACATCGGCGGTGACACGCACGTCGGTGTTCGGAGCGACAGGTCCGGGGGGATCGAGAACGATGTCCTTTATTCTGGGCGCGTCGATGCTTTTGGAGCATCCGGAAGTCAGAAGAATCAAGATTCCGATGACGGCAAGTGAGGTGAGTCGGTATTTCATGGTCTTACAACCCTCCATTGATTACTTGAGAAGCAGGACGGGAGCGGCGGCGTGCCTGAGGACTTCCTCGGCGACCGATCCCAGGAAGAGCTCCCTGATGGGCTGGTCTCCGAACGCTCCCAGGCAAATGAGCGCCTGGGGCTTCTGAGAGCTCGCGGCGAGGACGGCTTTCGCGGGATGCGTCTCAGTCTGTTGATATGTAAACTGTGTATCGAACGATCCGGAGATCTCGCGGGCTTCCTCAATAACGCCCTCGCGCCACTTCGCATCGGTCCCGCTGGTGATGATGTCCACCGGTACGCGCATGCTTTCGCCGATCATTCCGGCCCACGCGAGCGCCTGCCGGCTCCGTGGGCGGTTGTCGAAACCGACAATGACGGAATCGACCGGCTTGAAATCACCGGTGGCGAGGAAGACCGGACAGACGCCTCTGCGGATGACGGTCTCGCTTGTTCCGCCCCACAACCCGGCCTTGTACTTGTGCATCTCCCCCCACAGACCCATGAAGACGACATCGTAGTTCTCCGAGTAGTCGCTGAGGAGTTTCGGTGGATTGCCGGATTCGACCTTCGCGGAATACTCCACAGGATCGGGCGAGTCAGGCTTCAATTCGGGCCAGGAGGCGAGTTCTTTGAGGAGATCGTCTCCGTGTGCGAGGAGCCTGGCCTTGAGCTCGAGCTTGGCACGCTCGCGCGGGAGCAGGTCTCCAAGCGTACCGATGCCCTGAAGGGCGAGGACGGTGATATCGAACAGGGGATTGGCCAGCAGACGTTCGTCGGCGATGAACAGGATGCTGATCGCACCGGGTACGCCGCGCGCGAACTGTATCGCGTACCGCAGCGCCGCCTTCGACAATTCCGAACCCTCGTAAGGCACAAGATACCGTTTCATCAGGCCTTATCCTCACTGTCTTCTATCGCGTGCCCTGCGTCGCCGGCGATTTCCCGGGTGATGCGGGTCGTGAGAGAAAACCAGAGCGTGGAGAGGAACAGCATGGTCGGGACAAGATAGGCAAGGGTTTTCCAGTACGGCTGGACGGGTTGCGTGGGCACGATGGCTGAGTCGATGACTCTCACCGGATGAACGCCGTACTCCTCTCCGATCTCGACGATGCTGGAGATCCTGTCGAGGAAGTCGACGGTCGCGTTGGCGGCGTTCTGAGCTCGGATCGCCGGACGGATCTCGGCCTCAAGCTTCGGCAGTTTTTCAAGCTGAGAGTAGGTCGCCTCCGCCCGCGCCTTGTAGAGATAGTTCTTGATGATGTCTTTCTGGAGCTCAATGAGCAGCGTGTCTTTCTCTACGTCGAGGCCCAGCTTGTACTGGTCGGCGATGTAAGCCGAGAGGGAAGCGGCTTCCTGATCGAGGCGCATCCGCTTGACGTTGCCGGGAGCGAGACTCTCCCTTGAGACCTCGGACATCGCGTTTATCATCGCGAGGCGGAATCGCAAACCTGCCAGAACCAGGTCCTTGACCATTGTCGTGTCCGGGGGAGACTGCGGCTCGGAGAGGAGGTCGCGACGCTTTCGATTCTCTCGGATCTGCCTCAGGGCCGCAAGAACAGACTCGGTCTCGGCTTCACTGATGTAGCTTCTCTCAAGCGCCTTGGCGTAGGCCTTGACCCATTCCTTCGGGGCTGCGAGGAGGTCGGGGACCTGGTAGAGCTGGGCGATCCTGTTGACTTCCGTTTGAGCGACCTTTTCTTCATCTTTGGCTCTCGCCAGACGCGCCCTCAGAATCGGGGAGACATAGGTGGCCTGAACCGCCTCCTCCATGAAATCCTCCAGGCCGGAAGCGAACCTGTTACAGAAATCCGCGGCAAGCTCCGGGTCCTTGTATGTGTACGAGAGCTTGAGCACGTTTCGGTCGCCGTCGTACTCGTAGCTCAGGTTCAGAAGGAACTTGTCGTAGAAATCGGTGATACCGTCGTATTCCTTGGGGTCGTAAAGGCTGTTCAGCCTGTCGCCGATCACGCGGTCGGCCATGTTGACGGAATAAATGATGTTCGACAGCTCGTACTGCTGCTCTACAGCGGTCTCTTCGAACACGATGGGCAGCGGATTGGTCTGCAAGCCGGAGATGTCGAACTGCTGCTGCTCGCTGAGGTTCTTGAAAGCCAAGGTGGTCTCGGCTCGGTACCACTTCGGACGGGCGAGGTGAAGGCCGACGGTGTAAACGATGCAGACGATAATGACCGCAAGGTATCGGCCGCGGTTCTGAAAAATCACGTCTCTCATGAAAACGCCCAGCACGTCGCGATGAGGATAACACAGGCCGACCCCGTACGGAATAGCGAGTGTCGTTCCCCGGGAGCGACATCTGTGTATAATGGCGGCCGGACACATCGGTGAATTCATCGGGTTTCGGCTGGAGCTGATCGAGAGGATGAAAAAGGGCGACGAAATCGAACTGCAGATCGAGGACATTACATCGTCCGGATGGGGAGTGGGTCGGGCGCACGATGAATCCGGATCGTCGGCAGTGGTCTTTGTGCCCGGCACGGCTCCCGGGGAGAAGGCCGCGGCGAGGATAACCGAGTGTCGGAAGAACCATTACCGGGGAGAGCTCGTACAGTTGACACATGCGAGCCCCGACAGGAGAACGCCTCCCTGCCGCTTCTTCGGGGCATGCGCGGGCTGCTCGCTTCAATTCCTTTCATATGAGGCCCAGTGCGAGGCGAGGATGAGAAGGGTCGAGCGAATTCTCTCGCGGGCGTCCGGGAACCTGCCGGCGCATACGACCGCAGTTCGATCGCCGAAGGAATTCGGTTACCGGACGCATGTGTCCGTGGCGACTCAGCGCAGCGGGAGCGAGGTGGCGATCGGTTTCACCGACCCGGACACGAGGCGAGTCGTCGACATATCCGAGTGCCTGCTGATCCCCGAATGGGGAAACAAGGCTTTGGGACAGCTCAGGAGAAGCATCGCGCGCGCGGCGGAGAGGCTCGAGGACGAGTTCCGCCTGAGACTGTTTTTCGATCATCCTTCGCACAGGACCTACGTTGTCAACCCGAGGGGGCCGCTCAAAATGCATCGGCACGTTTCCTCGGCGCTCGACGAGGTGCTTGCGGGCTTTCCCGATCCCCAGACGGTGAAGCGGGAAGTGGACGGGGTCACGCTGAGGATTCATCCGGCGAGTTTCATACAGGCGAACTACTATCTGGGTCCGGAGATGTATCGGCGAGCGAGGGACATGGCGGAAGTGAGGATTGAGGACACGGTGCTGGAGCTGTACGCGGGGAGCGGATTTTTCACGCTTGCGTTCGCCCGGACCGCGTTGAAGACAATGGCGCTGGAGGCGGATCGGAGAGCCTGCGACAACCTGGCGAAGAGCGCGGAGGAAGTGTTGAAGGCTGCGCGGAAAGCGAAGGAACGCGAGCCGGACATCGGCGTCTTCCAGGGAAAGGCGGAAAGTCTGACGGACAAAATCATGCAGGAGTTCGGGCCTTCGGTGGTGATAGCGAATCCGCCGCGCAGCGGGCTTCACAAGAAAGTCCTGGAGTCGATCACGGGCTGCGCGAAGGTCAGGCGGGTCGTGATGATATCTTGCGACCCCTCGACCTGCTCGAGGGACATGAAGGGATTGTCGAGTGCGGGTTTTGCAGCGGATGACGCGGTAGTGCTGGACTGCTACCCCCAGACGGCGCACGTTGAGATGATTGTTGCGCTCGCCCGCTAGAAGCCGGGACCGGCGCGATCACTGTCCGGGACCTTCCTCGGTCCTCTCTTCGACGGCCTCCGGCGCACCCATCCCCACGGTCACTTGTGGCCCGCCGGCTGAAGGCCCGACCATGAGACCTGTCTCGCCGGGGCCGACGAGATGGTAGAGGACGAAGTAGCCGTGCCTTGTGATCTCTTCGAAACGCCGGCTGAATGTATCGTCGGTAGGCAGTTCAATGTCGATGGCGTACTGGGACTGCTTGATGGCACGCGACTCGTTAACGAGCAGGAAGTCGCAGCCCAGCGAATCGAGGTACTTGTACAACTCGTCCCCGCTCGTGGCGTGCTTCATGAAATCGAAATGGTTGGCGTACCCGAAAAGTCCGCCGATGAGCTTGCAGTCGACATAGAACCGTCGGTTCTCGCAGCTCAGCCCGTAGATTATCGTGTTGTCGGTGAAAACGAGGCTCGAGGGCGACACTTCGCCCTTGGCGACCTTCTCCTTGCCGAGGCTGATCTGCAGGTTGATGACCTCGTTGATCAGGTAGACGCCGGGGATTTGGGTGTTGATGGCTTTCTGGCGAGCGCCGTCGGTGAAGGCGATGGTCGTGCCGCTCGTCTCGGTGAAAATCGTCGTCCTGTAGAAGAACCCGAAAGCAAGAAGGACCAGAAGCACGACCCACGCAAGGTGTGTCTTGTTCTTCTGTGAGAACTTCTCGAGCCGGAAGACATCGATCATTCCCCAGGCGCCGAGAAGGACTTGCAGAGGATAGACGCCGAGCATGTATCGGATGTGGAGGATTTTCTCGATCACGAGCCAGTAGGTATAGAACAAGAGGATGTAGATAATCATGAGGGTCGCCACACGGCGCCACCGTCGCACGAAGAACATCGCCGGGGTGAATGCGAGGAAAAACGGTCCTGCGAGCCCGGATTTGTCGCCCGCTATCCACGGGTAGTTGTTGTGGAAAGTAAGGTCCCACGGGAATTTGACGAGGTTCCACAATGTGGGCTCATACTTGAAATACACGAGCATCTCGGCATGGTTGACGGCGAGCTGGTCTCGTATGCCGTTCAGTGTGCCTATCCCGAGGTGCCCGAAGATGCCCTCGTAAAACGGGAAGAAAGGATTCCCAAAGAGCACGATATTCCGAATGTACCAGGGGCTCGCGATGATGGCGGTCCAGAGAATCGCGACGCCAAGGGCCCTCCAGATGTCCCCGCCCGGCTTCGTGGAAGCGGGTTGCGCAGCACCCGTGGAAACGACAGGCGGTGCAGCCGACGCACCGTCAGGGAGGTCCGTCGCAGCCTCCGTCCTCATCGCCTCTTTTGCGTTGTCGGCTGAATTCGCGGCATGCACAGTTCGTTTCTTTTTCGGCGAGTTCGTTTTGCCCCCAAGATTCGCCTGATTCGGGTTGTCGGGAGTCCCGTACAGCGGCTTGGCCGATTCCTCGCAGGCATCCCTCTCCCACTGTTTCATGGGGAGGAAATACGCGATGGCGAGGACGATGAGCATGATGAAAACGGTGGTGACACCGAGGTATTTGACGCCGGCGGCAAGACCTCCGGCGATGCCGAAGAGGACAAGCCACCTCCTGTCTCGCGTCTCGTACCATTCCAGGAAGGCATAGACGAGCAGCATCGAGTAGAGGACAAGAAGGTGTTCCACAAACGCGCGCAGACTGTTCCTGAAGACCTCATGAATAAGCAGGTAAAGAACGGCGCCGCTCATGCCCGCGCGACGTCCGAAATACCGGTCCCCGATAAGGTAGGTGACGACGGCGGTAAGGATCAGGGCGAAATAGGTGGTAGACGCGCCGGGATCCTTGAAGACCATCATCTCCAGTGTCAGGAGCATCTCCTGCAACTGCGGGAAATTATTGAAATTGATCCATTCGTAGAATGTTATCGAGTGGTCGCGAAGGTAGAACTTGGGCGCCGCGAGGTGCGAGTTCAGAGCGTCCCAGCCGGTTGAGATGTTGCAGGGGACAAAGAAAGTCTCTAGAACGAGGGCGGCGAACACAACGAAGAGGGCCCAGTCGAGAAAATCCCACTTGACCGGGCGGAGTCCCCGGCGGGTGACCTCGATGAGATGAGCCAGCTCCCTGCGTCCGATCGTAAGAACAAGAACGGCCAGGACTGCAAAGAGCCCCGGATAGAGCAGTCCCACGAGACCTATGAGGAAAGTAGCAATCGCGATCAGGCCCATACCGATGCCGGTGCACCAGACGGTCTCCTCGAGGTCGCAGCGCCAGTTCAGACCCTTTGCTGCGAATCTCAGAAACACCCTTCCCACGACATAGCCGCACAGCGCAATGAACAAGGTGAGGGCCCACTGACCGATCATGTACTTCGTGAACCCGAGCACATACTCCTTGAGTATCTGTCCGCCGTACGCTTCGGAGTGCGCGAAGCGGTAAAGGTACTGGGAGAAGGCCCACAAGGCGAAAACGCCCCACAAGATGAGGAGCTCTCTTCGAAGCGATCGGATTATCTGCACAAGCTTACTCATTGGTCGGCTGTTTCAGCTTGAAAACATAGACATAGTAAAGAGAGAATTGAAGGTCGAAGTACTCTTCCCAGCCTTTCAACGCCTCGGGTCTGAACCCCGGTGCCGCGATCTGCGCGATCACACCCATCATGTCCTGGGCGTAGGGGAGATTGACGATCAGGTATTCGCAACGGTAGCTCGACAACCACTTGTGGAGATCTTCCGCGCTGGTGCAGCGGCTCATGTAGTCCTCATGATCCGCGTATCCGACCTGGTTCCCGATGAGCTCGAAATCGCAGAATCGGCGGTACTGCTCCATGTAGAAGCCGTAAACCCTGACCTGCGACACGGGTTTTCCGTCGGAAGCCTGCGAGGCTAGAAACTCATTCATCTGCTCGACCACGGGTAACGCGCCCAGCTGATTCGCCATGAATCTCTCGCGCTCTTCGGGAAGGATGGGGAAGACCGCCCTGACCGGAGCAGGCATGGTTATGCCGGCGAAGAAAGTTACGAGAATGGTGAACACAATCGACAGGAGCGTCCAGTGCACTGCGTTTCGCGGCCGAAAATTGCCGAGCCTCAGACCCTCCCAAGCCAGGACTCCGGCGAGAGCGGCCTGCAGAGAGAAGACGGGGAGCATGTAGCGGAGATGCAGCATGTGCTCCCCGAACCACCAGTAGGCGTACGTTCCGACGATTATGACCGCAACCGCCCACAGTGCTCTTGGTATCCGCTTGAGGAAAATCACGAGCGGCAGGGTCATGAGAAACCAGGGTCCGAAGACCCCGACTCCAGGCTGATCGTATGGTCCGAAGGGATTGAAGGCGGTGCTGACAGGCAGGGTGAGGAACTGCTCCATCGTTCCCTCGTCGCCGAGACCGAACATGCTGAGCATTGCCTTGTGGCCGATCTTCAGGTCGTCCGCAAGACCGGCATAAACGCCGCCGTTGGCTGGAAACACATCGGAGAAGAACGGGAAAACGGGATTGTGGAACCATATCCAGTTCCGGATGTACCATGCGCAGGAAACGAGAATAAGAATCCCGGCTGCCAGGCACATGTCGACGGCAAAGCGCTTGAAATCTCTTTTCCCGGCGACCTCGAAGATCAGTGCTGCGACGGCGAGAATCAGCACCGGGACCATCGCCGAGTACTTGATCCCGCATGCGAACCCCAGAGCGAGTCCCGCCAGGACCGCGGTGGTTCTTGAACGTTCCTCTATGTACCTGATTACTGCGTAGGTGCCGAGCACCACCATCAGCGTGTACCCTCCATCTATATACGCCATGGTCGCGAAGAGATATGCCTTCTTCACAAGGAGGTAGAGGACCGTTGCGATCAGGGCGGGTCCGCGACCGAAGAAACGTCTGGTCATCGCAAAAACAGTCAGTGCGACAAGCAGGTGGCAGGCCGTCATCAGTGGAGTCGATGCGCCGCGGGGCAGAAGAAGCATCGACTGAAGGAACCACATCTCTACCGTCTGAGGGAAGTTATTGAAGTTGATCTCCGGGTGGAAGGTGATCCTTCCCTCCGCGATGTACCAGGCAGGGGCGGGCAGGTGGGAGTTGAGGCTGTCGAAACCCCATTCAGGGACGAAAGCGGGCGGCAGACCCCAGATCGCAATCACGCCGATCATGACGGCGAGGAAGGTCTCGAAGCGGCTCATGTCCGACAAGCCGGACCAGCATGCTCTCAGCCGCTTCCCGAAGCGGACAATCTGTCTGTGGGTTGCGGTCAGAATCGCGACCGCCAGCGCGATATGAAGCCACACCTGCAGGAGTCCCAGAGAGCCCAGGAGGAGGGTTCCCAACCCGATGAGTCCCCATCCTGTTGCCAGGCTGAACAACAGATCGTCTTCGGGGGTATCGAGTGCGCCGGAGAGTCTGAAGAGATCGAGGACGGCTCTTCCCAGACCGTAGCCTACCGCCATGAATACGAGCACCCACAGGACCGGCAGGACAAGGTTGGTGAGAAGCGATTCAGCCACCCTTGGGATGTCCAAGGGCAGGCTTTCCAGCATGTGGTGATAATGGACCAGGTAGAGAAGGATCACGCACCCGGCCCAGAGCAGGAGAAGGGCCTGCAGTATTCGTCTCGCCAATGTCGACTCAGTAAATCTCATCGCCGAGGCGCTGTCCCTGCGGCGGCTTGACCAGATCTAATCCCCATCCGCGATCGAGGACGTAGTCTACCACAATGTGCTGAAGTTAGGTAGCGGATGATTTCGCGAGAGAGCGTCGAATCGGGAGACCGAAAGAACCCCGCCCGACTGGTTGAACCGAGCGGGAGGCAAGCCTTAGCTAGTTCTGGACGTAGCCCAGAGCTCTGAGTTCCTGGCGTGCCTCAGGGCTCAGAGTGTTCTCGAGCTCGGCAAGGATGCTGGGAGGAACGGACCACACGTAAGCGCCGGTGGAAGTGCTTCGTCGGGCCTGTGGATAGGACATGGCGATCCTTGGATCGAGGATCGACATCGTGAGCTTCGACGCATTAATCGGGTCATCGGCAGACCCCAGGTACCAGGGGAATTCGGCGACCGGGTTCTCAATGATGTTGGCCGTGAACGTCACCTCGGCGTCCTCGGGGGTGACGTTGAAATCGATGCCGATATAGCCGCCCGTTTCGAGCATGACCTGGGAGACTATCCGATTCGGCTCCTTTATCTCCGCCACCAAAGCTCCCTTCTTGTACCCAACCACGATGTCGGAGAATGCGCCGCCTTCAACGGTGGCGCCCAGCTCGTACGTCACATTTCGAACGCCCTCGAGCGGGTACAACCTGGCGTGGCAGCCCTCCGAGGTCTGGATCGAGTACATCAGGAGTTGTGATGACAACTCCTCCCCAAGCTGCTTCTCCCGGGTGAACAGGTTCTGCCGCTCTTGAGGGTCATCCTTGAGGTTATAAAGCTCGGGCGGGAGGTCCTCACCGAAGTAGAGAATCTGTTTCCAGTCTCCCTGGATGAAGGCTTTTTTCTCGGTCGAATGTATGCAACCTTCGACCAACATGGTCCTGGGCTGGGCCTCGGGAGGAGGGGGCGACAGCAGGTCAAGCCCTACGACTGCCCCAGGGACTTCGAGACCGGCCCACTTCACGACTGTGGGGAACACGTCGACAAGACTTACCCTGTCCTCCTTCACCGACGCAGTCACACCGGGCAGCTTCACAAGAAGCGGCACGTGCGTGAGTTCTTCATATACTGTGTGACCGTGCTCGTATCCGCCATGATCCCAGAATTCCTCGCCATGGTCGGCGAAGATCACGACAGCGCTGGTATCCCAGACGCCAAGGGCCTTCAGTTGACCGAAGAATTTTCCGAGCTCATCGTCGGCGAATGCCACTGCGCCGTCGTAAAGCCCCTCGATTTGCTCCTTCTCGCCGTCCGTGAGGACCAGTTCGCCCGATCTCACTTCGTTGGGGCTGGCGAACTCCGTGGGGAACCGTCCGCTCCCGCGACTGAACCTGCTTAAAAACGGTTCGGGGGGGGTGTATGGGACGTGCGGGTCGAACAAATGTACGTAAAGGTAGAAATCCTCGCCTGCGTGAAGCTTCACCCAGTCTGCGGCGGCGGTGAGTTGCTCATTGGCAGGGGCCTTGGGGCTTTCGCGCTGATACTCGACGCCCTGGAAGAAGCCAACGTCCGCCGAGACATAATGGTTGTTCGTGACCGCCGCGGTGCGCCACCCGGCTGCGTGGAACAACTCCGCCAGAGTCGTTTCCGCGTCTCTAAGGACCTCCGAGGTGCTGTCGGCCGCCATCAAACCGGGATAGCGACCGGTGATCACGGCAGCGCAGGACGGGAGTGTCCAGGGCGATGCGGACTCGCAGTTCGCGAACCTGACGGCTTCCTGCGCGAAAGAGTCAAGTACCGGTGTAAGGCCCTCCTGCGAACCAAAGCATCCAACCTTGTCGGCCCGCAGTGTGTCGATGCAAATAACGATTACGCGCTTGCGTTTGGAGTCGCCGGTAACAACAAGCCTGGGATTCGCAAGGTAAGCCTTGACCTGCTGGTTCAGCGCTGAAGGCCGGATCCTCAACATGATCTTGCGGCCGGCGAACTCCGACAAGTCCAGTGAGACGTCATGCCAGGTCTCGGGGCTTCTGGCCCTGAAGGGTTCTGTGTAGAGCAGGCTCTCGACCCCGGCGGGGGTACTGCGGGAGAATGTGAACCAGGCGTCCGGAACCAGGTCCCTGGGCGTTTCAAGTGCCACGGCGCACGTGAATCTCGCTCCTTCCGTCACTTCCGGAATCTGAACCAGAATGGGCTTATCGAGGGGAAAGGCGACCGCGCGACGGGATTCCAGGCCGATCTTGACTCGTTCCGCTTCCGTTTCGAGAGGCTCGAACTCGATCTCAGCGGCCGGTGCGCCAATGAGCTCCCTGCGATCGAAGAAATCGATCGCCTGCGGCGCAGGGGCTGATTTCTCCGGCCTGCAGCCGATCGACAAGGCACTCATAATCAATGCGAAGAAAGCAAAGACACGAAAATACCCTTTCATATCTGGCGACACTTCCTACCGATCCAGGTAAAGCCGATCCCAGCCTGACGATTCTTGATGGTACACGCCTTCAGCGCCGATGCAACACGCTAAGGGAATGTTAACAGGATATCGGTCGGGCATCAACACGTCGAGCAGGGTTCAGGGGGCAGCCGTCAATCGTCTCCGGCGCCTTCGATCGCGCCTTTGAAGGCTGGAGCGGAGTTTTCCAGGATGAATTTGTTCAGCGCGAGTTTTGTCTGGGTGCTGATCGGTATCGGGTAGTATCCGTTGAGACATGCAAGACATAACTCGTCGGACGTATGCTCGAATGCCTCGAGCATGCCCTCGATGCTGAGGTAAGAGAGGCTGTCGGCGCCAAGGCGCTTTGCGAGGGCGGAATAGTCATTTTGGGGGTTTACGTAGTGACTTGCGATCAGCTCATCCTGGATTGCCGTGTCGATGCCATAGAAACAAGGGAAAAGCACCGGCGGGCTGGCCACCCTGAAATGCACTTCAACCGCCCCGGCGTCTCTCAGCAGTTGGATGATCTGCCTGGAGGTGGTTCCCCTGACTATGGAATCGTCGACGAGGACGACGCGTTGTCCCTTGAGGACCTTCTCGAGCGGGTTGAGCTTCATCTTGACGCCGAGCGCCCTGAGCCTTTCGTGGGGGCTGATGAAAGTCCTGCCGACGTAACGATTTTTTATTAGACCTTCGGTGTATGGAATGCCGCTGGCTCTGGCGAAGCCGATCGCGTGGGGCGTGCCGCTGTCGGGGACGGAGACGACGATGTCTGCGTCGGCCGGGGCCTCTCGGGCGAGAATCTCACCCATGCGCTGCCTTATCGTGTGCAGGCTCTTGCCCCTGAAAAGGCTGTCGGGTCGGGCGAAGTAGATGTACTCGAATGCGCAGAGTCTCTCGGTCGGAGGGGGTGTATGCCATTGGAACTGCCTGACTCCATTGGCGTCGATCACCACCGCGGTCCCCGGAGTCACGTCGAAGGCGTAGTGGGCGCCGAGGATGTCGAGTGCGCAGGTCTCGCTGGAGAGAATCCATCCGTCGGGGTCGCGAAGCTCGCCCAGGTAGCCCACAACGAGGGGCCGGATACCGGGCACGTCCCTGACCCCGACCAGCTCGTCGGGTGTCTGCAGAACCATCGCGAAAGCGCCCTGGAACCCCGGCAGCGTCTTCATCAGCGCTTCCTGGATGTTCTCTTTCTTGGCGTACTCGTTGTGAATCAGGTGCGCCATGATCTCCGAGTCGGAGGTGGATGTCGGCTGCAGGCCTAGATCATCGCACTTGCTCCTCAGCTCGCGCGTGTTCACGAGATTTCCATTATGGGCGAGGGCCAGGGAGATGATCTTTTTCCTGACCTTCCCCATGATCGAGACATCGCGCTTTTCTTCGATGAGGTAGGGCTGGGCGTTGGCGAGATTGGAGGAGCCGGTAGTGGAGTACCTCACGTGTCCGGTGGCCATGTATCCCCTGAGGATGCCGAGAATCTGCTCATTGAAGACCTGGCTCACCAGGCCCATTCTGGCGAAGCAGGCCATCTGGCCCCCGTTGGAGATACAGATTCCGGCCGATTCCTGGCCGCGATGCTGGAGTGCGAACAGGCCAAAGTACGCAAGCCGCGCGACATCCGAATGGGGCGCGTACACCCCCAGCACACCGCACGACTCCACGGGCTTATCTGCGCCGGCGGGCCGGCAGAGTGGGTCATGATCCGGACTGTCGGGGGGAAGAGAGGTTTTTCGAGGGGTGGGTTTCACTTGGCTGCGCCGGTACGCTCCAGAATCTCCTGGTATGCTCCCTCCACATCTCCCAAGTCAAACCTGAACCGATCCTTGTCGAGTTTCCTGCCGGTCTGCTTGTCCCACAGGCGGCAGGTATCCACGGAAATCTCGTCTGCGAGGATAATTGTGTTGTCCGGGCGTCGACCGAACTCGAGCTTGAAATCCACGAGGCTGATGCCGATGGTTCCGAAGAACTCGCAGAGAGCGTCGTTGACGGTCGCGGCCTGCCTCCTCAGGTAAGCAAGCTCACCCGCATCGGCAAGACCCATCGCGAGGACATGGTCGTCATTCATCAGCGGATCGTGCAGCTCGTCGTTCTTCAGGTAAAGCTCGAAGATGGAGGGCGTAAGGACCCTGCCTTCGACGAAGCCATACCGTTTCACCAGCGACCCGGCCGCGATGTTTCGGACGACCACCTCGACGGGGATGATTTTCACAGGGAGGATGATCATCTCGGTGTCGCTGAGGAGGTCGACGAAATGGGTCTTCACGCGCCATTTCTCGAGGAGCGTGAACAGTTTCGCCGAGACTCGGCAATTGACGGAGCCCTTCCCGGCGATCGTGCCCTTCTTGGTTCCGTCGAAAGCGGTCGCCGAGTCCTTGAATTCCTGAATATATAGATCGGGCTGGTCGGTTGAAAAAACCCGTTTCGCCTTGCCTTCGTGGAGAAGGTCCGCCCGGACCGGGCGCAGGAGCGCTTTACCGTCCATGCTGCTTAGTTTCCTGTCTCTCAGAAATGACCGACTGCAGGATACTAGCATCTTGGGGCTAAATCAATAGGGGGGGGCCCAATGCCGGGGGCTCCTGTCCTGCATGTCCCGGGGAGGTGGAGAAACGCATGTGACTTTTCCGTAGCTTCTTGTTATACTGTGTAAACTCTTAATCGGAGGGCTTGATTTGATGCGAATGAAGATGAAAATCACGTCAGTAATCGGGCTTGTTCTGGCGCTTGCAATCGCGGTACCCGTGAGCACAAGCTGCAGCGCGATAGCCTCATACTTCCTGTATCAGTGGATCCAGGACGAATTCGGCACCGGAGATGGCGACAGCACCGGCGAGGAGCCGGTGATCACGAAGATACTGATGGATCGGGATGAGGTCCATGCAGGCGACAGCGTGCTCCTGACCGCCGAGGCTACGGACAACACTGACAGTCAGAATGAGCTGACCTACTACTGGGTCGTGTCGGCCGGGACGATGGTGAACCCGACGAGCCGGGTGACGATCTGGAACGCGCCGGACGAGTCCGGGACGGTGACGATCTCGCTTGCCGTCAAGGACTCGGATAACAATCAGGACACTACGACGGTGGATGTCACGGTGCTGGAATAGGGGAGGCAAATCGAAGGGTGGATTGCGGTTTTAGATTGACACAAATAATGTATGTATGATACCTTTCGGCGAGCGCAGGAGCGCGTTCCCTCCGAGTACCCGCGGGGTGGGGAGGGAACAGTAGAATTTCCCATTACGACGCATTATCAAGGAGAGACGCAATGCTAAAAGCACTATTGGTCGCCGGCGCGCTGGTTCTGTTTCTTTGCGCGACATGGCCCGCCATGGCGGAGCCAACGATATTCGGTCCGACCGGCCTGATAGTCAACCCGACGGCCGACATCACGGCACAGGAGCACGCGTGGATCGCGCTGAACTTCCTGGACAACAGCGATAACTCGCTCTGGACCGTCAACATCACCGGCGCGGTGTCGGAGGATTTCGAGGTGGGAGTCGGCGCCGTGCATCCCGATGACGGAGATGACGGGATAAGTTTCTTCGTAAAGTGGCTGTTTCTTCCGGAGGAGGAGAACGTGCCCGGTGGGGCGGCAGGTGTGACGATAACGGATGTGGCAGGGAACAGTTCCACCATGTATTACGTGGTGGGGAGCAAGTTCTTCTATCTCGGGTCGGGCGCCAGCGAGAACGCGAGCGCTCACGGCGGAGTGAGCTACATGACCGGGGACGGGGACGATCAGTTCGAGTTCTTCGGGGGCCTCGATTTCGAGATCGCCAAGGATTGGATAGCGATTGCCGAATACAACAGCACCGAGAACGCGGTGTACGAGGGATTCACCTACGGAGTGAGGCATTACTTCGGACCCCAGCTCACCGGGCAGGCGGGGTTCATCGACGGCGATCTCCATCTGGGTGCGAGCTTTATCTTCTGAGCAGCGTCGGGCGGCGACCGCTGATAATGAACCGTGCAAACGTTGCGCGCATCGTTATGGGTGCGCGTTTTCATCGAGGTGAGACGAAGTGGGTTTTCTGACGGCCCTTGCGAAACCGGCGATCAGCGTGGTGCTTGCCTTTCTTCTCCTGCAGTTTGGGGGCGCCGTGCCCCCGGAGGCGGAAGAGGACCCGTTTTCCCGCGCCACCACTCCTCCCGAGGCGTTCCTTCAGTTCAACTCCGATTTCTCAAGCATGAACCTGGACAGCTTCATGGCCTGGGTCAATCCCTCGCTGGGGATTGTCATGAACGGAGTGCTGCTGACGAAGGAGGAGGCACAGGAGGAATTCCGGACGGCGTATTTCAATCCCAACAAAGGCAACATGCTGGCGATCAACCTCCATTTCAATTACGGGGAGTTCACCGGCGGCAACACTTACCAGGCGGACTGCTGGGTGGAGTACAAGCTTCGCGAGGAGGGCGGCGAGAACTGGTATCGATTCCACAACCAGTTCGTGTTCCAGATCATCGACACGCGGTGGTACGTGACCCAGTCGGAGTATGTGCCGACGGAAGCGGACCTGCTGCTGGACTACCAGAACTTCGTGAAGACGGCTGAGAACGTACCGGCTTGGGTCAGCCCGTTCACGCAGGGTCAGTCGGAGACGGAGCTGGCCGGGGTCAGCACCTGGCCGCTTCTGGTCGGAACGACATACGGGGGGGAAGCCGAGCTTCATCCGATTGAGGGCAAGACGCCGAGCGGGTCGACCTGGAGGCTTGCGGATTCGGTCGCAGCGGGAAAGCCCGTAGTTCTGTTTTTCTTCTCGGTGCAGGCGCTCTCGATCGCTCCTGCGGGCGAGATGGAGGCGCAGATGGAGTTTCTGCAGGGGTTGTACGAGAAGTTCGGCAAGAGGGACCTGTACATCTACGGGGTGACCGATCAGCCGCTCGAGGTGCTTGAATGGATGACCGGATCGCGGTACTCGGAGTTCGCGTTTCTGCTGGACGAGGGGAGCACGCTGCACGCGACGCTGAACATTGACAAGTACCCGTACATTGTCGTCATCGACTCGAAGGGGACGGTTGTTGCGCTAAGCAAGACCTGGCACCCCTCGAGCCTGTCGATGATCGAGGACCGCATACGAGACGCGATTGCCGGATCGAAACAAAGCAGTTAACAGGCCATTGAGAATAAAGCTATATAGGGTTGAACGGGATTTGTTAGCTGGAGCCGTTTTCCCCCTTGATTTTCGGTTTTTG
>Ga0315294_10003746_pt1 | contig 16577 bp, 17 predicted proteins | sample YL17G13_40_MG_FD_203626 | JGI IMG/M metagenome (GOLD analysis project Ga0315294, IMG submission 203626) | Sediment microbial communities from Yellowstone Lake, YNP, Wyoming, USA - YL17G13_40 | ecosystem: Environmental > Aquatic > Freshwater > Lake > Sediment | place: USA: Wyoming | collected... | reverse complement strand
GCGTGTACGCCCCGCACCCGGGAACCTCCTCGGAGTACGAGGACGCCGGGCCGGGAGATCCCGTCGCCGTCGCCGCCGCCGGTCTGGCCGAGGCCAAGGCCAAGCTCTTCGACGTCGTCATCATCGACACCGCCGGCCGGCTCGGCATCGACGACGTGCTGATGGCACAGGCCGCCGCTATCCGCGACGCGGTCCAACCCGACGAGACGCTGTTCGTCCTCGACGCGATGATCGGCCAGGACGCCGTTGCGACCGCCGAGGCCTTCGGCGCGGGAGTCGGCTACACCGGCGTCGTGCTGACCAAGTTGGACGGCGATGCCCGCGGCGGTGCCGCACTGTCGGTGCGCGAGGTCACCGGCGTGCCGATCCTGTTCGCCTCCACCGGCGAGAAACTCGAGGACTTCGACGTCTTCCATCCCGACCGGATGGCCAGCCGAATCCTGGGTATGGGCGATGTGATGTCGCTGATCGAGCAGGCCGAGCAGGTCTTCGACGCCCAGAAGGCCGAGGAGGCGGCGGCCAAGATCGGCTCCGGCGAACTGACTCTGGAGGACTTCCTCGAGCAGATGCTGATGATCCGCAAGATGGGGCCGATCGGCAACCTGCTGGGCATGCTGCCCGGGGCCGGTCAGATGAAGGATGCGCTCGCCGCAGTCGACGACAGCCACCTCGACCGGTTGCAGGCCATCATCCGGGGCATGACCCCCGGGGAGCGGGCTGATCCGAAGATCATCAACGCCTCGCGGCGGCTGCGGATCGCCAACGGCTCCGGGGTGACGGTGTCCGATGTCAATCAACTCGTCGATCGTTTCTTCGAAGCCCGCAAGATGATGTCGCAGATGGCCGGTGCCATGGGCATGGGATTCGGCCGGCGCTCATCCAAGCGAAACTCCAAGAACAGCAAGAAGAAAGGCAGGAAGGGCAACAGCAGGGGCCCGACCCAGCCGAAGACGCTCAACCCCCTTATGGGCGCGGGAATGCCGGAGGGTTTCCCGGACCTCTCGCAACTACCGGAGGGCCTCAGCGAACTGCCCCCGGGTCTGGCCGGTTTCGATCTTTCCAAGCTGAAGTTCCCCGGCCAGAGATAGCGGTGACGTGACGTCACCGGCCCTGCACGTTCGAGGGCTCGGCCTGCCCGGCGGCGAACCGGTCCAGTGGTGGATCGCCGACGGGATTCTGCGCGCCGATCCGGTTCGGGGCGCCGAGACCATCTTCGACGCCGGCTGGATCATTCCCGGACTCGTCGACGCGCACTGTCATGTGGGACTGGGCCCGCACGGTCCGATCGGGCTGGACGAGGCCATCGCCCAGGCCCGGACCGACCGTGACGCCGGCGCTCTCCTGTTGCGTGACTGCGGCTCACCGACCGACACCCGAAGTCTGGACGGTCACCTTGACCTTCCGCAGATCATCAGGGCTGGAAGGCATTTGGCGCGACCCCGGCGATACCTGCCGGGATATGCGATCGAACTCGAAGACGAGTGGCAGCTCCCCGACGCGGTCGCCGAACAGGCCCGCCGCAGCGACGGTTGGGTCAAGCTGGTCGGCGACTGGATAGACCGATCCGTCGGGGACCTGGCGCCACTGTGGTCTGACGACGTGCTGGCGGCCGCGGTCGCCGCCGCGCACGCCGAGGGCGCCCGGGTGACCGCTCACGTGTTCGGGGAGGACGCGCTGCCCGGCCTGATCAGGTCCGGGATCGACTGCATCGAACACGGAACCGGTCTGACTGAGGTCACCGTCGCGATGATGGCCGAGCGGGGCACCGCGCTGGTGCCCACGCTGATCAACATCGAGAACTTTCCCGATTTTGCCGACGCGGCAACACGATTCCCGACCTACGCAGCCCACATGCGGGACCTGCACGCCCGCGTCCGGCACCGGATCGGCGCCGCCCGCGAGGCCAGTGTGCCCATCTACGCCGGCAGCGACGCGGGCGGATCCCTCCCGCACGGCCTGATAGCCCAGGAAGTCGATGCGCTCAAGGGAATCGGGATGACGCCTGACGAGGCGTTGGGCGCGGCGTGCTGGGATGCCCGAAAGTGGCTGGGCCGCAGTGCGTTAGCCGATGGATTACCGGCTGACCTGGTGTGCTTCCGCGAGGATCCGCGCACGTCCGCGGCGGTGCTCGGTATCCCGGACGTGGTGATCCTGCGCGGACGGGTGTTCGGTCGCCGGTAGCGCGCCGAGCCGTCAGGGCCTGTCTGTCTCGCTCCTCCGCCGTCTCGTTCCTCGGCGGCATCGTCGACTCGACTACTCCAGGCGGAAGCCCCAGTCCAGCAGGGCGCGACCCTGGTCCCACAGTTCGTCGGTGCCGTACATCATCACCGCGATCATCCGCCTGCCGTTCCGTTGCGCCATGGCGACATAGGTTTCCTTGGCGAGGTTGGTGTAGCCGGTCTTGCCGCCGATGAAGCCGGGATAGCTGGTCAGCAGCGGATCATGGCTGGCGATCTGTTTGAACCCGCCGCTGCCGTCCGGGAATGCCGCCGCGGACTGGTGCAGTATCTGGGGGAACAGCGGATAGTTCAGTGCCGCACGATAAATCACCGCCAGGTCGTGCGGCGTAGTCACGGATTCCCAGCCGGGCCCGTCGAGTCCCGACGGGGAACCCGCGTGGGTGGAGCGGGCGCCGACCGCAGCGGCCTTGGCATTCATCTTGGCCACCGCCGCCGGGGTTCCACCCACCATGTCGGCCAGCATGTTTGCGGCATCGTTGCCCGACACCATCAGCAAGGCGTCGAGAAGCTGGCGGGTCGTGTAGATCTGGCCGGGCACCAAGCCCACGCAGGAGCACTCCACGTCGGTGTTCGACGCCGTCGCCCGGGCGGCGGCGTCGAGCGGCAACTGGTCGAACACCACCATCGCCAGTAGCGCCTTGATGGTGCTCGCCGGCGCGTACTGACCGTAGGCGTCGTTGCCGCCGAGGATGCTGCCGCTGACCATGTCGGCGACCAGCCAGGCCCGCGCCGGTCCTTGCGGTGCGGCGGCGGCGGCGGGCTGGGCGGGTTCGGCGACGGCGACGGCGACCGGCAGCGACAACGCCGCAGTCAGGCTCACCGTCGTTGCCACCGCGGCGACCCGAAGCCACCCCCACCACAAAGACATGTCCGCCGAGGCTAGCCGGGAATGAGCGCGGTTGGGGTGCGGTGCGGTCTCTGGTTGGTCGCGGAAGTAAAATCTTGGGTAATTACGGGTTTGCGGGTCTCCGGCGCCGCCAAAGGCGGGTAACGTCGCTGGACGCCCAGCGAACAATGCAACCAGCGAGGGGAGTCAGTGTGAAGATCACGAAACTAGCGGGAGTCGTCGCGGTCGCCGCAATCACGTTCGGGGTCGGTGCCGCCAACGTGGCGCCGGCGTCAGCGGCCGACAACATCAAGGTGTTCGGTGAGCAGGAACGGCTGAACAACCCCAACGGCATGCCGTACATCGGCTACACCGTGAACAATCTGGCCCCGAGCAATGACCCGGTCCCGCACAACGGCACGTTGTACGCGGCCAATCTGTGGGTCGACGGTTTCGGCGGCAACACCAACCCGATGATCGAACGCTTCGGCGCCCGGTCTCCATCCGGCATCTTCTACCCCGCGATCCGGGGTGCGTCGAACATGGGGAAGCTGTACTTCGACGTCGTGGGTGAGGTCCCGAACAGCGTGGTCTGGAACGACGGCGTTCGCGACATCCTCGCCTGGATCCCGGGTGAGATTCCGCTGGAAGGATTCTGGGAGGCGCCCCAGGCGCCGGCACCGATGCCGCAGCCCGCGATGATGCCGGAGCCGGCCGTGGACCCCTTCACGATCAATCAGGGCGGGATGCCCGCTGAGTCGGACGCTAACCTTGGCGAGGCCACCCCGAACGTCCTGGCCCCCCCGCCCTTCGAACTCACCGAGGCTGATGTCGCCCAGCCGGGCTTCAACCGCTAGGCGGGGCGCCCTATAGCGTCGCGACGCTGTTCGCCGGGTTCTGCGCGAAACCCCAGTCGAGCAGCATCGCCGCCTGATCCCAGTAGGTCGGTCCGCCCTCGCGGACCAGGCCGTACATCATCGCGATGACCAGACGGCGGCCGTTGCGCTCGGCCGCGCCGACGAAGGTCTTTCGTGCCGCGTTGGTGTAGCCGGTCTTGCCGCCGATCGCGCCCGGGTAGCGCACCAACAGCTCATCCTGATTGAGCAGCGGCCTCACCCCCGCGTCGGCGGGGAACGGCGCCGATGGCTGCGCGGTGATCTGCGCGAAGACCGGGTTCGCCATTGCGGCCCGGAAGATGGCGGCCAGGTCGTGCGGAGTGGTCCAGCCCGGACCGCCCGGGCCGTCCAGGCCCGACGGTGAGGTGGCGTGGGTGTCGGTGGCTCCGATTGCCGCGGCCTTGGCGTTCATCTTGTCCACCGCGATGTCGAAGCCGCCCACCAGGTCGGCCAGCGTGTTGGCGGCGTCGTTGCCGGACACCAGCAGCGCCGCGTCGAGCAACTGGCGCGCGGTGTAGGTGCGTCCGGCTGTCACTCCCGCGCAGTTGCATTCGACCTGGGTGGCCGCCGGCGTGGCGACCACGGTCGCGTCCAGGTTCACCTCATCGAGTGCGGTGAGAGCCAGCAATGTCTTGATTGTGCTGGCAGGCGGGTGGGGGGAGTACATGTCGCGGCCGGCGAGCACCTGACCGGTGTCGAGGTCGGCGACGATCCATGAGGGCGCCGGACCCTCGGGGACGGGCATCGAACCCACCGGCTGGACGCTGGGGTCCGCGGATGCGGGGGCGGCCGCAACGCCGGTGACTGTGGAGCCGAACAGCGTGATTGATGCCGCGAAAGCGGCCGCGAGCCTACCCATGGCGGATCAGCCTAGCTGCTGGGCCCGGGATGGCGCCCCGGTGTTCAATTCAGGGATGCTGAGCCTTGCGGAAGTTTCTGATCGGCTGGAGATCCAGCAACTGCTGGTGGATTACGCGACGGCGATCGACCAGCGCAGATTCGACGACCTCGACCGGATATTCACCCCCGGGGCCTATATCGACTACCGAGCGATGGGCGGTATCGACGGCGCTTACCCGCAGGTGAAGGCGTGGTTGTCGGAGGTGCTGCCGAACTTCCCGGCCTACTACCACCTGGTCGGGAACTTCGACATCCGGCTGGCCGGGGACACCGCCACCGGGCGCACGATGTGCTTCAACCCCATGCAACTCACCGCAGACGGGCAGATCCTGTTCTGTGCGCTCTGGTACGACGACGAGTTCGTCCGCACGGGCGACGGCTGGCGGATGACCCGCCGGGTGGAGACCAAGTGCCTCGACAAGCTGGTTTGAGCCGACGATTCCGCCCGGCTGCCGGGGATTAGCGCCGCCGCCACACGATCTGGCACAATGAGCCGCTGTCGCGGGCTGTAGCGCTGTGCGCTGTCCCGGCGGGCCACCCACGCGAGGCAAAACCGGATCCGGCAACCCGCCGGCATCGCTGAATTGCAGCGTGACACTGCTAGGAGATGTTCGTTTCATGGCTGTCAAAATCAAGCTCACCCGGCTTGGCAAGATCCGCAACCCCCAGTACCGCATCGCCGTCGCCGACGCCCGCAACCGCCGCGACGGCCGCTCCATCGAGGTCATCGGCCGCTACCACCCCAAGGAAGACCCGAGCCTGATCGAGGTCGACTCCGAGCGCGCCCAATACTGGCTGTCCGTCGGCGCCCAGCCGACCGATCCCGTCCTCAAGCTGCTCAAGATCACCGGCGACTGGCAGAAGTTCAAGGGTCTGCCCGGCGCGGAAGGCACGCTCCAGGTCAAGGCGCCCAAGCCCAGCAAGCTCGAGCTGTTCAACGCCGCGCTGGCCGCGGCCGACGGCGCCCCGTCCGGCGAGGCGACGCAGCTCAAGAAGAAGAAGGCTCCGGCCAAGAAGGCCGAGCCGGCCGCTGAAGCCGCTGAGGCCGAGGCTCCCGCCGAAGCGCCCGCCGAGGCGCCCGCCGCCGTCGAGCCGGCCGCTGAGGCGCCCGCCGACGTCGAGCCGGCCCCTGAGGCGGCCCCCGACGCCGATCCCGCGGCAGAGTCCGCCGAGCCGGCCGCAGAATGAGCTCGGTCGTCGTCGACGTCGTCGAGCACCTGGTGCGCGGGATCGTCGACAACCCAGACGACGTTCGCGTCGACATGGTGACCAACCGGCGCGGACGGACCGTCGAGGTGCACGTCCATCCCGACGATCTGGGCAAGGTGATCGGCCGGGGCGGCCGTACCGCGACCGCGCTGCGGACCCTGGTGTCCGGAATCGGCGGCCGGGGCATCCGCGTCGACGTGGTGGACACCGACCAGTAGAGCAATCCGGCGGGCAGGAGCGAAGCGACCGGGGGATTGGACCGGCGGGCAGCAGCGAAGCCGACCGAGGATTGGATAAGCAGCATGGAGCTCGTCGTCGGGCGGGTGGTCAAGCCACACGGGATCACCGGGGAACTCGTCGTCGACGTCCGCACCGACGATCCCGAGGGCCGATTCGCAGCCGGAAGCCGGTTGTGGCTCAGGCCGTCCCGCGCAGCTGCCGGGTCGCCGTCGCGTGAATTCGAGGTGGAATCATCCCGCCCACACGGCACCCGTATGTTGGTCCGGCTCGTCGGGCTGAGCGACCGGGACGGGGCAGATGCGGTGCGCGGCAACCTCTTCATCGTCGACTCCGCAGACCTGCCACCCTTGGACGATCCGGACGAGTTCTACGACCATGAACTCGAGGGCCTCGCGGTGCGCTCCGTCGACGGCGCCGATATCGGCTCGGTCGCCGAGGTGCTGCACACCGCCGCAGGCGAGCTGCTGTCGGTGCGCACCCCCACTGGGGCGGAGGTGCTGGTGCCCTTCGTCACCGCCATCGTGACGTCGGTGTCACGAGCCGCGCGGGTCATCGTTATCGACCCCCCCGAAGGGCTGCTGGATGTGGAGTCGTCCTGATGCGCATCGACGTCGTGACGATCTTTCCCGACTATCTTCAACCCGTCCGACAGTCGTTGCCCGGCAGGGCGATTGAGGCTGGAATCGTCGATTTCGCCGTGCATGATCTTCGGCGGTGGACCCATGACGTGCACCACTCGGTGGACGACGCGCCGTACGGGGGAGGGCCCGGCATGGTGATGAAGGCGCCGGTGTGGGGCGAGGCCCTCGACGAAATCTGCACCGGCGAGACGCTTTTGGTGGTTCCGACCCCGGCCGGTCGGCTGTTCTGTCAGGCCGACGCTCAGCGCTGGACCGGTGAGAAACATCTGGTGTTCGGCTGCGGCCGCTATGAGGGCATCGATCAACGGGTGGCCGACGACGCTGCCACCAGAATGCGGGTCGAGGAGGTCTCCATCGGGGACTATGTGCTGGCCGGCGGAGAGGCGGCGGCACTTGTCATGATCGAGGCGGTGCTGCGACTCCTGCCGGATGTCATCGGCAATCCGCTTTCCCACCAGGATGATTCGCACTCGGAGCTCACCAGCGGCCTCCTGGAGGGGCCCAGCTACACCCGGCCCCCGGTATGGCGTGGATTGCAGGTGCCGGAGGTGTTGTTATCCGGCGACCACGCGAAAATCGCGGCGTGGCGGCGCGAGCAGGCTTTCGAGCGCACTGGACTACGCCGGCCCGACCTGCTGACCGAGGGCTGAGAAGTCAGGCGCCGGGAGCCCTTATGTGATCAGTGTGGCCATAGCGTCAAGACTGGATGCGTCCGCCGGGGAACATCGTCTTGAGCGCCTGGGTCAGGGTATTGCGCGCGGTGGCTTCGTCAACCGGCTGCATCGACGCCACGGCGATCACGTAGCGCCGGTCCGGTCCTACGACTCCGGTCGACAGATGAACCTGATTGTCAGGGATCCAGCAGCACATCCAACCCTGCTTGACCGCGACCGGTTCGGCGAACAGCCCGTCCGGGATGCCGAACCGCTGCGGATATCCGTCCGCTCCCAGAGGTGTCGAGGCGGCCAGGTTGGACACGATGATGTCGGCCTGCCCGGGCGGCAGGCCGCCGGTCCCGTCCAGCAGCATGTCGTAGTACCGGACCAGGTCGGCTGTGGTGCTCATGGTGTTCCACCAGTCGCCGTTGTAGGGCGCGGTGGTCGTGCTCAGGTTGTAGCGGGCCACGACCCGGGCGATGATCGCGTTGCCGCCGCCGCGGGCCCAGAAATCGTCGGCCGGGAAGTCGTCGGACGACCGGAGCATCGCCTCGAGACCCTTCCGGTCCTGAGAGCTGAGCTTGGCCTTGTTCTGGGTGATCTGCATGAGCAGGTCGTCGGCGATGAACAGTTTGGTCACCGAGGCAATCGGGAACGCAGCAGGGTCGCCGCCGGAGACCACCCCGCCGTTCTGGCGGTCGAGCACGGTGAAGCTGATGTCGGCCCCGCGGCGCTGGGCCTCGGTCATGGCCTTTCGGGCCAGGGCCTCGAGTTTGACGGTCGGCTGAGGCCGAGGTCGAGGCTGAGGCTGAGGCTGAGGCTGAGCCGCCGGCGGCGGGGCGGCGGGTCCTCCAGGTCCAACGGCCATCAGCGTCACCTGCTTGGCCTCGTCGCCCAGGCGGGCCTTCACTCCAGCTGAGGAGGCGCCGATCAGGAACAGTGCGACGACGACGGCTACGGCGGAGAGAAACGTCGACCGGCGGCGGCGCATAGCCCTCTCCTCGGCTCGGCGAAAGCGTAGGGCCTACCCCCGTCGAAGCCCAGTGAACATCAGGATAGCCGTCCACTTTCCACATCGCGCAATCCTCGGGCGGTGGAATTCCCGACTGCGGGTCGGCCGGCGGGTCGGGCGATTTCGCCCCGCGGGACCCATCTGGCACAATTGAGCAGTTGCCCGCGCGGGCCGGAATCTTCCGCCTGCTGCGACAATCACTTGACCACCAGCTCAGCGATGTCAGGCCTACCCGCCCGGACAACCGCCCGGAGCCCGACCGCAAGGATCTGTTCAGAAGATGAACACTCTCGACTTCGTCGATCAGGCGTCGCTGCGCGACGACATTCCTGCCTTCGGCCCCGGCGACACCGTCAACGTCCACGTCAAGGTCATCGAGGGCAACAAACAGCGCATCCAGGTCTTCAAGGGAGTCGTGTTGCGCCGGTCCGGCGGCGGCATCCGCGAGACCTTCACCGTGCGTAAGGAGAGCTACGGCGTCGGCGTCGAGCGGACCTTCCCGGTTCATTCGCCCAACATCGACCACATCGAGCGCGTCACCCGCGGCGATGTCCGCCGGGCCAAGCTCTACTACCTACGTGAGCTTCGCGGCAAGAAGGCCAAGATCAAGGAGAAGCGCTGAGCTTCGACATCGGGCACCGGGAGGCGCTGAGCTTCGGCGCCCGCTGTAATGGATGCCACGGTTTGAGACGCCCGATGGCTACGCTGATCCCGTGACCGCCACCCCCGACCCGGCCGATTCGACGCCGGCGCGCTCCGCCCCGGTGGAGATTCCGGCGAACCAGGCCGCGACAGACGGCCCGGAGAAACCGGAGAAGAAACGTTCGGCGTTTCGCGAGGCCGCCATCCTGGTGGGGACGGCGGTCCTCCTCTACTACGTGATGCTCACCTTCGTGGCGCGCCCGTACCTCATCCCCTCGGAGTCGATGGAGCCCACGCTGCACGGCTGCAAGGGCTGTGTCGGCGACCGGATCATGGTGGACAAGATCACGTTCCGTTTCAGCTCTCCGGAGCCCGGCGACGTCGTCGTTTTCAAGGGACCGCCGAACTGGAACGTCGGCTACAAGTCAATCCGCTCGGACAACTCCGCGGTGCGGTGGGTGCAGAACGCGCTGTCCTTCATCGGCTTCGTTCCGCCCGACGAGAACGATCTGGTCAAGCGGATCATCGCCGTCGGCGGCCAGACCGTGCAGTGCCGGGCCGACACCGGGCTGACGGTGGACTCCAAGCCGCTCAAGGAGCCTTACCTCGATGCGGCGACGATGATGGCCGATCCGGTGGTCTACCCCTGCCTGGGCAATGAGTTCGGCCCGGTGAAAGTTCCCGAGGGCCGGCTGTGGGTGATGGGCGACAACCGCACTCACTCGGCGGATTCCCGCGTGCACTGCACCAGCGCACCGGCCGAAGCGCAGAAGGGGGTCCTGTGCACCGGCGATCCCGTCACGGGAACGGTGCCGGTGGACAACGTCATCGGCAAGGCCAGGTTCATCGCATGGCCGCCGTCGCGCTGGGGTGGTGTCTCCTCGTTCGACCCGCAGCAGGGCTGACATGCCGGCGATGACCTGGCCTCCGCGCACAGTCATCCGGCATTCGTCGGGACTGCGGACACTGGAGTCGGCGCTCTACCGTAGCGGGCTCGGCCCGGTCGCCGGGGTCGACGAAGTGGGCCGGGGCGCCTGCGCGGGGCCACTGGTCGTCGCAGCCTGTGTCCTGGGACCCAATCGCTTCGAGAGCCTCGCCGCCCTCGATGACTCCAAGAAACTCACTGCGAAGAGCCGCACGGAGCTCTTTCCGCTCATCCGTCGCTATGCGCTGGCCTACCACCTGGTGTTCATCCCCGCCACCGAGGTGGACCGCCGCGGAGTGCACGCGGCCAACATCGAGGGCATGCGCCGCGCGGTGGCGGGACTTCCGGTGCGGCCCGGATACGTTCTGTCCGATGGATTCCGGGTGCCGGGCCTGCCGATGCCGTCGCTGCCGGTGGTCGGCGGCGACGCCGCCGCGGCCTGCATCGCGGCGGCGAGTGTGCTGGCCAAGGTCAGCCGCGACCGGCTGATGGTGGCCATGGATGACGAGCACCCGGGCTTCGGCTTCGCCGAGCACAAGGGCTACTGCACCGCGGCGCACAGCGCGGCCCTGGCCGAACACGGCCCGTGCCATCAGCACCGGCAGTCCTTCATCAACGTCCGGCGGGTGGCGCGCGGCGGGGTCAGCGAACTGGTGGCCGAATTCGCTGCGGTGGCCCGCGACGGCGAGGGGTGGGAGAAGATGGATCCAACACACGACGACAAGGGACCGCTGAGCTGATGAGTGCCGAGGATCTCGAGAAGTACGAAACCGAGATGGAACTCTCGCTGTACCGCGAATACAAGGACATCGTGGGGCAGTTCAGCTACGTCGTGGAGACTGAGCGGCGGTTCTACCTCGCCAACAGTGTCGAGTTGGTGCCGCGCAACACCGAGGGCGAGGTCTACTTCGAACTGCGTCTGGCCGATGCCTGGGTGTGGGATATGTACCGGCCGGCCCGGTTCGTCAAGCAGGTCCGGGTGATCACGTTCAAAGACGTCAACATCGAAGAGGTGGAGAAGCCAGAGTTGCGCTTGCCGGAATAAGGCTTGTGCACGGGTGAGGCTCTGGGGATAACCCCCTCATCGTCGTCGGTGCGCGGCGGATCTTGTCGGGGTTTCCCGCCACGCTGGGCCCATGACGACATCGCCCTCCGAGGACTTCGAGACGACACTCACCCGAAACGAGCTGGGTGCGTTCGGCGAGCAGGTGGCCGTGGACCACCTGCAAGGGTTGGGGCTGCGGATTGTGGCGCGAAACTGGCGCTGCCGCTACGGCGAACTGGACGTAATCGCCGCCGACGGGCCGCACACCCTGGTGTTCGTCGAGGTCAAGACCCGCACCGGGGACGGCTTCGGCGGGATCGAGCAGGCCGTGACGGGGCAGAAGGTACGCCGCATCCGCCGCCTCGCCGGCCTGTGGCTCGCCGGGCAGGACGTCCGCTGGCCCGGTGTCCGCATCGATGTGATCGGGGTGCGCGTCGGCCGCCGCCGCACTCCCGAGGTGATGCATCTGCAGGGAGTGGGCTGAGATGGCGCTTGGGCGGGCGTTCTCGGTCGCGGTGCGCGGCCTCGACGGCCAGATTGTGGAAATCGAGGCCGACATCAGTTCCGGGCTGCCCGGGGTGCACCTCGTCGGCCTGCCCGATGCCGCACTGCAGGAGTCCCGCGATCGAGTCCGGGCGGCGATCACCAACTGCGGCAACACCTGGCCGATGTCTCGGCTCACGCTGGCGCTGTCCCCGGCGACGTTGCCCAAGACCGGCTCCCTCTACGACATCGCCCTGGCTTGTTCGGTGCTGTCGGCCGGCCGCCGGAACCCCTGGCACCGGCTGGAGAAGACGGTGCTGCTGGGTGAACTCGCTCTTGACGGGCGAGTCCGTCCGGTGCACGGCGTGTTGCCGGCCGTACTGGCCGCCAAGCGGCAGGGCTGGCCCGCCGTCGTTGTCCCACACAGCAACCTGGCCGAGGCGAGCCTCGTGGACGGCATCGAGGTACACGGCGTGCGAACCCTGCGCCAGCTGCACCACTGGCTCGACACCGGTACCGGACTGGACGGCCGGGTGGACAATCCCGCGCCGGAAGGCCAGCAGGTAGCAGACCTCGCCGACATCGTCGGTCAGACCCAGGCCCGCTTCGCCGTCGAGGTGGCCGCCGCCGGGGCGCATCACCTCATGTTGACCGGTCCGCCGGGTGTGGGGAAAACCATGCTGGCGCAACGGCTCCCGGGCCTGCTGCCCGATCTCGGTGACAGCGAGGCACTGGAAGTGACGGCCGTTCACTCGGTCGCCGGCCTGCTGGCAGCGGACACGCCGCTGATCACCAGGCCGCCGTTCATCGCCCCGCACCATTCCTCGAGTGTCGCCGCTCTGGTCGGCGGGGGGTCCGGCCTGGCCCGACCGGGGGCGATCAGTCGCGCCCATCGGGGAGTCCTGTTCCTCGACGAATGCGCGGAAATCAGGGTGAGTGCGTTGGAGGCCCTGCGAACACCGTTGGAGGACGGTGAGATTCGGCTTGCCCGCCGGGACGGCGTGGTCTGCTACCCGGCCCGCTTCCAGCTCGTCCTGGCCGCCAACCCGTGCCCGTGCGCACGGATCGATCCTCGCGACTGCATCTGCACCTCGCTGGAGCGACGTCGCTACCTCGGAAAGCTGTCGGGTCCGCTGCTCGATCGTGTCGATCTGCGCGTGCAGATGCATACCGTGCGGGCCGGCGCCTTCTCGCCCGAGCCGGCCGAGAGTAGCGAGCAGGTCCGTGCCCGGGTGGGCCACGCCCGCGCGGCGGCCGCCGAGAGGTGGCGGCCCTTCGGGTTCACCACCAACGCCGAGGTCGCCGGCGCGGTGCTTCGCAGGAATTTCCGACTGGGTGCCGCCGCGATGGCTCCGCTTAGGTCCGCGCTGGACCTCGGACTGCTCAGCATCCGCGGGGTCGACCGCTCGATGCGGGTGGCGTGGAGCTTGAGTGACTTGGCGGGCCGGACCACGCCGGGAGTCGACGAGGTATCGGTGGCGCTGAGCTTCCGGCAGATGGAGACCAACCCGTGAGGACCGCGAGTGAGACACGGGCCTGGGCTTACCTGTCGCGGGTCGCCGAGGCGCCTTTCGCCCAACTGGGCGATCTGGTCCGGCGTGTCGGGCCGGTTGAGGCCGCTGAGCGGGTCCGCCGCGGCGAGGTGGATTCCACGGTGGCGCAGCGTACCGAGGCGAGACGGGAGAACGACTGCGCCGCCGAGGATCTGGAGCTGCTTCACAAGCGCGGGGGACGGCTGGTCACGCCACAGGACGATGAGTGGCCAGGCCTGGCGTTCGCCTCCTTCGCCGGTTCGCCGGTACGCGACAAGCCCGAGGGCCGTGCGCCACTGGCCCTGTGGGTGATCGGTCCGCTGCGGCTCGACGAGGTGACGCAGCGGGCTGCCGCGATCGTCGGAACCCGGGCGGCGACGGCTTACGGCCAGCATGTCGCGGCGGATCTGGCCGCCGGCCTCGCCGAGCACGATGTGGCCGTCGTGTCCGGCGGGGCCTACGGCATCGACGGTGCCGCGCACCGCGCGGCGCTAGCCTCCGACGGGGTGACGTTGGCGGTGCTGGCCGGGGGAGTGGATGTGCTCTATCCGGCCGGTCATTCCGCACTACTGCACCGCGTTGCCGGCAGCGGGCTCCTGGTGAGCGAGTACCCACCGGGCGTGCGCCCGGCGCGGCACCGATTCCTGACCCGCAACCGGCTTGTCGCCGCCCTGTCGGGCGCCACCGTGGTGGTGGAGGCCGGGATTCGCAGCGGCGCGGCGAGTACCGCGGCGTGGGCCCGCGCGCTGGGCCGGGTGGTCTGCGCGGTGCCCGGTCCGGTGACCTCGGCGGCCTCGACCGGCTGCCACGTCCTGCTTCGGTCGGGCGCGGAACTGGTCACCCGCGCCGACGATGTGCGGGAAATCATCGGTCGCGCTGGTGAATTCGCTGACGAGCTACCTCGGCCGTCGGCTGCGCTCGACGAGCTGACGGACAGTGAGCGCCTGGTCTACGAAGCGCTGCCGGCCCGCGGCGCGAAGACGCCCGACCAGATCGCTGTTGCATCGGGGTTGCCGGCGGCCCGAGTGCTCGGCCCGCTGGCCATGCTGGAGATCGCCGGGCTGGTCCAGCGTCAGGACGGGCGGTGGCGCATCTGTCGCAGATCCGCGTGAGAAAACCCTCGCCCCTCAGTTCGTGCCGGAGGGCACCAGTTCACCGTCGGGTCCGGAGTCCCCGTCATCAGTCGGGTTGAAGATGTCCGGAATCCTCGCCGGGGACTTCCTGTGCACCATATGCATCCGTTCGGAGTAGGAGGGACGCGATCTGACCTTCAACGGCCACCAGAACCACGGTCCGAGGATAGCGGCGATCGCCGGCGTCATCAGCGAGCGCACGATCAACGTATCGAGCAGCAGGCCGATGCCGATGGTCATACCACCCTGGCCCACGTTGAGCAGGTCTCCGGAGATCATGGCGCCCATGGTGAAAGCGAACACCAGGCCGGCCGCAGTCACCACGCTTCCGGTGCTGCCCATCGACCGGATGATCCCGGTGTTGATTCCGGCGCCGATCTCCTCCTTGAAACGTGACACCAGCAGCAGGTTGTAGTCGCTACCCACGGCCATCAGGATGATCACCGCGAAGGCGAGCACGATCCAGTTGAGATCGACGCCGATGATCCGCTCGAAGATGAACACCGAGAGGCCGAATGCGCCCCCCAGCGAGAGCACGACAGTCCCGACGATCACCATCGAGGCGATGAGAGCGCGGGTGATGATCAGCATCACGATGAAGATCAACGTCAGCGCGGCGAAGGCGGCGATCATGGTGTCGTACTTGGCGCCCGACTGGATGTCCCGATAGGTGGCCGCGGTCCCGGCCAGGTAGATGTCCGCCCCCGCGAGCGAGGTGCCTTTGATCGCCTCGTGCGCGGCCCTGAGCTGGTCGTCCACGACTGAGATGCCCTCCTCCGAGGCGGGATTCACATCGTGGGTGATGATCAGCCGGGCCGCCTTGCCGTCCGGTGAGAGGAACAGCTTCAGGCCCTTCTGGAAGTCGGGGTTGGCGAAGACCTCCGGGGGCAGGTAGAAGTAGTCATCGCTCTTGGAGGCGTCGAAGGCCTCGCCCATCGCGGTGGCGGTGTCGGTCATCTGCCGCATCTGTTCGATGAGGCCGCCGAAACTGCTGTGGATGGTCTGCAGGGTCTGCTGCATCATGGTCGCGGTCTGGATGATCGGCGGGAACTGGGCGATCATCTGCGGGAACAGGGCGTTCATCTCGCCCATCCCGCCGACCATGTTTTCCATGCCGTTGACCATGGCGTCCATGCCGCCGATCATGGCGCCGACGTCGGCCTGCAGGGTGGCCATGTTGTCGCTGAATTTGTCGACCCCGTCGGTGGCGTCGAAGGCCGCACGAATGCCGTCGCACACCGGGATGTTGTCGCAGTGCTGCTCCCAGTAGAAGTAGTTGCGGAAGGGTCGCACCACATCGTCGAAATCGGCCAGGTTGTCACGCATCTCGTCGAGGGTGACCTTCATGGCGTTCATGTCCTCGACGCTGCGTTGACCGGCCCCGACCATGCCGTTCGCGGAATCGACCATCCCGTTCGCGGAGTCGACGGTGCTGTTCATCGACGTCGACATCTGCGTCATCAGGTTCTGCATCTGCGTCATCGAGGCGACCATCGCGCCGAGGTCGTCGGACATCGCGCTGATGTCGCCGACCCGCTCGGAGAGGAACTGCAGGTTCTGCGTGATCGGCACCGACGACATGCTGATCTGGTACGGGATCGAACTGTGCGCGATCGGCGAACCCAGCGGGCGGGTGATGCTCTGCACCATCGCGATGCCCTCGATACGGAAGAGCGACTTCGCGATCCGGTCCAGCACAATCATGTCAGTGGGGTTGCGCATGTCGTGGCTGGACTCAATGGTCATGATGTCGGGATTGAGTCGGGCTGTGCTGAAGTGTTTTTCGGCCGCTGCGTACCCGACGTTGGCCGGGACGTCGGCAGGGATGTACCTGCGGTCGTCGTAACTGGTCTTGTAGCCGATCATGGCCAGGATGCCGAGCAGCACGACACTGGTCGCTGCGGCGAGAACGGGCTTGGGCCAGCGGACGGTCGCCGTGCCGACCTTGCGCCACCCCCTGGTCTTCATCATGCGCTTCGGATCCAGGAGCCCGAACCGGCTACCCACGACCAGAATGGCCGGGGCGACGGTCATTGCGGCCGCGACGACGATGATCAGGGCCATCGCCGACGGGTACGCCAGCGAGTTGAAATAGGCCAGCCGGGTCAGCCGAAGGGTCAGCATGGCGCCCGCGATGGTCAGCCCCGAGCCGAGGATGACGTGGCCGACTCCGTGGAATGCGGTGTAGTAGGCCGAT
>Ga0315294_10003743_pt1 | contig 16588 bp, 13 predicted proteins | sample YL17G13_40_MG_FD_203626 | JGI IMG/M metagenome (GOLD analysis project Ga0315294, IMG submission 203626) | Sediment microbial communities from Yellowstone Lake, YNP, Wyoming, USA - YL17G13_40 | ecosystem: Environmental > Aquatic > Freshwater > Lake > Sediment | place: USA: Wyoming | collected... | reverse complement strand
ACCTTCCCTTTTGTATATTTTTCGCACGCCTTTTCGATGTCCACATCATTTATATTGGCGAGTGTGCACAGCCATGCGAATACATCGGCAAATTCTTCTTCTTTTTCTTCTTTGCTGGATTTTTCAGAAGCAAGTATCGTAGCCAGTTCGCCGACCTCTTCGACGAGCCACATAAAGGTCTTTGGCGTTCCGCGAAGACTGTCCCGCTGCTTATACCTTTCGGCTATCAGCTTCTGAAAATCCTTTATTGTCATCTTGGCCCGTCCTCGCTCCGTCGCCAAAGCTATGGAATGTCAGCGACCGCAGCCCCGATTTCGTCGGGGCGGAGGGTGGAAAGTAGGTTTTAGTCGGACAGCACTTCTGAAAGTTTTGCTGCGCTGAAGATTTCCCTGACGCGTTCTGTTGCCTGTCGGCAGACTTTTTCCATCTTCAGGCTGAATGGTTCGTTGTTGGTCTGCTCGGCAAGTTGCAGATGGCTGAACAGTGGTCCATCGACAGCCTCGATGATTTCGAGCAGGGAGACATTTTCTGCCGGCCGGGCAAGGAAGAAGCCGCCGCGGGGGCCTCTCTTGCTGCGGAGCACATTGGCCCTTACAAGCTGCTGCAGTATCTTTAACAGATACTCCAGCGGGATGTTATATTGCTTGGAAACTCGTGAGGCCAGCACCGCACCTTCTCTGTAGTACTGTGCTATGTAGCCTACGGCGACCAGAGCGTAACCTGTTGACCTGCTTATCTTCATTTTATGTCCTCCAAAAAATTGTTTACTACGTTCGGATACTTTTTGCTTTTCGACTGAAAAGTTATATTTTAGCCGCAGAAGCCCAACCAGAATAGCGGTTATAAGACCTAAATAATGTATTGAGGTCTATTTACTATTCTACTATAGTTTGTCTTTGGGTGTTCAGAATTTCTAAGATTTTCTATCCGAAAAACAAAAAAAGTCTTTGTGTCGTGATTCAAGGCAAAAACAGAACAGAAAACATCCAGAAACTCTTTAAATTTTCAAATTGTTACTTCTACCAGAACCTATCAGGACTTTCAAGAGTTTTTTTTAAAATAAGTCAGAAATACTTATATTTGTTTAACCCCTGATTCCCTAAACAGATGGTCGAGACCTATTTTACTGGCCAGCCGCCGTGGGCGGCGATTATTTCGTCTACTTCACAGGTTTTGCGGAAAGACGCCACCCGGCTCGAACCATATCTGCTAAGACGATATACGAAATATAAGGTTTGCCATACCGGCCTGTCGCAGCATACCTGTAATCTGCAACAAACTCATCAAAAACAGGCCTCAACTCTTCCGGCAGGCTGTTTCTCGCTCCCAATTCTTTTTCGCTTCGTTTTTGTTCCATATCCTTTGAATTTACCTATTCTCAATAATTGCTATTTCTTCTGGCGTTAAATCGTAAAGCTTGTAAACCATCTGGTCGATTTGGGCTTCCAATTCCTTGACTTTGGATTGCTTGGTAGAGTTTTCGAAATAACCTTCACCTTTAGTAATATTAAGAATTTCATCAACAAGTGTTATAAATGGTAGCTGAGATTCCGCAAGAATCTCTTTTAACGGGAAAATCCTGAGTTCTTTTACTTTAAACTGGGGGAATATTTTTCTTTGCAGTTTACCGAACGTGTACACAAACCAAAAGGAAATTAACTTAGAATTAAGTAGCCCTAAAATATATTTTAGGTTTAATTTTTTATTACTTACTTTGATTATCATACTATTATTGTCATTTATGGCATGTTCAACGATATAGCAACTATTTAAACAATATGGAGGAGATGAAGGAATTTGCCTGACTAATATCCGTTCACCTTTAAACAAGCTATGCTTACGTGGTCGTGAAAGATTTTTCCCATATTTTATAAACTGTTTGCTCCATCCAAGGGTGTATCTTCCAACATCCACTCCATCAAGATACTTGACCCAAGTATCGTCTTTCTTAAGATTGCCATGATAAACCCGATTATTTTTCATGAATTCTGTTTGAATAGGTGTTCCCTCCCCAACAGTGTATGCTTGAACTCCATTTTTTACCTCTGCAAAAACAGATAAGGATTCAGATTGAGAGTTAATTTTTTCGCACAGTTTAGAGCTATTATCAGATTCAGAGGTTATATTGCTTATAATAAAATTCTTGTTCTTTAGAAAACAATTGACAGACTGATTGCTCGCTACCTTGACACCATTTTCTGTCCACTCATAACTTTTAATTATCGGTTCACCAATTTTATCAAAGATTAAAATACAGGTATCTACACTAGAGGTTTCAAAAACTTTTTCATAATTTAATACAATATTTATATTACGAGTTTTTGTAAGAATAAAGTATCTCAAATCTGAGGTAGTTGATAAAGTTAGCCAGTTATTGGGAATGATAAATGCTAAATTTCCGGTTTTATTAATTAAATTGAAAGACCTTTCAATAAAGAGAATATATAGGTTTATCTTAAACTGCGTTAAGGTATAGAATTTTTTGTAATTAGCCTTATCTTCTGTTGTCAAATTTTCTCGAGAAAAAATATACGGCGGATTCCCAATCACAATATCAAAACCATCCTTAATTCCGAACATCCATTCCGGGTCAAACCACGGATTAGATTCGTGCGTGAACGGGTCCCATTGGGAAAGCTTCGAGGTTTGAGTTTCTTTGCCGCCCCAGTTGAGGCTATGTTCAAACATCTTTGACTGAATACGTTTGAATTTTTCCTCGATACTTTTCTTTTCACTGCCGGAACTTCGGAGATATTCGTCTCGAAGCTGTTTTAGTTCGTTTATGGAATCTGCATCCTCAAGCATCAGAGTCTGGCCTTTATACTCTGTTATTTTTTTGCCTGTTGTCTTTGCTTGTGTAGTTTTTGTTTCAGGCAAACCAATTAAGGTATTAGCACAGACGAATTTGAATTCGAGGTTGGGCAGTGGCTCAACGCCTCGATTAGGTTTTGAATCATCAACTTTCTCATCAACAATAAGTGAAAGAAAACAACGCAGCTTTGAAATTTCAACGGCAATCGATTGAATATCTACACCATAAATACAATCTCTTATAATACCGAGTTTGTGCAGATAATTCGGCTGGTCGATTTTTCTTTTAAGTTCATTTATGACAAGAGGGTCTTTTATATTTGAAAGAATCCTGTCAAGCCATTTTTGCGAGTTGGGGTCAAGCTTTTGCAGGATTAAAAGAATTTTTTGCAAAATCCCCATCGGAAAAGCACCGCTGCCACAGGCAGGGTCGATTACCTTTATCCGGCCAAGGGCGTTAATAATAGAATCTTTTTGAGAATCAGTAAAATGAGTATCCTCATCGCTATATGAAAGCAATGGCGATATTTTTTCTTCCGGAAGGTCGGTCTCTGTTAAAAGATACTGCTTTAAGCTCTCATCAACCATATATTCAACAATCGGCCTTGGGGTGTAATAACTGCCAGTGGATTTGCGGGCTGTTTCGCCTGTTTCGGGGTTTATTTCAGCCAAGAGATTTTCAAAGATTCTGCCAAGCATTTCCGGCTCGATTGAAAGTTCGACATCAATAGATGTATTTTCATCAATTGTGAAATTATAAGTCTCAAAAACTTCAAAAAGCTCTTTAAGCCAATCGTCAGGAACAATCAGGCTGTTGAGGTGTTCAGAGACGCCGTTAAAGGCGAGTTTATAGTAATCATCTTCATGCGGCGTAAAAAGACCACCGTTTAGAAAAGGAATCAACCCCCATAAATCATTTTTATATTTTGTAATACGACTTTCTAAAGCGGTATTTAATACTTCAAAAAAGAGCGGCTCTGAAATATTATGATAATAATTCTTATTTTCTTCTATTGCCCTTAATGAAAGCAGCTTTTCCGGCAGTAAATCTTTTTTCTTTAAAAACCAGCAAAAGATAAGACGGCCTATGAGCCGGACTGCAAAATTCTTTTTCATTGTGTCATCGGTAGTTTGCGGAAGTTTCAGCAGTCCTTGGCCTGCATCTATTATTTTTTTGCCGCTGCCTCGTTTGCCGCCAGCGAGTATTGTAAAGAAGGAGGCAATTTTTTCGTAAAAATCTTTATTAACAACTTCAATTGAGAAACGCTTTTTGAGGTCTTCAAAGTTCTTAACCCTGCCCGGCTTGACAAGATATTCCTGCGGGGTATGAACTTTCGCATCCGGCCCTAAAAAGAATGAAAAGCGTTTCGGGTTTGAATACTCCTTTTGTACCCTTGTTCCTTCATACCATTTTAAGTCTATTGTTACAAGTGAAAGACGGAAGTTGTATGAATTCTTTGAGGTGAATATAACCAAGGCTCTTTGTTTGCCGTAATTTGCTAACAGCCGGAATGTCTCTCTTGATAACGAAACGCGGGGGTCGTTTTCAGATTCGTGCTGGCTTTCTAAAACAATCAATTCTAAGGAAGGGACTTCTCCGATTTTTACAGCAGATTTTATACGGTCAGGCTTAAAATCCAGAAGTTTTTCATCAGCTAATTTAAAATCTTCCGGCAAAAACTGATTTTGAAAGAATTTTAAATGGACATCCCTTTTGTATGGCGCCTTAAAGTCCATAATCAGATAAGTTCCTCAGATAAAATCAAAGTTTCCCTGCCTTCTTCTATTTTTTGCTCTCTTTCGATAATAGACAGCAGATAATCAAGCGGAATTTGTCTTTGAAGCTCGTTAAAATTCTTTTCGAGTGTTTTTGAATCAATTGCCCTGATTAATTTTGCGAATCTTTCAGGCAGGGCATCAAGGTCGTTAACAACAAAAAGCAAGTCTTCAAGATAATCCTTATGTGCAGGCAACTCATCCTTAAGTTTTCGGATTTTGTCGATGGTTTGGTTTTTCCCCCTGTCTTTTGCGACCTCTGTTCTTTTGCTGAATAGATTTTCTTTTATTTTGGAATAAATTTCCTCAAAAGATTTGCTTGTCTGTTCGCCTTGTTCGCTGATTTGAGCCTCAAATAAATTCAAGGCATCGGCAGCAGGTAAATTATAAGGTTCTTTTGTTTTACTGCCAGCCTTAAATACACATTCATCGCCTTTTTTGCCGAATACAATTACGCCGCTTTGTTCTTTTTTGATAGTTCTTTTGATTCTGCATCTTTTAGGCAGATTGGCCGCTTCTTTTACCAATTCAGGTTTGTTATTTCTTAATTTCCTTATAAAGTTTTCATATTTTGCTTCTGGTGATAATTCTTCCTGGTCTGCCATTGCTTTGTGGTATTCCTCCGCAAAAAATGAGCGAAGTTCTTCGTCTTTTGTAAGGATTTTGGTATCTTCGCCGAAAAGGGCATGAACCATCGCCAATTTCAAGGTGGAAATCTGTTTAACCCTTGTTTCTTTTTCACCCGTTTCTGTGGGGAAGAAATTATAAATAAAGAGTTCGTCAAAAACCTTTTTATTTACTCTGTTGATTCGGCCAACCCTCTGAATAACCCTTGTCGGATTATATGGAATATCGTAGTTAAAGACAATTCCTGCCCGGTGCAGGTTAAAACCTTCGGAGATAGCATCTGTCGCGATTAATATATCGAAATCGTCTTTGGGGTTTTTGTCCGCTGCGTCAAAATTCTGCCAGATAATCTGTTTATTTGTTTTGCTCCAGTCTTTCGCTGTGTATTTGAATACTTTCAATTCATCTTTTAATTTGTCATAAAGATAATTGACCGTATCAGCAAATTCCGAGAAAACCACAATTTTTCTTTTTGGATCTTTTTTAAGCTTGTCCTTGACAATCGCCTTAAAGTGTTCCAATTTCGGGTCTGCCGGAACCCCTTTTCCAAACCACTTGGCGCGTATATTTTTCAAAAGTTCTATATCTTTTTCAACAAGCGCAGTAAATTCTTCTTTCAATTCCTTTTTATCTATAAGCAGCAAACCTTTTTCTTTATATTCTCGAAGCTGTTCATCAAAAAATGTTTCTCGAAGTTCTTCATCAATATCTTCTCCGGTGCCTTCCTGTAAAGATTCAATGTCCGGCAGCTTGCCCTTTTTATAAACAGGAACCTTGCCTAATTTTTTATGCCAGTCAAGGATAAGCTGAGAAGCGTCAATCATATTGTTTAAGGTTGACTGGAAGGCGCAAATTGAACTTTCAAACCTTCTTACCAGCAAACGCTTCATAAAACTGGCAAGGTTAATTTGTGTCTGTCTTAGCAGGTTTTCATCTATGCCCATTTCTTCGGCAATTTTTTTTCGATATTCTTCTTTGATATAACTTATAGGCATATATCTTGCGCCGATGAACCCGGCAGATTCGTCTTCCGGCGCAATTTCTTCCAGAGTTTCTTTATAAAGGCTGCTCAAATCGCCAAGTTGATAATCAAGTTCTTCCGGGTCGTTTACTTTTGGGAAGTCAATATTTTGCTGGTTTAAATCTTCTTTATATTCTTCTATCGCGTCCAAATCCAGCCGCGACCTTCTTATAACAAGAGGTGAAAGCATATCTCTGATTTTTTTAGCAACCTGATTTATGCGAATAGATAGGGTTTCCGCGCTCTCGGATTTCTTCTTTTGTGCTTCCTTAATCCGCTTATATTCAATAATCAATTCTCTGAACTGGAAAGAGAGATTATCAACCGTCTGCAAGGTGGTTCTTGTAGGAATCTGGAATAACCTTACCATTGAAAAAACGTCCTGGGGCTTATTGTTGAAAGGCGTTGCTGAAAGTAATACAACCTTGTTTTTCTGGCAAAGTTTATGCAGATTTGCGTAATCTGCTGTTAGTTCGTTTCGGTATTTGTGCGCCTCATCAATTATAATAAGTTTTTCTCCTTCTCTTTCACTGTTAAAAACAAGCGCATCTTCAATCTTGCCGCTGCTAAAAACTCTGGCACGATAATCAAAATCATTATGATAATCTTCCCACTGGTCAATCAAATGAGGCGGCGTTATAATAATAGTTTGCAAATTGAGGTTATGAGCCATTGCCGAAGCGATGATGCTTTTGCCAAGGCCGACAACATCGGCAATAATTACGCCATTGTGTTTTTGAAGAATATCGATGGCTTTATTTACAGCATCAATTTGATATTTCAGGTCTATGTATTTACCGTCTGTAATTTCGCCCGGCAGTCTGAGAGAATCGGCTTTGTATTGACGGAAGTATTCATCAAGAACTCTGACATAAAGCAAAAACGGTTTGGGGAGTTTATTTAACCATGTTTTTTCAACAACATTATAGAAGAAATCATCAAGGTTATCTTTATCAACTATTTTAACCGAATCTTTCCAAAGTTCCTGAAAGATTTTATATGCCTCATGATAGTTAGCGGAATCTCTTGAAATAACATTGATTTCAAATTGTCCTTTAAGTCCTGCTCTTGTTAAATTACTCGAACCGGTAATAACCGTTCCGGGATATTCGCCGCCCTGATTAAATTCTTCTTTGTTTTCAAAAACATAAAGTTTAGCATGGTTTGAATGAAGGGTTTTTTTAATTTCTAAAGTGCCGTCTTCGATTTTTTTCAAGAATAACTTGAAAGCGTCTTGTTTTTCTTGTGAGTCGAAAAAGTCTGTGTCGTTAAAAAGCTGAACGAGCGATTTATAATAATTATCTCTTATCTGTCCACGGGGGAGATTAGTTTCCTGAAGTATCTCAAATTCTTTTACTTTATTTGTTAAATTCTGCTCAATTTCCAGTCCAACCAGGATTTTTAAGTTTTTATCTGCAACTTTTTCATAAATCTCCTGAAAACCCGAAAAGTAAAAATAACCAACTAAAAAATACAGGTTTTTTGAGGAGGGTAATACGTTATTGATAACGTCCGAAAGTAGTTTTTCTTGGTTCGTAATAAATTGAATGGTCATATATCTATATTTTCTCCAACAACATAATTCGGCTCGATTTTACCCTATTTTCTACCATTCTTACCTCTTTGTCAATCCCGCACCAAAATAAGTATTCTTGAGCCGGTGCGGGGTCAAACCTTCTTTCTCCCTAAAAAATCGGTGAAACCCTTCGACTCCGCTCAGGACAAGTCTGTGGTTAAAAGACACCAAATACCCCCATTTGTTTAACTGTTTTTGTGAAAAAATTAAATGGCGGCTTTTCTTGACATTTGGGTGGATTTAGCCTACGATTGTCGTTTTAAGAATGGAATAAGGAGTAAAACCTATGGAAGAGGTGAAACCGCGAATAAGTGTTTACTATGCTCAAAATGCAAGTGTCGTGACGTTGGCTGACGAGAAGATTCTTGATGATGAGGATATCAAGGCCCTCGAGGACTCTATAATGCCGCTTATCGATAGTGCTGTTAATCTTGTGATTGATTTCAGCAATGTTTGTTTTCTTTCCAGTGCGGTCCTGGGGCTGTTGATAAGGATAAGTAAAAGGATTAATGAGAATAAAGGTCGGCTGAAACTTTGCTGCATTAGTCCAAGAATTTACGACATTTTCAAAATTACTCGGCTTGACGAAATTTTTGAAATCTACCCTGATGTCAAAAAAGCGATGCAGACTCTTAAATAGTTTCTTTTTAATTGGCTTACTTTAGCCCGGGTTTGTTTGGGACGATAATAAATTCATGACTTCCAAAGCTTGTACCCATGAAAAAATAGTTTCCAATGGGGCAATATCGGAACTTAGGCGGATATGCGCCAAGATCCTCTGCCATACGCAGAATCTTGAGTATTCGGACAACGACCTGTTTGCGATTCAGTTAGCTATAGAGGAGGCTATCGTGAACGCTGTCAAGCACGGCAATAAGCAGGACCCTGCGAGGGACGTCATTATTGAATATGATTTAACCCCTGAGAAAGTCGACATTCGTGTAACCGACCAGGGCAGAGGCTTCGACCCGGACAGTCTCGAAGACCCTCGTTTGGGCGATAACATCTATAAAACCGACGGCAGAGGGGTTTTGCTCATCAGGTCCTATATGGATAGCGTCGAATATAACGAGCTCGGCAATTCCGTTCGTATGACCAAATTCAACAGCAAACCCCGTTAGAAACCCTATTTATCGGAATGAAATTTCTAACGGGGGTAGAAGTAACCGGCTGGATGAAGTTTCTAACGGGGCAAATCCGCATAAGTTTAAGAGTTGTATAAAGCATTTCCCGTTTTTTGCCGATTTAATAGCATACTTACTCAGGGGCATACCAATGTCTAAAAAGATACTGGCGTTTGTTATTGCGGCTTATCTGCCGACCACAGCGGTCCTGTTTGTCGGCTGCGCGGAGGAAGAAAGCTATACACCTCGGATAACCGGCATTGAGCCGGAGCTTCATCACAGCAACGCCAATTACTCAGCTTACAAGACGCCTTCAACCTCATACAAAACGGAAAATTACAAAACATACAAGTCCGATTCGTCCGCCCCTTACGGCTGGGCGCCGGCCGATAGATACGAAAAAAGCTGGAAGGCAATTATAATTCACCATTCAGCTACAGACACCGGCAATGTCGCTTCCATCGATGATTACCATCGCAAAAACAACGGCTGGGACGGCATCGGCTATGACTTTGTTATCGGCAACGGTGCCGGCAGCGGCAACGGCCAGGTCGAAACTACGTTCCGCTGGACAGGCCAGAAGACCGGCGCACACTGCAAGACAGATGAATCGAACTGGGCCAACGAGGATGCGGTAGGAATCTGCCTTGTCGGCAATTTTGACAATTCAAGGCCGAGCAGCAGCCAGATGGCTTCGCTTATGAAACTTGTGCGGTTTCTTTCCGAGAGGTACAACATTCCTGCAAGCCGAATCTACGGCCACAATACGACCCCCGGCCACATCACAAATACGAGCTGTCCCGGCAGATACTTCCCGATGAGCTACGTAAAAACAAACCTGTAGCCACCAAGACACCAAGGCACAAAGTTTTTCATTTATATTATTTTTTTGGTGTCTTTGTGCCCCCCGCCTGCGCGAGGGTAGGCTTCGTGGCTATGTTTTTTTCCCTTTGCCTTCCCTAAGCCTGTCGAAGGGTCAAAAACCTGCATATTCTGGAATTCTCCTGTGAATTATGTGTTTTTACTTGATTTTCGGCAGAAAAGATATATGATTTAAGTATTGTTTTAATCCGTTTTACAGGAGTCAGGAGAAGATGACTAAGAGGTTGTATTTTCTTGTGCATACCAAAGTCTTCCTGCCCTAATTAAAAAGTAATAACTATATTTTTGGAAGGAGAAGAAAATGAAAACTAATCATCAACAATTCTGCACTGTGTTATTTGCCGTGACCGTTCTGTCCTTGCTGGTCAGTACTTTCGCATACGCCGATACTATCTATGTATCCTGCTGGGATAGTAATAACACGATTAGAAAATTCGATTCAAGCGGAAATGGGGTTATTTTCGCCTCAGGCTTAGACCGCCCTTCGTTTCTTGCGTTTGACAGCAGCGTCAATCTCTATGTGAGCAATCATTATGATGGTAGAGTCTATAAATTCGATTCGAGTGGGAACAAATCACTCTTTGCTTCTGGCTTGAATGGCCCCGATGGTCTTGTATTTGACAGGAGTGGTAATCTTTATGTTGCCAATAATTGGGGTAACACTATAGATAAATTTGATTCAATCGGAAATAGAACTCTCTTTGCCTTGTGTTCGGGTGCTCCTGACGGTCTTGCTTTCGATAGCGGCGGTAATCTCTATGCGGCCGCTTACAATAGTGGAAAGATTGAGAAGTTTGATTTAAGCGGAAACTGGTTAAAAACCTTTGCCTCAGGCTTGGTCCAACCTACGGGCACCGCGTTCGACAGTAGCGGCAATCTTTATGTGGCCAACCAAGGCAGTGGCACGATTAGTAAATTTGATTCGAATGGGAATAGTTCCATCTTTGCCTCGGGCTTAAATCGCCCTGCAGACATTGCGTTTGACAGTAGCGGCTATCTTTATGTGGTTAATGTGAATGATAGAACAATTGTTAAATTCGATTCGAGTGGAAACAGGTCCATCTTCGCTTCGGGTGTGGACGCACCGTGTGGTATCGTAGTCATTCCCGAACCCGCCACGCTCTTGCTGCTCGGCTTTGGTACGGTGATGTTGAAAAGGAGAAGCAAAAATGCACGTCAATAATTGAGGAATTAAAGGTGTCAGGTATTTTTCTGATTGATATTTTCAAAGACAACCCCCGAAGCGGGGAGCAGGAGAGGAGGAATTGAAGATCCCCGCTTTCGCGAGGACAAGTTTAAGATTGAACCCCTCGACTCTGCTCGGGACAGGGATTGAAGATTTTAACGCATTACGCGTTACGCGTTCGTGTTCATCCCTCGATTTCACTCGGGACAGGTTCGTGGTTAAATTTCTCGGTGTTCTCTGCGGCGAAGCAGGACGCCCGCGAAACAAAACAGCAGGATTGTCGCAGGTTCCGGAATTTTCCAGGTTGGGTCGTATTCTCCGAGGACAAGCTCTCTATCGGGAGCCTTACCTTGCAGCCAGTTTAAAAACGGGTCGTAATGTCTTTCCTTAATATCGCCGGCCAGGCTTCCCATAATACTGGTATAATCTATTAACGGATTAGACGGGTTGACCGCACCGCCTGAATATTCGTCATATAAACTGAACATATGTCCTACTTCATGGGCAACATAAGGCCCGTTATATTGCGAGCCCCATTCTGTAGTTGTGTACCAGGTCAGCATATTTCCGCGTCCCACGCCATTTATAACATTTACAGTATGGTGGATAGACGGGTCATAGATATCGTAGAATATTGTGTCAAAATTTACGTGGTATCGAAAGGTATCGTCAACGATATCGTATCTATTCGACCACATTGATTCAATGCCGTTTTCCCATACACTTTCCAAAGCCGGGCTGGGGTCATAGCCTGTCAGCCGGATTCGCATTTTTACGTTCACTTCCAGATTGCCGAAGCCTATGTCGAAGGCATAGTTCCATCCATAAGGAGGGCTGGACAAATAGCCGCTGACTTTTTGTATTTCTATATCTGAAAGAGGCGGGAGGTTTGCCTGCGCCGCTGCCGTAAAAAGCAGTATGCAGCAGGACAGGACAGTGTATTTTTTGCAGGTTCCGGGCTTCAAATTCAACTTCTTCTTCCTTACAGCGTTAAACTTAGAATAATAAAAGTATACAGTGTCCCTGTACATTCCAATTATATTAATTATTATAATATGATACGGCATTAAAGTCAAGGGGGGGAAGACTCCATATTGTCTTGTTCTCTATCTGTCAGGGGTTCTATGGGTTATGCCTTCTGTGGCGAAATTTAAGACAGCAAATTCTCCGTCCGTCTTCGTCCCTAAGGGACTACGACGAGACGAGGAGAAGTTCAGAGAAGCGAACTGGCCGTGATACTTCCGAAGCGGAGAACAGTAGAGCAGTTGAGCAGGTGAACAGGTGAACAGGTGAACAAAGTAAACCTCTATTTAAAATTGAGTACTGCGAACTCACCATGATAACGTTTCGCGGCCTCATCGTAGGCTCTTGCTGCATCGATTTCATTATCGAAGTATCCTAAAAATATACGTTTGCCATCAACCTTAATGACTGACATCCATTTGTTTTCAGCTTTATTAAACCAAACACCTTTGTATCTTGAAGTGCATTTAGAGTCTCTTTTCCTTCGGTTACAGGCATTTTGCGAACGAGTCGCCAATTGCAGATTGTGTCTGCTGTTGTTAAGGCCGTTATGGTCATCGTGGTCCACTATCTTCCCCGGCGGCGGCAGCATAATCTGATTGTGCATATATATAGTTTTCCCCTTTTCAGACCGTACCGCATAGAAGGTTTGAGGTCCCCTAAGAGCCCGCCATTTATTTTGGTTTAGTTTTTCGTAATCTTCGAGGTCAACGATAGCGTATTTGCCCTTAGTCAGTTTGATACACCTGAATTCATGGTCATAGCGGATTTTTTTGTGTAGAAGGAGAATGGATATACGGATGCGGTCCAGAAAATCAGGAACATAAAACGGGATTGGAATAATGTATTTGGTCATTTCTTTTAGTGCACTGTTTACCGTTTACTGTTCACTGTAAGCTGTTAACTGTAAACTTCTCGTTTATGAGTCTCGTACCGATTCGACTAATCTCGGCAAAGTCCTGTTAAAGGGTCTCCATATAGAAGAAGAAACTTGCGCGTTTTTGACGAATTTTGGTTAAAAATTATTTGGGTTGAATTTGTAAGTGCTTGTCAGGTATGGAGAAAAATTTTTTAATTTTTTCAAAATGCGCAAGAAAAAACTTGCGCATTTTGTGCGAAAAGATTCAAAGAATAGAAATAAAAAACCCCCTCTGCTTCTTGCAAGAGAGGGGGCTAATTATTTTGGATTCCCGCCCCCGTCTGCACGGGGGTGATATTCCTTCACGGGAATGATATTATTCGTGTTTATTTGTGGTTAATTTTTTCGTGTCGGAGCCTGTCCCCGCGAAAGCGGGGATGCCTTTGTGGCTATTACGGCACGAGGAAGATGTCTTTTTCTTCGCTTGGCGTTTCCGTGCCGCGGTAGGTATCGAGGTCTTTTACGGTGAAGATGTCGTCATTCTGGTCGAAGAGTCTTTCGGTGAGGAATTTTGCTGTTCCATCGCTGAACATCACGTTCTGGCCTTGTCTGCGGTGGTTGATGCTGTTTATTGTCAGCAGTTTTTCGCTTAATTTGACGGGTTCAAACTGCGTAGAGGCCTGGTAGTTTGGATTTTTCAGGCGTGTTTCGAAGATGGGGTTGGCATCCGACATAATGGGCACTGGTGAATCCGACCTGACGGCCTTGTTCGGTTCGCAGATGAGCTTGAAGCTGTAAGTGATGTATCGCCTGTCGGGGAAATCAGCGAGACTGGCAATTTGTGAGCGGTCCAGTTTTACTATTATTTTGCCTTTACTGTATCCCGGGCATATAAAGACGTTCGGCTGGAGGTAATCCAGTTTTGCGAGCACCCAGAGATGTCTGGTATTTGACTGGTTTTCCTGACCTGTTGAGCCGACCTTCCACCAGGGCGAGCCTGCTTTTGTGGCAACGGCCGGCAGGAAACCGTTATGTTCGTCGGCATATTGTGTGAGTCCCAGCGCTATTTTTGAAAGATTTGCCTGGCAGGCGGTTTTCCATGCCTGTGCCCTCATTTGCCTTGTTACAGGAATAAAGAGGCTGGCGATTATGAATATCCCGGCTGCTATTGTTGCTGCCTGGGCAAAATTTCTCCAGAAGCTCGGACGTCTTGTAACTATTTTTTCGCTTTCAGCCCGCAGGAGTTTTTCAAGCCAACCGCTTTCAACAGTTTCGGTATGATGTAAATAAAGTTTTTCGAGTGTTTTTTCAACCAGATGGTCGGGGCAGCTTGCGTGGGTTTCGTGGTCGAGATGGTCAAGCGCTGAAAGTGAGTGATGAAGCTTATTGTAGAACTCCACAGCGCCTTTGTGTGTTTCCAGAAGCTCTTTTGCTATGTCAGTTTCCTGCTGGTCGGCACATTCGAAATAATAGTCAAGCAGAATATCTCGCTGTTCCTTTGTGAGTGTATCCATCAAAAATTTCCGTCATCGCTGGTCGATTTCCATTTTTTGGTAAAAAACACAATGGCTGTATGAAGCCTGCTTTTCACCGTCCCTATAGGTATACTCAAGATGTCAGCCATTTGTTTGTAAGAAAATTGTTCAAAGTAGGCAAAAATGAGGATTTCACGGAGATTTTCCGGCATTTCAGTAATAATTTTTCGGACCTTTTCAGCACGTTCGGTCTTTTCGGCTTCATCATAAGGCGTTATTTCATAAGACTTTAAGGAGTTTACGACGTCATCGATGCTCAGTTCAGCAGGTTCGGCCATAGAGCCGATGGAGACAGTTTCCTGTCTTTGCTGCTTTCTCAGGACGTCTCTTGCCTTATTTGCTGCGATTGTGAACAGCCATGGCCGGATGGGCCTGTCTTTTTCGAAGGTTTTTCTGCTTTTGTAAAGTTGAAGAAATGTTTCCTGAAAGGCCTCTTCCACGAGCTGCTGCTGATTGAGGAATCTCCTTAGAAATGCATAAAGCGGGTCTTTATATTGTCTTACAATCTCCCTGAAGGCCTCTTTGTCACCGGCTGCATAGCGGTGCAAAAGCTCCTGTTCGTTGACTTTGTTTTTATGATTTTTTGTGTTTTCAACTGGTTTCATTCTGCCGGCACAGCAAAGATAAATCCGCCTCTGGCGGATAAAATTTAGTGCCGGTATTATAAACAATGGTTCGACTCCGCTCACCATAAATTTGCCAGAATTGCAATATGTAAATTCGTCCCGTTAGAAACGGGCTGTTTTTGACATCTGTCAGGCATCTCTAATTCCTTGTCTCTAACGGTAAGCTGCCTGAAAAAGGTCGTTGTCGAGGTTTCTAACGGGATTCGTAAAAAACGGCATTGAAAGTCGTAATTGTAGATAATGCTCCATAGTCAGCCACAAAGGCATCCCCGCTTTCGCGGGGACAGGCTCCGAAAAGAAGAGACACGAAGTTTTTTTATCACTGATCCGCCTTCCATCCTTCGTCCGCCAAAGCGGACTATGGAGGACAGGTCGCCAAAGGCTACGGACGGACAAGTTAAAGTTGCTGTTTTTAACCACAGATTACACGGATTTCACTGAAATTTAAAAAAATGAGGGGTTTTTCAGCCACTAAGACACTAAGACACAAGTTTTTTAATCGCAGATTACACTGATTAAATTGATATTGTGTTCAAAATTACAGGCGGACAAGAGTTGTTTTTAACTATACTCGTATGCAGTATACTGCATACGAGTATAGTGCATACGAGTATAGTGCATATGGATATAGAGGCTGAGGAATCCCCGCCCCTGCCTTCGCAGGGGTGACATTCCTACGTGAGGACAAGTTTAAAATCCTGCAAACCCCCTAAAAAGTGGTAGTTTTAGGGTCAAACATCAACGAACGCAGGCCGGTTGGTATAAAAGCAGGGGTAGAGTGGAGATTGAAGATTTAAGATTGAAAAATGAAGATTTGCGGAATCGCCCCGCCTGAGGCGGGCAGGGGTTGCGATGCTCGTTTCGTCAATCGTTATACGGTTGCGTATAAATCAGCCTGCGGCGGACAAGAGTTGTTTTTAACTATACTCGTATGCAGTATACTGCATACGAGTATAGTGCATACGAGTATAGTACATATGGGTATAGAGAGGCCGAGGAATCCCCGCCCCTGCCTTCGCAGGGGTGACATTCCTTCGCGGGGACAGGCTGCACAAGGAAGCATCCCATCGTGAGAATGACGAGGGCTTACTTCACTATCCTTGTCACCCGATACCAGTTTTCACGGGGATAGATTCTGTGCGGGAAAGAAAACATAAGTCATTAGGATGTTCCCTTTCCCTGTTTCTATCTCTGCGAAGCAACTTCCCGGGAATGACAATTTCCCTTTCCCTGTAGCAATCCCAAAGGGGTAACTTCTCGGGAATGACATGTTCTTAGCAGATATGGTTCGAGCCGGGTGGCGATTATCAGCAAAGCGAAACCCGCCGTGAAACGGCGGGTAAATAATAACCCCCAAGATGAAATTGGGGGCTTAAGGATGAACGAAATGAAAACCCCCAGATTACCCCTCATTAACGAGGAAATTGCGCCAAAGAAGATAAGTTATTGCGCCAAAAAAAGTTCGCTTCTATAATACCCCTTAAGAACTTCAACCATAAAAAATTAATTAAGGAGCTAATTATGGAAAGCGAACTCTACAAG
>Ga0315294_10003742_pt1 | contig 16592 bp, 9 predicted proteins | sample YL17G13_40_MG_FD_203626 | JGI IMG/M metagenome (GOLD analysis project Ga0315294, IMG submission 203626) | Sediment microbial communities from Yellowstone Lake, YNP, Wyoming, USA - YL17G13_40 | ecosystem: Environmental > Aquatic > Freshwater > Lake > Sediment | place: USA: Wyoming | collected... | reverse complement strand
AAGAATAGAGTTGACAACCTCCCGGGGCTATGCCAGAATATTCGCCCAAATAGGCAATTTAGCCGGTGTGGTGAAATGGTAGACGCAGGGGACTCAAAATCCCCCGGGGTTCGCCTCATGTCGGTTCGAGTCCGACCACCGGCAGAACGACAATAAAGCCCCAATATTGAGTGTTGGGTAAACATTTGGCAGTTTTCCTGAGTTTATTGATGATAGACGCAGGGGTAGAAGCCCGGAGAGCGAACGGAGTGAGCTGCCCGGGATTAAAAATCACCCCGGGGTTCGCCTCATGTCGGTTCGAGTCCGACCACCGGCAGAACGACAATAAAGCCCCAACATTGAGTGTTGGGTAAATATTTAGCGGTTTTACTGAGCTTATTAACGGTAGACGCAGGGGTAGAAGCCCGGACAGCGAACGAAGTGAACTGTCCGGGATTAAAAATCACCCCGGGGTTCGCCTCATGTCGGTTCGAGTCCGACCACCGGCAGAAAATAATGTAGGGGCGGATGGTCATCCACCCCTAATCCTCTTGTGGGGGAATTGCTGCATTTGCCAACGAGAATAGTTGCTGTATATATTAAGCAAAACTTCCTGAAAATTTTTGATGAGCTCAAAATTTTAGAAAAAAGCTCTTGACTTTTGAAGATATATAGGTTAAAATCTTTACAAACAGCATTTGAAACCAGTTAAGCCCCTGCTTAACAAAAAAACCAGGAGGAAAAAGAATGTTTAAGTATCTATCCGTTTTAGTTCTGTTGGTAGTTGCTCTGCCCGTTTTCGCCGGGCAAATAACCCCCTATAATCTGTCTAGCACTATCCCAACGACTCCCTTCCCCGGCAGTGGTGACTACGATATGTATTACTGTGGAACCGCTACTTATTATTGGGACTTCTCCGGGGTGGACTTCTATCTGGCGGTCTATTTCGACCCCGCTGACGGCGCTGGAATAGGTGATGAATTCTCCGTCCCCTTCACCATAGTAGAAGTGGACTCAATGTGGTATGGCACCAGCGACGGCAGCTACGACATCTATATTTGCCCGGAATCCGGCGGATTCCCCGATCTGGGTGACCCATACCATACGGGAACTATCAGCGATTCGACACTCTATCCCAGCTATGCCTCCTACGAAGTTACTCCTCCCGTTCATCTGGGCGCAGACACACCTTTCTACGTAGTAATCGTAGCCACTATGGGTGTTGACGAACCGTTAACCGATGGCGACGGCAACAGCGGACATAGTTTGTATTCTACGGACGAAGGGGGATCGTGGGATATGTCTTTCGTTGGGACTGAAGATGTTGACTTTATGTGGCACGCCTTTTGCAACGACAACACTGCGGTGCAGAATAACTCCTTAGGTCATGTAAAAGCGCTTTTCAACTAATTAGCCTTTAGATTAGACAAAAAAATCCCCGGGACGCCCGGGGATTTTTTTGTAAAAAATTGTGTCCAGCCGATGCAATTAGTCTGTTTTTGGGTATTTATGAGCCTTAAATTTTAAAAAAACTCTTGACTTTTATAGATATATAGGTTAAAATTTATTTGCGTGTTTTTTAAACACAGTTAAGCTTATGCTTAACAAAATCAATCAACAGTTGTCTATCTTGTGTGGTAAATTTAATTCAAAAGGAGAAGAAAAATGAAGAATCTACTCTTTCTAGCCGTTATTTTGCTTGCCGCGGCTACCGCCTTTGCCGGACTGACAACTTCGGCAAATCCGACCGGGACTTCATCTGCGACCGGTTCAGTTTCTATGTCCCCACTCTCCAAAGATGTTCTTTGGGTTCAGGATCCGGTTGGCGGTGGTGGTGGAAATGCTTGGTGTTCAGAGTATATACCCAACTACGGCATCACCTGCTACGCTGCCGATGACTTTCAGCTATCATCATCCGCTGACATCACTGGCATTGACTGGTATGGCGGTTATTGGAACGGCAGCGGTGCCTTCAGCAACGCCTACGTGCTCTTCTTTGACGATGCCGGCGGTTCCCCAGGGATTAGCCCAGTCTATACTTATGGTCCGGTCGCTTACGGGGACTGCGGAGAGACCTTTGAATGGTCTGGTAGCTACGGTGCCGTTGATTCTTATTCCCTAGCCAGCATTGACCCATTCTCTGCAACTGGCGGCACTACCTACTGGGTATCCGTCTATGTAGAACTCAACTACCCGCCTCAGTGGGGAATTTATGACTCCGAAGACTACTATGGCTCCGAGATAAAGCAACAATCGACGTATTTCTTCGGTGATAACAACTGGCACGGCACGGGATACGGAACAAGCTGGGCGTTTACTCTCAACGGCAACCTGACCGGAGTTCAGAGCACCTCAATTGGTCAAGTAAAAGCATTATTCAACTAGAAAAACTCTTCACTTTTCAGGAGAACATAAGCCGTCGGAGCATTCCGACGGCTTAGTTTATTCCTCAATATGTAGAAGCAATCCGTTATTCAAATAGTTATCTCGCAAAATATGCCGGAGTTGTCCACCTCAACAATCTGAGCCTTGACCGGGAATTCGTCAGTTATGTATAGGAAATCCCCGCCGACGGAGCGGATATTGAGGAGGAGCTGGAGAGAGAAAGAAAGAGCCGACTGGTCAGAAAAGCGCTGAAAAAGCTCCCCGGTCGGCAGAGGCTGGCGCTCATACAATCCTACTTTGACGAGCGCTCGTATAAGCAGATAGCGGAGATGATGGGGACTACGCGGTCGTCGGTGGAATCGCTGATATTCCGGGCTAAGCAGAATATGAAAAAGAGGATAATGCCGCTGAGGGAGAGGGGGGAAATTTGATATAGCGGAGGCTAGAAGCCTCCGCCACAAAGGGCGATAATGCTTTTTCCTAAATTTCTATCTATATAGCTAAATTTGTAGCCGAGACTTCCAGCCTCGGCGGGAATAAAACATTGACATTGGGGGAATAAACGCAAAAGGGCGAGCACGGCTCGCCCCTACCCATCCCCCCTGAAATACAGGAAAGACGGATAGGAGACAATCTAATTCTCCCCAAAAATGATAAGGGCACGATGCATCGTGCCCCTGTTTTACATTGCGGAGGCTAGAAGCCTCCGCCACAAAGGGGGATAATGCTTTTTCCTAAATTTCTATCTATATAGCTAAATTTGTAGCCGAGGCTTCCAGCCTTGGCAGGAATAATACGCGAACATGGGGGGATTAAATGCGAAAAGGGCGAGCACGGCTCGCCCCTACCCATCCCCCCTGGAATGCAGGACTACGCGGTCATCGGTGGAATCGCTGATATTCCGGGCTAAGCAGAATATGAAAAGGAGAATAATACCGCTAAGGGAGAGAGGGGAAATTTAACGAGAGTTGCCGGGCTGTTGGTCGGGATTAATTATTACAATAATAAATAATTTGAAAAATTAGTGATTTAAAAACCGCGTCGTTCCTCATTAATAACAGCATTTTTTATTGTCTGTTCCAAATCTGTTATATAGTCATTTAGCCATTTTTTTACATTTTGATTCTCTTCATCAGATAGAAAGATTTCCAATTTTTCTTTTTTATTTTGAAAATACTCGCTCGCTGGACCTTTCCATCCTTCAGTACCGAAATTTGCACATAGATTGTTTCTTACTTCACTTATATTTCCATACCTTACAAGCAACTCTCGGGCTAAACAGACTTTACCTTCTTTACGAAAAAATATCGGTGGTACTACTGATGCTAGGAATTTAGCGTGATTAGGGACATCCTTACCAACCCATTCCCAAATCATATCAGGTGAAAAGAATTCTAAAAAACTAGGGGAAAAATCCATTCCGAAATAGCTTTCACCGCGAAGTAGATCTTTGATAATAAAATAACGCTCATCATATGGAGGCTTGATAAAGGATGTAAGCACAGACCACAAATCAGTAGGTTTTGTTTTAACCATTTGAAGCATAAGCTCTTTGAATACATGAGGGAATTTGAAAATATCAGAAATTCGATTGAATATAATCAATGCAATGTCTTCAATTTTTTCTGGATAATCTTTGATGAATTTCTTAGCTGCCTCTCCCCATTCAAATTCAGTCATAGGATTGCCGCTACGATTTATTAGAAGGTCAATAGTAATTTCGGAAAATAGAATTTTACACGCAAAATCCTTATTGTATTCATGTTCATTAGGTTCATGTATATAATAAAGACAAAATAAACTTATAACAGTAGCCCAATACTTATTATCTTTCCCATCTATAAGTAATGATAACCATTTATTAAATAGATCTTCTGAGATTTTTTTAATTTCTCCACCATAAATAAAAAGATTAGAATAGGATATAAGAGATTCGTCGTCGCAAAAAATGTCTATTATCCTTTGTGCTGCTCGTTCGGTTAAACCACAACGCCATGTAATCTCTGGTACCCATTCTCTTGTTTTTGAATCTTTTGCTAATTCATCAAGCATTTGCTCCCATGTATCTAAATTGCCATCATATATTGACTTAAAATAACCGGACAAAAAATATGCTGTCGCAGATTCCTTAGCATCTATCATTTTGACAATAATTTTTGGCAATATTTTACATTCATTATCTAACTTACTTAATTCAAATCCAAATTTGTAACCATTCTCTGCCTCTTTCGTTACCAACCAACCTAACTCTGCTTCAAGTAGAGAAACATCTGAAACTGATTCTTTAGCCAACTGCTGTAAGGCAGGTTGAGAAGCATCACCAAATTGCCCACCGTGCATAATACTGTCAATAAATAACCTAGTCCCTACATGCCTTTTTAGTAGTGAGTGGAAGCTGTCTCCAGTCAACCTATCCCTTAGCAACTCAAGCTTGTTCTTTATATCTTCTGATAATCTTGGTGAATCATAATGCAATATATCTAAAATTACTTCCAGTAACCTTTTAAGTTTATTATCGGGGTTATCTGCAATATAATTTAGATATTCTATTATTTTTTCTGATAGCTCTGGAAAAAGTATTAATCCCCTGGCATTGCCAAGTAGTATTTCAATAGCAAAGGGTCTTTCGCTATCCGATAAGAATTTTAAATTACTAATAAAAATTTCCAAAGTTCTTGCATAACAATTATTCATTTCTTCTATTGTCTCTGGCAACCATAGTTTTGGCGTTTTACGCAACCCCTGGTATTCTGGTCCAACTATACGGAATATGGTATGAGTATTAAGAGCAGATTGTAAAGCTTTAAGAGCTACCATGCGTTTTTCTTTTGACTCGGACTTCAAAGCTTCTTTCAGCAAATCCAAACGTTCTAGAAAAGGCTTCTCGGTAGCGCTATTTACAATATTAAATAAACCAGCGAATACACCTGTTGCATTGTTTGACATATTTTCATTCTCTGCTTCTGCTAGAGCAAGTAGGATTCTCGCCGCTCTTATCATCAGATCTTTCCAAACAGCTATTTTTTGCAGTGCCCATACAACATATCTACGCCCCGTTGTATATTTTTGCAAGCTTTCTTTATCCCGCGTTAGAATAGTATCTTCCAAGAGCTTTAATGCTTCTTCTGGTGAAGCTTCGGCAAGAAGTGAGAAAAAATTTGCTCCATTATCGTTTTCAGTATAATATTCTTTGGAAAAAGGGCCGTTTACCATAGTTAGTAATTTGCTAACAACATTCGATGCTGCCTTAGATAAATTAGCATATTTAAACATTTCTTCGAACCAGATTTCCAGTTGTGTAGGCATATTTTCTGTAAATTTTTTGTAGTCAAAATTTGATGAATAGTAATGCCAATATTCTGCCCATAAATAAATATGTAAAAGTGATGGGGTTATATGAAGTGTATGACCTCCTTGCAATATTCCTATATTGATTAATTTTTTTATTGTTTCACTTATAGCATTCTCAGTATATCCAAAAGCTTTATTAATTGATTCGAATATAAACTTTGCCTCATTATCCACTGGTTCTCTGTATCCGAATCGTCTAAATAGCGCCAAATAACGCAATATACTTATTCTCCTTTCTATATTGTCATTTTCTGAATCCTTAGTGATATATCTATTCCATATTTCACTTAATCCAGTCTGAATATCTACTTCCCTAGTATAATTTCCCGCAATAATATATGCCACTGAAGGTGAACCGTCACATTGTCCTGCCCAGTGTTGAGCTTCAATATTTGGAACACTACAATTCAATAAAATTCTTTCAATTGCTTTATCACTTAGACGTTCTATTTGTATATACTTGCTATTGTGCCTTTCAAGTAACTTCTCTCGGTCGTAATCATTAATTGTTATTAAACAAATATGAAGTCCTCTATCATGCAAAATATTCCAAAAAAACTTTGCTTCATTATACTGACATTCATCAATTACTAAAATAACATTGGATGTATTATCTTCTATAATTGACGAGCTATGTAATCCTCCGATTTTAAAGTTATCAGGGGTTTTACAATATAGAATTAAAGGATTTAGGTCATCTTCTTTTGTCGCTTCTAATGCAAGACGCGTCTTACCTATTCCTGGTTCTCCAATAATTCTTATATGCTCCGCAGAATTTCTATTTCTTATTATATTACGTATCGTTTCAATACAATTAAGGTTATTCTCATCACCAATAAATTCTCCTGCCATATCACCATTTTTGCTCCAGCTTTTATAAGTCTGAATGAATAAATTCAATTCCCTTTTGTTTGCTCGTAATGCTAATGAAGGGAAAGCCTGAAGTTGACCAATTATTGCACTTTGATTCCAAACTTCAATATCAATACCAGAATAGAATTGTGCCAAAAATCCTCTTATAACATTTACAGCTTTATCTTGAACACCTTCCCAACCAAAACAAACAAGAACATATGCTCCGCCTGCATCTAAGACATTTTTTATAGCAGGTTTTAAATTAGCCAAAATAGCATGTTTTGGTCTTCCATTTTCTTCTCCGAATAATTCTTCTTGAATACTACTTGAATTAGGTTTAAAACTACTACCCGATTTTATTTGGAATCCCACGTTACGCCATCGTAATATACTGCTATCTGAAGGAATATTCATATCTGTTAAATTTGCGTCTATACCTGCATCAGTTAAACCGAACCTAACTGATATATGGAAACAACTTTGAGGAATTCCACATCTGCGCATTTCTGCCCAAACTAAATCTCTAAAAAGCTCGATTGACTTCTGTAAACCCAAATTCGCTAAATTGTCATGAGTTACTGTAAAAATATTCTCCATATTTCACCCCTTTTACTACAATTATTAAAAATTAAGCCAAATGTGAAGATTTATACTACTTCCCTTTCGCTACTACGCGAGTCAAGTTAGCCATGAAAAACTTATTATAAGGCATATATTGTAAATTGTCAATAAATCCCCCCCCTATTCCCCCTCAACTATTATTTTAGTAAAGTCAGCGAGAGAAAGAAAAAATTGACTGATTTCCTCCATGAAAGGGATTCTATTACACCAATATAGTAATACATTGTCTTCATTAGAAGTAAAATATGTATCATCTTTAATTGGTATAGGGTTTCCATTATTATCTTTGATAGGTGTTTGGTCTAAAACCATAACATTGTCAAAATATTCATTTAGTGGTTCCCTTAGTTCAGCTAATGCTCGAAATGAGTTAGCGTAATCAGAGCTCTGTATATTGTTTTTGACTTTGTTCTTGATATTTAAATAGTTATTGTATAAATTATTTTCCCACTTGTCGAATATATTTATGTCATATTTATTTATCCATCTATAATTTAGGTCTTTGGCATTTTTTACTATGTTCATTGCTCTTTTGAATACTATTACCATATCTATAAAATAGTTTTCTTCTACAATTGCCTGCAAGCCTATAGCCCGCTTGCAGACCTCGCTGGGGTCGTCCAGCGTCTCCCCCACCGCCGCCTCCGCCAAATCGTGGCGGATGCCGTGCTCGGCGAGAATCCCCCTCAGCCTCTGGGCTACGAAGGCGAGCAAAGTCTGGGCGGTCTGCTCCAGCTCCACCCCCTCCGGCAATTTCTCGCCCAGTATGCTCAGGGCTAACTTCATAACTGTGGAGATATTTATGTGCCAGGGGTCGGCTCCGGGCAGGAGACTGCTCGCGTCCCGGCAGTCCAGGAGGATAGCCAGAAGCCCCAGCGCTTGCCGGCGCAGACCGAAGGGGTCCACCGAGCCGGAGGGCACTATCCCCCGGGCGAAACAGCCGGCCAGAGTGTCCAGCCGGTCGCATACTGCCGCCAGCCGTCCCAGGGGTGATGCCGGCAGTTCCCCGCCGGAGACCCGGGGCAAGTAGTGCTCGGCGATGGCTAAAGCGACTTCCGGGGGGTAACCGGCGTGCTCGGCATAGTAGCGACCGATGACTCCTTGCAGGGAGGTGAACTCCTTCTCCTGCACCATCAAACTTGCCAGGTCGGCTTTTGCCAGGCGCACCGCATCGCCGATACTTTTATCACTCAACTGCAACCCGAGGATGTCGTTCAACTGGCGAGCTAAATCAGCCATACGCTCACTCTTCTCCGCTACCGTGCCCAAGCCCTCAATGAACAATATATTTTGCAGGTCGCCGGCGATGGCGTCTATCCCCCGCTTGATATCCTCCTGGTAGAAGAAGCTGGCGTCGTTCAGCCGTGCGGTTATCTCCTGCTGGTAGCCGCGGAGTATAGTGGGGCTAGCCGCTTCCCGCCCATTGTGATAGGCGATGAAATGGGGGAGGAGCTTGCCCTCTCCGGAGACTATGGGGAAGAAGCGCAAGTAACCGACTAATGCGGAGACGATGACCTCTCGGGGCAGGAGGAGATGGCGCTGGTCAAAAGCTCCCAGGACCGCCACCGGTCTCTCCAGGGTGTTGGCTACCTCGTCGTAGAGCCAATCGTAGTTATCTATGACCCCGTCCATCCTCTTTAAAAGTTTCTCCGCCTGTTTGCGCATCATATCCACTCGCTTTTCCCTCTTCACTATGATGCCGTTCGCTTGAAGCAGGGTGAGGAGCTGATTGGCATGAGGGATGGAGACGCGCTTCCCCTTGGCTAAAGCGCGATGCCCGTATGTATAACGATTGGGTTTTAGACCGGCGAATTCCACCGCCACCGCTTTGTCGTTGCCCAGAGCAAGCAGCCAGCGGATGGGGCGGGGGAAGAGGACTCCGCTCTGGTTCCAGCGCATAGTCCTGGGAAAGGAGAGCCGAGCGATGTAGCCGGGCAGAGCCTCGCCCAGTGCCTGGGCGGCGGTCTTTGCCGGCACAATCCTTTTGCAAGCCAGATACTCGCCCTTCTCCGTCTTTTTGGAGTAGCAGGCGGAAAGCTCCACACTCTGGCTTTTGGCGAAACCTAGCCCAGCTTTGGTAGGTTTACCATCATCAGTATAGGCCGAGCGCATCGGGGGACCGACTACCTCCTGCTCCAGAGGTTTTTGTGCCTCAGGCAAGCCCTCAATTATGAGGATGATGCGCCGGGGGGTGGTCCAGACGGAGATTTTTTTGGCGGAGAGGCGAATCTCCTCCAGCATTTCACTGGCGAGCCGGGGTAATTGCTCCTCGGCTAAAGGCAGGTCGCCGGGGGGCAGTTCCTCACAGCCGATTTCCAGGGCGAAAGTGATGGTTTCAGATTTGGGCATAATAGTGAACAAAAGAGATGTGTTTTTTAATTGGTTGGGTTATTGCTTAGCTTCTAGCTCCCCCTCCCGCTCCAAATATCTCTGAGCGCAAAGGCGGGCGAGCTTTCTGATGCGACCGATGTATGCGGCTCGCTCGGTAACACTGATAGCCACGCGGGCGTCCAATATATTGAAAGTGTGCGAGCATTTGAGCACGAACTCGTAAGCCGGGAGGAGTAAGTCCTCGTCCAGCAGGCGGTAGGCTTCGGACTCATAGACCTTGAACAGCTCAAAATTCACCGCCACATCCGCCCGCTCAAAGTTATATATGCTCACCTCCCGCTCGTCGCGGAAGCGCAGGTCGGCGTAATTTATCCCTCCGCCCCACTCCATCTCGTAGAAGCTCTCCACCCCGGCCAGATACATATTGATGCGCTCCACCCCGTAGGTTATCTCGCAGGTGATGGGGTTAAGGTCAAAACCCCCCATCTGCTGAAAGTAGGTGAACTGGGTGATTTCAATACCGTCCAGAAGCACCTGCCAGCCCAGCCCCCAGGCGCCCAGGGTGGGCGATTCCCAGTCGTCCTCGTCCAGGCGCAGGTCGTGGTCGGCGAGGACTATGCCCAAAGCTTCCAGGCTGGTGAAATACTTTTGCAGGATGTCGTCCGGCGAGGGCTTGATGATGACCTGGAACTGAAGGTGCTTTTCTACCCGGTGGGGATGCTCGCCGTATCTGCCGTCCTTCGGCCGCCGGGAGGGCTCGGCGAAGCAAGACCGCCAGGGTTTCCTGCCCAGAGCGCCGAAGAAGGTGGAGGGGTTGAAGGTGCCGGCGCCTTTCTCAATGTCGTAGGGCAGGAGCAGGCAACAGCCCTCCCGGTTCCAGAAGTTGTAGAGGGCTAGGAAGATATCCTGGACGGTGGATTTTTGGGGGGTCTGGGAGACCTTTTTCTGTTTCTTTGCAGGCATAACGATTGGGCAAGTATAAACTAGAGGGAGGGGAAATGCAAGAGGGAAACGAGAACCCCAACACTCAAATAGCGCTAGTAAGATAACAATGGAAAAGCCGGAAGGTGTGGGCTACATTCAATTAGGATTGGGGATATTTATATTGATTTTTACGAGTTTTTTATTTATTCTACCCAATAAACCATTAACACTAAATTCAAACAAAAGCATTATGAACCGTTTCTGCTTATTTTTTAGTCGCTATCATTGGGAGAACTGGATTTTTGTTCCCATTATATCCTTTTTTGTTTTAACTCTATTGGTTTCTATTTTCCATCCCTTCTCCCCATCTAATTATTTGCAGATATTCAACCCTCACGAAGGAGATAATACTGCCCCATCATACCTCCTCTCCGCTCTTATACAAACCCTAGGCGCGCTTCTGGCTCTTTCCATCCCGCTTACCATCGTCGCCACCCAGCTCGCCGCCCAAATTTATACACCATTAATTGCTAATTTTCAGTATAAATCATATGATTTATGGTCGATAGTCATCTGTTACATTGCGGAGATAGCATATTGTGGGTTTCTCCTGTTAGAAAAGCAATTACAGATTTCAAACCCTTTATATGTGGACATTGCTTTAATATTCGGAATATTTTGTATTTTATTACTTATACCTTTCTTCATCCGCACCTTCAAACTACTTATGGCTAAATATCTATTCCAATACCTTGCCCTACGCATAAAACCGGAACATTTCACCGAACCGGTGTTCTTTACAAAAACCGGGGCCGGCGAGGAGAACATTCATTTACTTGCCTACTATGAGATATTGGAGAAACTGATTCAAGACGGCAGGTTCAAATCGGCAATAACCGGCATTAAAATCTTGGAGGACATAATAATATCCAAATTGAGGAAGGAGTGGACGACGGCTGGAGGGGAAAGGCTGAGGATAATCTGCGATAATTTGAGCAAAAACATTTGGTATCTGGGCAGAACCGCATGCCTGAAGGGGCAAATTGAGGTATTGGTTAGGTTGATGGCAATGTGCAGCCGAACAATATCTTATTTAATAGATAGTATCGGAGGTGAACACGCCATGAAATTTTACGATACTATGTTACAATTAAACAAAGATGCAGATACATTTTTCAAAGATAGAGCTGAGGTTTTTAGAGATTATTTCATTGCCCTGGAAACCATGAAAAAAGATGCCGCTGAAATGCTGGCTGGACGATTCTTAAAAATCACCAGGTGGGATGGTGTTATTGAAGACCGGCGTCAACAACTAAAGCAAAGGACAAAGGAATTACAAGAAGAACTTTTCCCAAATGGCAAGGAAAAAAATGAATAGTGAGGAAAGAGCACAGAAGCTCTTTGAGCTGGCAATGAAGTCTCAAGAATTAGCGGTCTATCAGGAAGGTAATGATAGGAGAGAAAGCTTGGAGACAACGATTAGGTGTTATAAGGAAATATTAGATATATGGACTAAAGAGAACGCCCCTCAAGCCTACGCTACCGCCAAAAACAACCTGGCCGCTGCCCTCTGGGATTTAGCCGGACAGCTGGAGGGCGAGGAGAGAAGGAAGACACTTCTTTCCGCCATTAACGCCTATAATAACGCTTTAGAGGTAGATACCCGCCAGGACTACCCCGCCGACTACGCTATGACCAAAAACAACCTGGGCAATGCCCTTAGCGATTTAGCCGGACAGCTGGAGGGCGACGAGAGAAGGGATAGACTTCTTTCCGCCATTGCCGCCTATAATGACGCTTTAGAAGTATATACCCTCCAGGACTACCCCGCCAACTACGCTGCCACCAAAAACAACCTGGGAATTGCCCTCTGGGATTTAGCCGGACAACTGGAGGGCGAGGAGAGAAAGGAGAAACTCCTTTCCGCCATTGCCACCTATAATGACGCATTGGAGGTATATACCCGCCAGGACTACCCAGCCGACTACGCTACCACCAAAAACAACCTGGGCATTGCCCTAAACGATTTAGCCGGACAACTGGAGGGCGAGGAGAGCAGGAAGACACTCCTTTCCGCCATTGCCACTTATAATGACGCATTAGAGGTCCGAACCCGCCAGGACTACCCCGCCGACTACGCTGGAACCAAAAACAACCTGGGCAGCACCCTGAGCGATTTAGCCGGTCAGCTGGAGGGCGAGGAGAGAAGGGAGAGACTCCTTTCGGCCATTGCCGCCTATAATGACGCTTCAAGCGTATATACCCGCCAGGACTACCCTGCTAACTACGCTGCCACCAAAAACAACCTGGGCACTTCCCTCTGCCATTTAGCCGGTCAACTGGAGGGCGAGGAGAGAAGGAAGAAGATTGGTGAATCAGTGCAAGCCTACATTGATGCCTCCGAAATCTTGACAAAAAAAGAGTTCCCATTTAATTTTAAAGGTCTAAAAACAAACATAACTATATTACTAGAGAATTTCCCCGAACAAATACCTTCCGAATTGAAGAAGAAACTCCAAGCCATACTGGACCAGAAATAGCCCCGCCGTTGGCGAGGGGGCGAGGATTACGGCTGAGCCCAGTGTCGGGGCGAAGAAGCCAACCATAGCATTCCATTTTTGCTTATAACGGAATTCCCCCTTAAAACCAATGCAAACAATACGGCTTGGGCAGGGCAAAGAGCTCATCCAGTGCTTGAACATCCACCGGGGAGGAGAAATGAATTAGATTATACTCCTGCGCTTTCTGGAAGGTGATGAAGTTGGTGTAGAGCTGAGCCATAGTCTGGACGGTGGTGGATAGCACCGCCTGCTTCTTCTTGGTCTCTGTGCATTTGCCCTCGGTGATAAGAAAGTTCACCTCGGTTTCGTTCCAGGGAGCCAGTTCATCTTTAATATGTAGAGTTAAACTCAATTCCTTATCCAATATATTATACGGTCGGCGGAGCAGGGCTTCTTTCATATCCACCAGCCGTAGCATTATCCCCGGTCGCATAAGGCACTCTACTTGCGGATTCCTTAAATACAAAAAGTATGGTGCGTCCTCAGGGCTATGCAGGCGCACTTTTTTGAACTGGGCGTTGTGGGTGTGAATGAACCAGAAGAACGCTCTTTCCACATCGTTGTCCGGAGCAAATATCTCGTAGACCTCCATCATTCGCTCCCGGCGATAGTTGGAGAAACGCATATAACCGACCAGCTCTCCGTCTTTATCCTGGTAGCCGATAATCTGAATCGGTGCCTCCACATACAACTGCAGATAGCTAAAATATTCCGCCTCGCTCTGCTCTATAAAGAGGTTGCTCCGCTTAGCCACCTGCCGGTAGATGGGAAGCAGTTGGCAGATGCTCTCTATGGTCAGAGGTAACCAAACAAAGTCGCCGGTGGGTTTCTCCGGCAGATACATATCCTTAAACTCCCACTCCCATCGGCGAACTTCGGAAACCTGCTCCCAGCCCAAAGGCTGATAAAAATAGTATTCTGCAGGCCAAAGAATGGATAGCGGGATACCCTTTTGATGCATCTCCTCCAGGGTGCGGATTAAAAACTTACGCATAAAGCCTGCGCGCCGATAGCCGGGGTCGGTTACCACCGAAGCTACTCCACCGGCGGGTATGAGGGTCTCCCGAATGTAGACTTGGAAGGGGATGACCTGTCCGGCGGCTACCAACCGGTCACCTTCAAACCATCCCAGGAACTCCTCCATCTTTTTCACGCTGAAGGGCGGTCGGCTCATATAGGCATCTTCCAGGGAGAAACAGTATCTCTCCAATTCGGCGCAAGCCCGGCGGTCCTTTTCGGTAAGTGTGCGGAACAATGCCCTTACCCCACTTGATAACTGAATTTACAGATTAGACCAATCATTTCTGCTATTTCTCCCCCCAGCCCATCTCCCGCAAAAGCTCTTCGGCTACATCGGCGTCCCGGAAAGGTATCTTTCCCTCGCCGGTAACAATATATGGTTCATGCCCCTTGCCGGCGATGATGACTACATCCCCGTGATGGGCACGGTGCAGGCCGGAGGCAATCGCTTGCCGTCGGTCCAGGATGATTTCGTAATCCTCGTGCTCTTTGGCTTCGCTAGCCTCGGCGCCCGAGGCGATGTCCAGAGCTATTTCCAGCGGGTCCTCATCGTAGGGGTCGTCGGTGGTAATAATGGCAAAGTCGGAGAGACGGGTCGCTACCTCCCCCATAATGGCGCGTTTGCCCACATCCCGCCGGCCGGTAGCACCAAAAACAGTGATGATGCGCCGGGCGGTGGGCAGAGACTCGGAGACGGTGGTGAGAACTTTGCTCAGGCTCTCCGGGGCGTGGGCGTAGTCCACAAATACGGTGAAGGGTTGACCGAGATAGATTGGTTGAAGGCGACCGGGCGGTGCCGGTGCAGATGCCATAAACTCGGCGATTTGATTCAATTCAATGCCTAAAGCCAGAGCGCCGGATATTGCCGACAGTCCGTTATACAGATTAATCATTCCCAGGGCAGGAATCTCCACTTCGGTATCCTGCTCACCGAAGACCAGCCGAGCGCGGATTGAGCCGAAGGTAAGGCGGATATCTTTTGCCTGAAGTAAGCCGGAAAGTGAGCCGGTTGGAGTTTCCTCGGTCGGTGGAGCTTGACCGGTTACCGTGAATCCAAAACAGGGGAAATCCTTTGAGGCGATAGAGATAAACTCTCTTCCGTAATCACAATCCATATTGGCAGTCACAAAAGAATTTTTACTCTTCAGCAGGCGCAGAATATCCAGCTTAACCCGGAAATATTCCTCCATATCCTGGTGCAGGTCCAGATGGTCGCGGGAGAGATTGGTGAAAATAACCCCGTCCAGGTAAAGCCTTTCCACTCGTCCCAGAGCCAGCCCGTGTGAGCTGACCTCAATAACACCATACCTGGAGCCGCTATCCACCACCTTCCGCAAAAAACCCTGCAGGGCCGGCGCCTCCGGCGTGGTGCGACCTATGTAGCGTAATTCGCCGTTACCAATGCGCTCTCCGACGGTGGTGGAGACGGCTGTGGGTAGTTCGGCTTTCTTCAGGATGTGTTCCAGATAGAAGCAAGTGGTAGTCTTGCCGTCGGTGCCGGTAACGCCGATGGTAGTCATCTCCCGGCTGGGAAGGCCGTAGAGCAGCTCGCAGACTTGAGGAAGGACCGGGCGCACTTTAGGGACAATTATCTGGTCAACCATAATATTAGGCAATTGCTTCTCCACCAGCAATGCGGCCGCTCCCCCGGAGAGAGCCTGCTGGGCGAATAGATGACCGTCGTAATGCTCGCCGGGAATGCAGGCGAAAAGGTCGCCCGGCAAGACTTCTCGGCTGTCGGTGGCTACTCCGGTAACTATAGCCTTGCCCGAGCCAAAAAGCTTAGAATTGGGAAGGCAGTTGGCGATAGCTTGAACGGACTGGGGTTGGACGGGAGACATTAAACTCCTGGGAGGAGAGAAAGCTTTTTAATATGATAGCATAACTTAATAGAATGAAAGTAAGGATAATTGCTCCGGCTTTTTCAAATATATGTTATAATTATGTGGTAAGAAATTTTTTAGACAATTATCAAGGGGATAAAGATATTAAATCAATTTTAACAGCGATGTCGGTATTATTACTTCTCCTCCCCTACACCCTACTTGCTGACGACTGGACAGGTAATGAATGGTGTCCGGTCTCCAACTTCTCCTTTGAGGTGTATAATAAAGATACCCACCTATTTAATGGCTGGGCTTTTGGGGGTTCTGAGGGGGAAGTGGGTGCACGATGCGCTTATGCCCTATCTGAAAATCGGACATCTGGGTGCAAACCCGGGGACGGATTATTATCCGCTTAATGACCTTTATCCTGTTGAACCCTCCAAGGGAGAGGAGTGAGGAGAGATGAAAATGATATTGACAGCATTGCTCGCTGTAATTCTGGTTCCCCTGGTTTCGTTCGGTGACAGCTTTGAGAGCTGGAATATCGGTCTGGGCAACGACGATGTAGTTGGGATTGCCATGGTCTCCGACACCGACGGTTGGGCATTGCTATGGAGCCTGAATATGTATCACTGGGATGGTCAGCAGTGGACTCGTTATGAGGGACTCATTGCTTCAGCGGATGGCAAGGGTTCAGGAGGTGGCAAGGGGTTTCCACACGGTTTGGAATATTACGACC
>Ga0315294_10003740_pt1 | contig 16595 bp, 11 predicted proteins | sample YL17G13_40_MG_FD_203626 | JGI IMG/M metagenome (GOLD analysis project Ga0315294, IMG submission 203626) | Sediment microbial communities from Yellowstone Lake, YNP, Wyoming, USA - YL17G13_40 | ecosystem: Environmental > Aquatic > Freshwater > Lake > Sediment | place: USA: Wyoming | collected... | reverse complement strand
CTTTCTTCGCGGGGCCACGACGCGCCCCGAGACCATGCTTGGCGACACGGCCGTCGCCTGCCATCCCGATCCGGCCGGCGAGCTCGAGAAGCAGGCCCGGGATCTCCGGCAGCGCATGACGAGCGCCTCGAAGAAGGAGCGGGCCGAAATGGAGGCCGATCTCGAGCGCGTCGAAGAACGAAAGGCCGCGCAGCTCCCCCATCTCCTGAAGCTCAAGGCCATGGCCGAACAGGGAAGGCGGGTTCTGCTTCCGCTCGTCGATCGCGAGATCCCCCTCATCCTCGACGTCTGGGCCGACCCGGCCTTCGGCTCCGGGTGCGTCAAGATCACGCCCGGCCACGATCCCAACGACTACAGCGTCTGGGAACGACATAAGGACAGCTTCGGCATCCTCAATATTCTCAATCCCGACGGTTCGCTCAACGCTAATGCCGGTCCTTACGCCGGACTCGATCGTTTCGACGCGCGGAAGAAAGTCATTGCCGACCTCAAAGCGCGCGGCCTCCTCGCCGACGTTGAGGACCGGGAGATCGAGATCGGCCATTCGGACCGGTCCAAAACGCCGATTGAACCTTATATCTCGAAGCAGTGGTTCGTCCGCATGAACGACGTCGAGGACGGCATCGTCTGCGGCGCCGGGACGAAGAACGAATTCCGGGCGGCCGGGCTGGCTCAGGTCGCGATCGAAGCGGCGAACGGCATTCGGACGTCGCCGAGCGGACTGGGACTGACCTTCCATCCCGATCACGCCCGCTACGGCGGGACCTACACAAGCTGGCTGGCCGAGAAGAGGGATTGGTGCATCAGCCGACAGCTCTGGTGGGGCCACCGAATCCCCATCTGGCAGGCCGGCGTAAAGGGCGCGGAACTGGCTTCCGTCATCGCCGCCGTTCCGAAAGCCGAGGACTCCGAGATGAAGGTCTGGATCGCCGACAGCGATGGCCGGCTCTATCGACCGGACCGGGTCCAAACCCTGGACCCCGCCGGCGATTTCGATGTCCTCGTTTCACTGCGCGACGGGGCGGCCGAGAAAAAATTCGCGGCCAGGCTCGACGAGGCCGGCTTCCATCAGGACCCGGATGTCCTTGATACCTGGTTCAGCTCCGCGCTCTGGCCGTTCAGCACGCTCGGCTGGCCCGACCCGGCCTCGGCCGAGGTCGATCCCGGCCAGCGGCCGCTCGGCGTCGCGGCCGGCGGCGAGGACTGCTTGAGCTATTACTACCCCGGCTCGTGCCTGGTCACGGCCCGCGACATCATCACTCTTTGGGTGGCCCGGATGCAGCTCATGGGACTCTACTTGCTCGGCAACGTGCCCTTTACCGATTGCTTCATCCATGCCAACATCCAGGACGGCAAGGGCGAGCGGATGAGTAAAAGCAAGGGCAACGGCATCGATCCCGAGGACATCATCGACAAATACGGCGCCGACGCCATGCGCTACGTCATCTGCGACATGCAGACCGGCACCCAGGACATCCGGCTGCCGGTGCAGGCGGTCTCTCCCTTTACGGGCGAGCTGGTCGACCTGGCGACGGCGAAGCACGGCCGGAGCGTTTTCACCTATATCTGTCCCAAAACCGGCAGGGAATTCGACGTCTTGGGGACCATGCCCGACATCCCCATGGCCAAGATCATCAGCGACCGTTTCGATATCGGCCGCGCGTTTTGCACAAAACTCTGGAACGCGGCCCGATTCGCCCTGATGAACCTGGGCAAACACGGATACATTCCGCTTGCCCCGGACAGACTGGCCGCCGAGGACAAATGGATCCTCTCGCGATTGTCCAGAGTCATCGCCACGGTCACGGACGAACTGCGCGCTTATAACCCGTCCGCGGCTATCGGCGCCGCCCGGGAGTTCTTCTGGGGCGAGCTCTGCGACTGGTACCTCGAGATCATCAAGCCGCGCTTCAAGGACGAAACGTCGGCGCCGATCGTGCGGTCGGTCCTGGCCTTCGCCCTCGACCAGGTCCTGCGCCTGTTCCATCCGTTCGTGCCTTTCATCACCGAGACGCTCTGGGAACGGCTCAATGCCCAGGTCCCGGTGCGCGGCATCGAGCATCGCCTTCCGCCGGCGGAGCTCCTGATCTCGGCGGCCTGGCCCTCTTCCCGGCCGGAATGGGAGGACGATGAGCTCGAAGCGGAGTTCGCCGTTGTCCAGAACGTCATCCGGGGGATCCGCGAGATCCGAGCCCTCCACGGCATCCCGCCGGGGAAAAAGGTCGTGGCTCTGTTCAAGACGAGCGGCCGGTCGGCGGCCATTTTAGGCCGCCTGAGCCGGTTTGTCGCTCACATCGCCGCGTTGGAATCGATCGAGATCGGTCCTGACCTGGACCGCCCGGCGGCGGCCGTCGGTCAGGTCATCGGCGATATCGAGGTCTATCTGGCCGGCCTGATCGATCCCATCAAGGAACGGGAGCGAATGGAGGCCCTGCGCAGAAAACTGGGCGAGGACGTCCAAAGGGCGAAAGCCAAGCTCGGCAATGAGAGCTTCGTCAGCCGGGCCCCGGTCGACATCGTCGAAAAAGAGAAGCAGAAACTGAAAGACTTGAAAGGTCAGATCGAACTGATCGAGGCCAATCTCAAGACTCTTTAAAACTCAAAGGGGAGGCTATTTTCCGTCCCCGGAATTCCGTAAGAATTAAAGCTTCTCCCCGCAGCTCGGGCAGGCCAGCCAGCCTTTCTCGACAGGCTTGGCGCACTTGGGACAGACTGCCTCCATCCGCGCCCCGCAATAGGGACAGAAGGCGTGGTCCTTATTCACTATTTTTCCGCACTGCCGACAGTTCTGCGGCCGGGCGGGAGGAGTCGGCGAAGGGCCGCCCGTCGCAGGGGCTCGGACCGGATGGTCCGAGCGGACGATCAAATAGATCACCAGGCCGACGAGATGACCGACGAATACGACCAAGGCCCACAGTACGCCGTTCATGCCCCGCCTTTCCGCGTCGCGATAGACCCAGACAAGGATGGCGATCAGAAGGGCGAAGATGGCCAGGGCGCCGAGCGAGAGACCGGCGATGCCGAGGAGGTGCCAATGTCCCATCCGGAGATTATCGAAATGGAAGGGCCAGCTATGAAAAAGGCCGGAGAATGCGGCCGAGGGCGCGAACAGCAGAAGCTTCAACGGCCAGGCAATGATCAGTATGATAAAGGCCAAGAGAACGATCCCGATAATTCTTCCGGTGGACCCTGTCATTTCAATCCTCCATACCTTTCGATAAAAAACATCCTCAATATAATAAACGAAAATCGCCAAAAAAGGTTTCCGGAGTGTCTTCTTCTTCGAGGGCTTGGGCGAGCCTTAATTCCGGGGCGCCCCGTTATCGCCGTTTTTGATTGACTTTAAAGAAGATAGCCGGTAAAATAACTCCTTGGATGGATTCAGATGACGACGGAAAAGAAACGGACCAAAACGCGCCCCGCCGCGCCGAAGACGCCCAATTATCTCACCCTGATCTTCGACTTCGACGGGACGATCGCCGACACGCTTGCGCCGATCATCCGCATGATCAACGATCACGCCGACGAGCTGCGGATCCAGCCCCTGGCCGACGAGGACGTCGAAGAGCTGCGCGGCATGTCCAACTTAGACATCCTCAGAAAATTCCGGATTCCTCTCGTCAAGGTGCCGCGTCTGGTCCTGCGCTCGCAGAAAGAGCTTTACCAAAAGATCGATCAGGTTCTTCTCTTTCCCGGGATGCGTGACCTCATCCTGGGCCTGAAGCGCTTCGGGCTCCGTTTGGGGATCCTCACTTCGAACTCGCAGGAGAACGTCCAGAAGTTTCTCCAGGCCCGGAATCTGGACCTGTTCGACTTTATCCACACCGAATCCAATTTTTTCGGCAAGAACCGGGCCCTCCTCCATCTGTTGAAAGAGCAGGACCTCAAGAAGGACGAAGTCGTCTATGTCGGCGACGAGGCCCGCGATATCGAAGCCTGCCAGAAAGCGGACATCGCGGTCATCGCGGTCAGTTGGGGGTTCCATCGCCGGGAGGTTTTGAGGAAAAAGAACCCGACCTATCTTGTCGATTCACCCGAAGAGATCGAGAACATCGTCTTCGCTTGACGGCGCCATGAGCTGTCTTTCGCTCCGATCTTAGTTTCTAAATTTCGATCATCCCCTGGAAGAACGTCACTGCCCGGCCGCCGATCAGGACGCGCTCTCCGAGGAACTCGCAAAACAGCTCGCCCCTGCGTTTGGAGACTTGTACGGCGCGCAGGACGGTTTTATCCAGCCGCTTGGCCCAGAAGGGGATGAGAAGCGTGTGGGCCGACCCGGTCACTGGGTCCTCAGGGACCCCGGCGCGCGGGGCGAAGAAGCGCGACACGAAATCGCACGTCTCACCCTTGGCCGTGGCGATGATACCCAGACAGTCGAGCTTGGCGAGCTCGGCGAACTCCGGCTCGATCGATATCACGTCGGCTTCCCGATCGAAGACGGCGAGATAGTCACGGCCTTTGAAAACTTCTCTCGGTTTTTTCCCCAGTCCTTTGACCAAAGCGTCCGGGGTGCCGGATGGGACCGGCACATAGGCCGGGAAATCGAGATGGATCAGGCCGTCCTTGTTCAGCGCTCTGAGCTCTCCGCTATTGGATATGAACCGTATTTGTGCTCCGTCATATACCTGGTGATGGAAGATCACGTGAGCGGACGCCAGCGTGGCGTGTCCGCACAAATCGATCTCGATCGCCGGCGTGAACCAGCGGATCTCGAATCGGTCCTTGTCCCGGATAAAAAAGGCCGTCTCGGCCAGGTTGTTCTCGGCGGCGATCGCCTGCATGGTCGCGGCAGGGAGCCAGGACTCCAAGGGACAGACCGCGGCCGGGTTGCCCCCGAAGATCTTGTCGGTGAAGGCGTCTACCTGATACATGGGGATCTTCATCGGTCCTCCTTGTTGATTATCCTAATCCCGCCGCTTCCACTTGGCAACATCTGGTTTGATTAAAGAGCGCGCCCGCCGGGCATCAGGCCGTTTACATTCTCGCCTCCGCCATGTAAGATTTTTGAGAGAAGGAGAGAACATCCATTTTTCTCTTGAAAACATTCAGCCTGTTCACTCGGGTGGCCCTCTTTTTCTGTTCGTCTTGGCTTTTTTTTATGTTTGGAATACAATGATAGAAAGGGGTCAAGTGAACATAAAGAATCCGGCCGTCGGCGTGGGGCTGGGGGCCTTCTTCTATCTGGCTTTAGCCGTTTTTCCCAGACAATCCGTTCAAGGCTGGTCGGAACCTCAATTCGGTTTCCTCAAGGGCAGGCCTGCGACGCTCCACAAGATCGAGAAATCTTGGCGTCCTATCGGCGGGCCGGAAGCGAATTCGATCACGATCACGGCGGAGATCGATCCGCTCACGAAACTCCAAGGCTTGTTCCGGTTCACGCTGTACGATGTGAGCCGCGGCCGAGGGTGGTGCATGAACTCGGGCTTTGGCGAGGATCCTGATTTCCGGTTCGTCGGGAACCAGCCGGATTTCTTACCGCTCCGGAACGAAGACGGACGTTTCGTCCTGGAAGGAACGAAACAGGTCCGGCTGGCGTCCATCGTGGTCCAAGCCTTCGACAGCGGAGCGTTCGGCCGCCTCAAGGCCGAGGTCAACATCGACGGCATCTGGTCCGAGGTCCCGGCCGACGACGGAAAATCCTATATCACCCTCCCCTTGGACGAGAACGAGAACCATATCGCCGACTTTTGGGAAGAGAGGTGGGGCGTTCTCGGCCAAAAGGCCGTGGACGACCGGGATCCGGAACCCGGCGGTCTCGAGGACGGCGACGGCTTCTCCAACTTTGAAGAATATCGAGGTTTCGTCATGAAGGGGCGGTGGTCGGACACGTGGCCGGGGCTCAAGGACGTGTTCGTAGTCGATGACGTCGGCCGCGGCGTCGGCCATTTCACGAAGCTGGGCGTGGCGGTCCATTTCCTCGACCGGACCGAAGTTTCCAGCCTTGCCGACCGGGTCGTCAATTTCAATGGTGGGAACGCCTCAGCGGGGATCCAAAAAGCGATCTACATCTGCCCCGCTCACCTGCCGGAAACCGTCTTCGGCAAGGTCGAGCCTGGGATCGGGACTCCGAATGTCGTCGAGCGGGTCCTGATCGACGCCGGCAAGCTGCAGCGTTCCAGCCCCGATAAGGTCGCTTGGGCCCTGGCTCATCTGCTGGGCCATGCCGTCAACATCACCCATCACGGCGATTTTCCCGGCGTCAGCGAGTGCGATAAAGACATCGGCGCCGTCGGACAGCCAGGCCAGGCGCACGCGGGCGAGGCGAATTGCGTCATGCGGTATGTCTTCGCTTTTCCCTATTATGATCCGGGCGACGGCACCTGTTATCCCTACCCGATCGAAGACACGTTCGGCACGGATTATTGCAGCAGCCGGGCGGGGACCGGCCTCAATGGCGGTCCGAGCCGCGCGGACGGCGCCGGCAATCCTCTCCCCATGGCGGGCGCCGGAAGCCGGGGACCATGCCGGTCGTCCCTGGCCGTCAAAGGGAGTCACGCCAACGGCGGATCGAACAAATAATTTTATGAACAAAGAAAAGATCGGACGATGGGCCTTAGGCATCGGATTGACCGGATTGGTGCTGCTGTTTCTGCTGGGGAGGTTGGGAGTGCAGAAAGAGACCGGGACATCGGAAGTTATTCAACCGGTCGAATCCCTCGCCGCGAAAGCGTCCGGGGCGGATCGATCCTCGCCGCGGCCGCGCCCGTCGCCGCAGATCGACATGCTGATCTATTATGAGCCGGGAGGGACGGAGACGAGCGGCCTCGTGGTCGTCTCCTTCTCGTGCCAGCGCGTCCGGAACGCGGCCCTGGAGCGGGAGCTCTCAAACAGATACGCTTTTTATAAAACGAAATCTTCACCCATCGAGCCCGTTGAGCTTCAGATGCCTCGCGAAGAATGGCTGAAAAGAATTCTCTTCTCGGTTGAAGGCGACGCGGCGGCCGGGCGCCGCATCAACGTCTCCTACGCCATTCGCAAATGGCCCGGAAAGGAATCCGTCAAGTTCACGGCCTTTGAAGAATGCGATCTGATGATTGAGATCCCCTCCGCGGCCAAGCCGCCGGCCGGGGCAAAATTGAGCGCGAACTTGGACGTCGGCGTCGCTTCCATCGTTTCGAACACGATCACGGTCCCTTCGCCGGCGGCCGGACCCCGCGCGGATGCGGTCCTTGCTTGTCGGGTTCATCAGTTGTTGGAGGCCGCGGGGCCTCTCCAGGACGCGGCCGAGAAACTGCTCGCGACGGACCCGGCGGACTTCGACGGATACTGGTTCTTGGGTCAGGCTTTGGAGATGCGGGGAAAGCTCGATGCGGCTTTAGCGGCCTACGAGGACGCTTTGAAACGTTCTCCGCGGCTCGTCAAGAACGACGATGAAGCGCCTTTCCACGTGATGTTCCGGCTCCAGGAATTGTCCCGAACCCTGGCCGAAAAGAAGCCATAAAAAAAGCCCCCCTCCTCCGTCTTGAGAGGGAGATAATTGACCCCTATCCTGAGCCTATGGTATGAGTGAGTTCGTGATCCTTTATCCTCCCGAACTCCCCATCATCCGCAAGCGTGCCGAGATCGTCGGGGCCGTCCGTGGACATCCGGTCGTGATCGTCTCGGGCGAGACGGGCTGCGGCAAGAGCACCCAGATCCCGAAGATGTGCCTCGAGGCGGGCCGGGGCCGGCGCGGCCGGATCGCCTGCACCCAGCCTCGCCGCATCGCCGCCATCACCATCGCCCAGCGCATCGCCGAAGAGCTTGGCGAGCCGGTCGGCCGGACCGTGGGATACAAGATCCGCTTCGACGAGCGGACCTCGCGGGACACCCTGATCAAGGTCCTGACCGACGGCATGCTCCTGGCCGAGACCCAATCCGATCCCCGGCTCCGGGAATACGACACGCTCATCATCGATGAGGCCCACGAACGGAGCCTGAACATCGATTTCTTGTTGGGCATCGTCAAGATGCTTCTTCCCGTCCGGCCGGACCTGCGGCTGATCATCACTTCGGCGACGCTCGATATCGAGAAATTTTCCCGGGCCTTCGAGGGCGCGCCCGTCCTCGAGGTCAGCGGGCGGCTCTATCCGGTCGAGGTCGATTACCGGCCGCCGCGGCCCGAGGACGACGACGGCGGCGAGGCCGATTACGTCCAGATGGCGGCCGATGCCGTGGACGATCTCAAAAAGGGGAAACCGGCCGGGGATGTCCTTGTCTTCATGCCGACCGAACAGGACATTTTAGAGACCTGCGAGATCCTCGAAGGCCGACGCTACCCCGGCGTCACCGTCCTGCCTTTATACGCGCGGCTTCCCGGCGCCCAGCAGGGCCGCGTCTATTCCGTCACGGGCCCCAAGATCGTGGTCGCCACGAACGTCGCCGAGACCTCCCTGACGATTCCGGGGATCAGGTACGTCGTCGACACGGGCCTCGCCCGGATCTCTCAATATCTTCCCGGCGCGCGCATCAACAGCCTGCCGATCCGGGCCATCTCCAAGAGCAGCGCCGACCAGCGCAAAGGCCGCTGCGGCCGCGTCGACCGCGGGCTCTGCGTCCGGCTCTACGCCGAGGACGATTACGCGGCGCGGGATCCATTCACGCCGCCCGAGATCCTCCGCTCGAACCTGGCCGAGGTCATCCTGCGCATGATCGACCTCAACCTCGGACATCCGTTAAAGTTTCCCTTCGTCGACCGGCCCCATCCGAAGAACGTCGAGGACGGCTACGAGACGCTGGTCGAACTGGGCGCGATCGAACGCCGCGGACAGGAGGCCGCCCTGATCGAGAAAGGCCGGCTGATGGCCCGCATGCCGCTCGATCCCAGGATCTCCCGGATGCTGCTCGAAGCCCGTAAGGAGGGCTGTCTCCGCGAAACGGCGGTCATCGCTTCGGCCTTGAGCGTCCGCGATCCGCGCGAGCGCCCCCCCGGGAAAGCGGCCCAGGCCGATGCCATGCACGCGCCTTTCCGCGATCCCGACTCGGATTTCCTGACCCTTCTCAACATCTGGAACCGCTATCACGGGGACCTCGAGCGCCGGACGAGCCACGCCCAGAAGCGGACGTTCTGCCGCGACCATTTTCTTTCGTTCGCCCGGATGCGCGAATGGACCTTCATCCACAATGAGATCCTGGACATCCTGAGGGAGCTGCGCATCCCTCCGGGAAGGACGCAACGCGTCGAAATGTCCAAGCCGCTCTATGCCGCCGTCCACAAGTCCGTCCTGAGCGGATACCTGTCGAATATCGCGACCCATAAAGACCGGAACATGTACACGGCGGCCAAAGGCCGGGAGGTCATGGCCTTTCCCGGATCGACGCTGTTCAATAAGAACGCCTCATGGATCGTCGCCGCCGAGATGGTCCGGACGAGCCGGCTGTTCGCCCGGACCGCGGCCCGGATCGAGGCCGGGTGGCTGGAGGCGCTGGGCGGCCCCCTGTGCCGTTATTCCTATGCCGGCCCGCACTGGGATAAAAACCGAGGCCAGGTCGTGGCCGAGGAGCGCGTGTCCCTGTTCGGCCTGGAGATCGTCACGGGCCGGACCGTCCCCTACGGGCCTGTCGCGCCCGATGAGGCCCACGCACTTTTTATCCGCTCCGCGCTCGTCGAAGGGCAGGTCAAGGAGCATCTCGAGTTCCTCCGTCACAATCTCGATCTCACGGCCCGCTTGTCGACCATCGAGGAGAAGCTGAGGCGGCACGACATCTTGGTCGACGAGAAGATCCGGGCCGAGTTCTACGCGAATCGCCTGGCCGGCGTCACCGATCTCCGCGGACTGAAGGAGCGGATCAGGCGCCGGGGCGGCGACGCGTTCCTGACCATGAAGGAAACGGACCTTCTCCGGACGTTCCCCGATCCGCGGGAATTGGCCTTATTTCCTGATGAACTGTCCATCGGCGGCCGCAGGTTCAAGCTCTCCTATAAATTTGCCCCGGGCGACGAGGACGACGGCGTCACGATCGGGATCCCGGCGGAGCTTGCCGGGAGAATTCCCGTCGAGCCCTTGGAGTGGGGGATTCCCGGGCATCTCCGGGAAAAGATCATGGAGCTCATCAAAGGACTGCCGAAGCGATTCCGGAAACTTCTCGTCCCCGCTTCCGACGCGGTGAATCTCATCCTCCATGAGATCAATCCGTCCGACACGTCGCTCTTCGAGATGCTGTCCCGCCTCGCCAAACAGCGCTTTCGCGCCGACATCCCCGCGGCCGAATGGGCTCAGGTCGAACTGCCGAAGCATCTGAAATTACGCGTCGCCGTCCTCGATCCACAGGGCAATGAGGTCGTGGCCGGCCGGGACCTGGAGACCGTGCGGAGATCCCGGAAGGAAGCGGCCCGGGCCGCGGCCCAGGACCCGCGGGTTTGGGCCCAAGGCCGCCAACAATGGGAGCGGACCGGGATCACGGCCTGGGATTTCGACGATCTGCCCGAGCTCGTCTCGATCGGTCCCGGCGCCGTCGCTTATCCGGGTCTGGAAGCCGGAGCGAATGGAGCGAACCTGAGATTGTTCAAAACATATGAAGAGGCCTTCACCTCGCATAAAAAAGGCGTTCAGACGCTTCTTCTTCTCAAGTTCGCCAAGGACCTGAAATTTATGGAGCGCCGCCTCGTCCTTCCCGCCGAATATCAGAAAGCGGCCTTGTATTTCGGGGGGAAGGAAGCCGTCGAGAAGATGCTCGTCGAGAATCTCAAGACCGCGGTCTTCCAGAAGGACATCCGTTCCGCGGAGGAGTTCAAAGCTTACGCGGACACGGTCGTCCGGGCGCTTTTCGAGAAAGCCCACGCCCTGTGGGAGGCGGCCCGTCCCGTCCTCGCCGCGTACCAGGAGATCCATGCCGCGCTCTATACGATCGAAAAGACGCATGCCTCGAACAAGGTCCTGGCCGGCATCTGCCGGCAGGTCCGCCAGGAGAGCGACCGGTTGGTGCCGAAGAATTTTCTGGAGATCACCCCGATCGAACGGCTGGCCCGGTTTTCGCGGTATTTAAGCGCACTCCGGCTTAGATTGGAACGGGCCAAGAACGATCCCGAAAAGGACATCCGGAAGGCCGCCCAGGCCGAGCCCTTCGTCCGAGCCTTGGAGCTTATGGATGCAGAGGCTAAAGCTCAGACGCCGGTCGAGATCAAGGACGCGGTCGAGGAATTCCGCTGGATGGTCGAAGAGTTCAAAGTGTCAGTGTTCGCCCCGGAGTTGAAGACGGCCTTTCCCGTCAGTGCTAAGCGCCTTTCCGATAAAATTCGGGAGATCGAGAGGATCCGGGATACAACCTGAAGAGATGACGGATTCGGCCCGCTCTTAGGTCATCGCGATCGATTATTCCATCCCCAGGACGGCCCGGTAGCCGGGAATATCCAGGAAGCCGTGGCCGCTGATGTTGAAGGCGATGGTCTTTTTCTCGCCCGATTCCCGGCACTTAAGCGCTTCGTCGATGGCGGCGCAGATCGAATAGGCCGATTCCGGCGCCGGCAGCCACCCTTCGGTCTCCATGAACATCCGGGCGTTTTCGAAGACGTGCTTCTCGTCCTTCGGATAGGCGACCGTGTCGATGTAGCCTTCGTGCCGGAGAAGGCTGATGATGGGCGAACAGCCGTGGTAGCGCAGCCCGTCGCCCTTGACCGGTTCCATGTCGGACTTGTGGCCCAGCGTGTACATTTTCAGGAGAGGCGTCATTTCGGCGTAGTCGGCGAAATCATACTGGTATGTGCCTTGGAGATTCGGGGCCACCTGACTTTGGGCGGCGATGAATTTGATCTTTTTGCCCTTCTTGAGGACGTCGCCCATAAAGGGAAGCGCGAATCCGCCGAAGTTGGATCCCCCGCCGAGGCAGGAGACGACGACGTCGGGATAGTCGCCGAAGAGTTCGAACTGCTTCTGGGATTCGAGGCCGATGACGGTCTGCTGCATGAGGACGTGGTTGAGGACCGAGCCCAAGCTATAGGTCGCCGTTGGGTCCTTTTGAGAATCTTCGAGCCCCTCGGAAATAGCGATGCCGAGCGAGCCCACGTGGTTGGGATTCTTGTCATAGAGCGACCTGCCTACCTCGGTCCTGGGGCTCGGCGAGGCAAAAACTTCCGCGCCGAGAAGATTCATGAACGAGAGCCGGTCCTTCTTCCAATTATAGACGCTCCGGACCCAATAGACCGTGCATTTGAGGCCGGTCACGGCGGCGGCATAGGCCAGGGCGGTGCCCCATTGGCCGGCCCCCGTTTCGGTGGTGACCCGCTTAAAGCCCTGCTGCTTGGCGTACCAGCACTGAGCGAGGGCGGTATTGACCTTGTGGCTCCCCGTCGGACTGAAAAATTCGCTCTTGTAGTAGAGCCGGGCCGGCGTGTCGAGTCTTTTTTCGAGATTCGAAGCCCGGAACAGCGGCCGCGGCCGTCCGGCCTTGGCGAACAGATCCATGACTCCGCCCGGAACGTCGATCCAGTTCTCCAGGGAGAACTCCTGTTTCAGGCACTCTCCGATCATGAGGTTGGGCAGGTTGCCGATCCGCGACGGTCCGTGATCGGGATCGAGCGGCGGAGGCAGAGGCACCGGCAGGTCGGGAATGATGTTATACCACCGGGCCGGGATTTCGTCGTGCCTCAGATTGACCATGTCTCTCATGGATGACCCCCATGCAGATAGCGTTGAAGAAACCGCTTACGACCCGCTTCCCATTTCTCGAACAAAGAGGCCGTAGCGGCCTTGAGCCCCTATTGTAGGCAACGCGCCGGAGGCAAGTCAAGAAAAAGGACGACGTTCGAAATTTGCCGATAGAAGACAAGTCAAAATTCTTGTTAGGCGGACTGATCGATCTTTCCGTCCCTGAGCGTGATCGTCCGGTGGGCGATCCCGGCCAGGGAGGGATTGTGCGTCACGAGAAGGACGGTCAGGCCTTCCTTTTCGTTGAGCCGTTTCAAGATCTCTCCAATCTCCACGCTGCGCTTCGAATCGAGGTTTCCCGTCGGCTCGTCGGCCAGGAGGATCTCCGGTTTGTTGATGAGCGCCCGGGCGATGGCCACGCGCTGCATCTCGCCGCCCGATAGCTCGGAGGGCCGGTGAGTCGTCCTCTTGTCGATGCCCAGGAATCTCAGGATCTCCATGGGGTCCGCGTTCGCTTCAGCTTTCTTGAAAAAAGCGAACGGGAGAAGAACGTTTTCATAGACGGTCAGAGTCGGGACGAGATAGAATTTCTGGAAAATGTAGCCGAAGACCCGACGCCGGATCTTCGTCAGGTCGCTTTCCGAAAGACATTTGTTTTCCGAGAAGACGGTCTCTCCGCTGATTTTGAGGCTTCCCGACGTGGTGTTGTCGAGGCAGCCGAGGATATTGATCAGGGTCGTCTTTCCGGACCCCGACGGGCCGATGAAAGAAACGAATTCCCCTTTTTTTATAGTGAGGGAGACGTCGTCGACGGCCAAGATCTCCTCAGCGCCGCGCTTATAGATCTTGGTCAGGTGTTGGGCTTCGAGGGCCAGGTTGTTTTCGTGGCTCATGTCAGTCTCCTTCGCTCCGGATGGATTCGAGAGGCCGGACCCGGGCCGCCCGCCAGGCCGGATAAATTCCGCTCAAGAGCCCGATCCCCAGGACGACGCCGAGGGTGATGAACCCCAGCCGCGAGTCGATGCTGATCAGGCTCCCGGTCGGCGTGTAGGGGAGGAGGCGCCGGATCAGGATATCGGTGATCTTGGACAGGGCGAAAGCGATGCCGATGCCGATCACGCCGCCGAGGAGGCAGAGGATGACCGTTTCGGTCCAGATCATCCGGAAGACGTCCCAAGGCATGGCCCCCATGCTCTTGATGATGCCGATCTCCTGGTACCGCTCGAGGACCGACATCAGGATCGTGTTGATGACGCCCAGCATGGCGATGAGGATGGCGATCAGAGCGATCGAGAAGACCATGACTTTGGCCGTCGAGACCAGGCTCATGATCGTGTTCTTGACCTGAGCCATGGACACGACCTGGACGTCGGGCAGATCGTAAAGCTTGTTCTCGAGCTCGGTCATGTTGGCGTCCTTGTTCACCTTGATGCCGGCGGCCGTGATCAGGCCTTCCTTGTCAAATATCTTCTGGACGGTTTTGAGAGGCATGAAGATCGTCCCGTCGTCGGCGGTTCCGGACCGGGCCAGGATCCCGACGACCTTGAACTCGATGTTTTTCTCCGGGATGAGCATTTTGTCGCCGACCTCGCGCTGCTCGAGCTCGGCCGCCTCGTAGCCGACGACGGCTTCCAGGGCCGTCGGATCGGTGAACCAGCCTCCCTGCTTGAACTTCAGGTACGACTTCATCGCCGGGAAGGTGACCGGATCGACGCCGAGGTAGGCGTTGATCCCGCCGCTCTCGCCCTTGTTCGGATCGAAGATGGCGGCCATGAGCTGGGGCGTGAGTCTCTCCACTTCCTTATGCTTGAGGATATCGGCGAGGATGGACTCCTTCATATAGCGCAGGCCGGTCCCGCCCTTGAGCATGAGGGTCGCGGCTTCGTACGGGCAGCCCTTGGCTGTCACGAGAACCTGGAAGCCCATGTTGTCGATGTCTTTGTTCAACGCCGCCTCATAGCCCCGGTTGAACCCCAGCAGGCTGATAAGCACCCAGGCCGAAAGCCCGATGCCCAGGATGGTCAGCGCGGTCCGCGTTTTCTTGCGGAGCAAGTTCTTATAAGCGACCTGGTAGATGTTGATTTTCTTGGTCATGTTTTTTCCTTCAGTGTCATTGCGAGCCTCTTGGCGTGGCAATCTCACCTTTTATTTCGTGTGCTTATTCCCGAGCAGAAATTCGTCGCACAGGATCAAATTCTTCTTCGTCGCCCGGAGGGCGGCGCGGAAGTCCGATTCCGCCTGCGGGGCCGGGTTCTTGATCGCCGCCACCCGGCTGCCGGGCTTGGCCTGCGCCGTCGCAACGTTGTAATCACCGAAATCCTTCAGGTTTAATCCGGCGAACTGCTTGCCGAAGGCAGGGTCGTTGAGAAGCTTGGCATACTGGTTCGTCAGCTTCTGGAAGTAAAACGCCCGGATGTTGCCCTCGAGGTCGAGGGCCAGGACGACCTGGACGCCTCCGTATTGACCTTTCTGATTGACGCCGTGGATATAGCCGATGAGGTCCTTGCCCTTGAAGATTTGGTACATCGTGTAGGGAACGTCCATGGTTTCGTAAAGGCCTTGGAACTTGTCGCCGAGGCGCGCCTCGACCCTACGGAGCAGCGGCTCTCCGCCCTTCTGGGCGATGGTGACATAAAGCGTCTTATAGCCGGTGGATTCGGGGAAAAGACGTTTGACGTCGCGGTCCGGGTCATTGAGGTCGCAGCCGACCGCGGCAAGCAGGGGCGCGGCGGCGATCATGAGGATGAGAATCACGGCTAAGAAATTTTTCATGTTAAAACCGTATTCCTTTGTAGTAGTAGACCTGGAAGATGATTCGAGAATCCTTCATCTCGCGATCATACATATACATCGCCCGAAGCGTCCAATCCGGGTGGGCCAGATAGGTCGCGCCGGCCGAGAACAGGACCTGGGTCATTCCCATCGTCCTGAACACGACGGGCTGGACTTCGAGCTTCAACCGGCCTTCATCCAGCAGGTTCAATCCGGCGCGCCAGAACAAGGCATACGCGCTCTGCCCGCCTTTCTTTCCGCCGATCATTTCGATTCGATTTTCCACGTTGTTCCAGAGCCAGGCCGCGTCCAGACCGGCCAGCGCGGACTCCATCGGCTCGTCCGACATCAGGTGATAGCCCATGACGTCGAGGATCTTTCCATATCCGGCCGAGAGGCCGATGTTGTAGTTCTCCCGGTTAAGAACGCCCTTGGAGACTCGGGCCGCCAGAAAAAAATTGCCATTGAAATGGAGCGGCATGCCCGATCCCGTGGTCAGGGAAAGGCCGGCGCTTCCCCAGGCCGTGTCGCGTTCGACTCCGACGCCCCAGTCGCGGTCGAAACCGAAGCCGTTCATGGCCAGCGGCTGGAGAAGCTGAGCGTGACTGTCGAAATATGAGGAGAGGCCGAACTTCGAACGGTTGTGGCCGATCCAGATGTCCCCGGCTCTTGTCTTGAATTTCAGAAAGGCATTGTAGAGCTGGGGCTCAAGGGTTTTGCCCCAATCCGTATTGACGCTCAGACGTCCCTGAATCGCCAAGACGGCGAAGTCTCCCGACGCCCCGGAGAACCGCTGGACATAATCGAATCCCAAGCCCGGCTTCTGCATGACCTCTTCCCGGCTCATGGTGAAGAAGACGGCTTTTTTCGCCGCCGACGACCAGCCGGCGACCGCCTGGGCTTCAAGATAGAATAGATAGCTTGAGGCGAGGAGGGCATTGCCCCCGGCCCCGAGCATCAGAAAGGCAAGAAGAGCGGACTTTTTAGACATCAAAAGTGATGCTGCCGTAATAGACCGGCTTCCCATCCTTGAAGAAGGTCACCCGCACCTCCCAGTCGCCCGGCATGACGATGTTGACAGGCATGAGGTAATCGTTCCTCCGGTTTAGCTTGAACTCCACGTCCCCGGAATCATGGGCGCCGCGCATCGAAGGCATGTCCGACCGGCCTTTGATGGTATAGGGCGTGATCTGCTCGCCCTTCTTATTGAAGACCTGAATCTTCAGGATGACCGTACCCATTTTCGGCCTTTCGCTGAAG
>Ga0315294_10003738_pt1 | contig 16600 bp, 9 predicted proteins | sample YL17G13_40_MG_FD_203626 | JGI IMG/M metagenome (GOLD analysis project Ga0315294, IMG submission 203626) | Sediment microbial communities from Yellowstone Lake, YNP, Wyoming, USA - YL17G13_40 | ecosystem: Environmental > Aquatic > Freshwater > Lake > Sediment | place: USA: Wyoming | collected... | reverse complement strand
CAACAAAGGACCCTTGTGTATTATCATTGAGATTGACAGTCCCGGCGGGAGTGTTGACCTGGCGATGCAAATGTGCTCGGCTCTGACTAAAACACGGAATTGTCAAACCGTGGCGTTTATTAAAGGCGGCCATCAGGGCGGCGCTTATTCAGCGGCCGCGGCGGTGGCGCTGGCTTGCAACCGCATCTATATGACCGGCGGTACCGTCATCGGGGCGGCTACGATGATTGCGGCGACGGAAAACCAGGCCGTGGACCTCGAAAAAGTCGTCGGCAAAAATATCAGCGAAAAAATGCGCTCGGCCTGGAGAAATTACCTGGCCTCGCTGGCCGAACAAAATCACAGACCCGTAGCGATGGCCCGGGCGATGGAAAACAAAGACATTGAGGTCCTCCAGGTTCGCCGCGAAGGAAAAATATTGTATATTGAAGCCACCGAAAAAATGCCCGGAGACGAAGTCCTTCGCGTTCGCAGCAACAAAGGCAATCTGCTCACCCTGCCGGCGGGCGAAGCGGTCGAATGCGGAATGGCGGACAAGGTTGTCGCCAATCTGCAGGACGTCCTGGCGGACTTGAATGCCTCCGACGCTAAAATCGAACGGGCCGACGCACTGGCCAAGGCCAAAGACGAACTGGACAAAGTCATTCGCAAATTCAAACAATTGGATAATTCCCTCGATACGAAAGTCAAAACCATTATCGCCAAAAGCGACAATGGCAGAATGACCAAACTCGAGGCCAAAAAGGCCCTCAAAGGGATTATTCAGGAAATCAAATATCTGATTCGACTCAGGCAGAGCTATCCTGATGTGCCCTGCGAAGAGGAAGAACTGCAAACTTTTCTGAACTCTGTTCAGGCCGAGTATGACAGCATTTAATCGAGGTAAAGAAAGCAATTTTAATCTTTTTCGCCGAACTTTGTCGGAAAAATCAGAATATAACTAAAAGACGGCATAATATCAGGAGGTACTTACTATGGCATGGAAAGGTCTGTTTATAACGTTCCTGGCGGTGACTGTATGGCTGGGACTGCCCGCAAAAGCCGACACCTTCAAAAACAAGCAAACCGGAGAAACCTTTTACGGCTTCCGCACCCAGAAAAGCACCGCCAATAAGACGCTGGTTTATGACGATTCGACCAAAAAACTGACGCCTTTAGATCTGCGCGATTATGAAATCACAATGGATGACAACGGTCGGCGAAACAGCGTCGTCGTGGTCCCCATCACGGAGGCGGAAATTCTGCTTTCTGAAACGGTCGCCAAGACCGTAGCCGACGCCGTCGTCAAAGCATCCAACACCGGCCCCAGATTTGTGCTTCTCAAGATTGACAATCCCGGCGGCCGGGGCGAGTATATGAAAGAACTTTGCTCGGCCATATCTAAAACGGATAACTGTAAAGTCGTGGCTTATATACCCGGCGGTTCGTTTGGCGGCGCTCACTCCGCCGCAGCGATTTTGGCGATGGCCTGCGATGAAGTTTATATCGCCCCTACCGCTTCTATCTCCGCCGTGGGTTTGTTTGTCGGCGCATCCGGCGAGGACTTTGTAAAAACGTACAGCCCCGATAATCTTGCGTCGTTCAGCGTATTTGCCGCAACGCTGGCGGAAACGAAAACACACCACCGACCGGCTCTGCTTGCCAAGGCCCTTCTGGACAAAAAAATCTCCCTCGTGGAAGTAACCGATGCGGATGGCAAACAGACGATTGTCGAGAAAAATCTCCGCCAGCCTACGCAAACGATTATTAAAACCATTTGCGAAGGACTTTCTGAACCTCTGGAACAACCCGCTGCTTCCGCCAACAAACAAACTCCCAAAATCACCATACCGCCCGATATTCACAACCGAGTACTGAATCTGACTCCCGGCGAGGCGGTGCGGCTGAAACTGGCCGACAAGATTGCAGATTCCATCCAGGAGGTCCTGGCGGATATGAAGGCCGCCGACGCCCAGATCGCCAACGCCCCGGGGATTGATACGGTGGTCAGGCAATTCACCGCCGCCCAAAAAAACATCCGGCAAAATCTGTCCAGAATCGAATTTCTTGAAGACCGGACCGCCACTCTCGAGGAACAGCTCAACACTGTGGAACAACAAGTCCGAACCACTCCGACAACTCGCACCCAAACACGCAATGAAAATCGTCCCTCTCAACGGGGACGCGTACATCTGTCCGGCGACAGGTACGCCTATTCGGAAGGCGAAAATACTATATCCAGCAGAGACGACTATAACATGTCATCCAACCCGGACAACGAGGCTCGTTATACTCGGAACCGAAATAAAGTCGGGCGAATCAGTAAATCGGAAACCGTTACCTCCACCGAACTTCCCGTTGCGGTCGAACAAATCAAAACTGAATTGTTGTATGTCCTGACCAATTTAATTGCCGAATATCGTCAAACGATTACCATCGCCAAACGATGGGCCGGGGCGCTGCCTGCGGAGATTACGGTACAAACTCTCGAAAAAAATATGAATTCCGCGATGGCTCTGGCGGAAAATCTACAACACCGACAATAAACGCCCCGTGAATTACCTGCTCCACGGGGAAGGATACAAAACACCCACATCTTGCGGACAAATCTGTGCAGGAACACAAGAGATTGTTCTTGACGCAGCCCCTCAAAACCCCTATTCTACACCTGCAAAAGCGGCAGTTTTCGTATCGGAACGCTTTTTGCGGGGTAAACGCTATGAAAAGAACCGTTTTTTTTCTCTTTGTTCTCGGGTGTACCGCGGTGGGATTGGTCTCCTGCGGAAAATCCGAAAAAAAAGAAACGCCGGTGGATCAAAAAATCAATCTGGATACCACCGTTGGCCAACTGACGCGTTTCGCGCCGGCGGTTTCCATCCCGGTACGAGGATATGGTGTCGTGGCCGGTCTGTGGGGGACTGGTTCCTCGGAATGTCCGCCTGCGCTTCGTCAGCAACTGGAAAAATATATCTGGCAGCGGATGCCCAACGCCAAGCCCGGTGAAGTCAGCCGCTTTATTGAAAGTCCCGACACTGCTGTGGTGGAAATTATTGGCGTCATTCCCCCGCTGGCCAGTGCCGGAGATCGCTTTGATATCCAAATTAAACCCATGGCACAAACTCAAACCACCTCGCTTCGCGGCGGTGTTCTTTATACGGCGGAATTGAAGGAAATGGGTCGAATGGTCAGCTTCGATCAGTACACCAAAACCATCGGTTCGGCCGAGGGACAGATTTTTACCTGCACAGATGCCGCAACAAAAGAATCCCGCTATTACATTTTTGGAGGCGGAACGGTGATTCTGAATACCACGATTTCTATGGTTCTAAATCAGCCGAATTATTACGCGGCCAGCGCCATTCGCAACCGAATCAACGAACGCTTCGGGCCCAATACAGCCAACGCCGTGTCCCGTGAGGAAATTCAGGTAATCATCCCCACCCGATACCGCGATCAAAAATTACGATTTCTTTCGATGACTCAACTGTTGTATCTGTCCGAAGACGAAACCCTCAGAAAACAGCGAATCGAAACCTTGTCTTCTCAGCTTGCTGAGCCGCAAAAGACCGGGACGGTGGAAATCGCGCTGGAAGCAATCGGAAAACCCGTCCTGGCGAAATTGGCCGAATCGCTCAGCCATTCGGATGTGAATGTTCGTTTTGCCGCCGCCCGTTGTATGCTGAACATCGGAGACAACCGCGGATTGCCTGTTCTGCGGGACGTCGCTTATAACCCAAAATCCGAGCTTCGAATCGCGGCGATTGAATCACTTTCTAAAGCCAAACTCAAAGACGCCGAGTCGGTGTTATCACAATTGCTGCAGGATGAAAAACTGGAGGTCCGCGTAAGTGCATATGAACAACTGGTGGGCTTAAACAGCATTTTGGTCAAACGGATTCCCGTCGGAGGAGATTTTTTCATTGATCTGGTCAGTTGCCCCGGTCAGAAAATGATCTATGCCTATCGCAAAGACAACGCCCAGATCGCCCTGTTTGGCGCCCCTATTATCTGCCGGAAAAATCTGTTTGTTGACATCGACCAGGTGATGATCAACGCCCGACCGGAAGACAAATATGTGTCTCTTATCCGCAGACATCCGACCCGCCCCAAACTCATCGGCCCCCTGAAAAGCGGCTTCAATGTGGAAGATATTATCCGCTCCCTCGGCCACACCCTGGAAACAGACCCCCCCCAATACGCTCGGCCGGGACTGGGAATTTCCTATTCTGAAATCCTTGCCATTCTCGAAAAAATGTGTCGTGAAAATATGATTCCCGCAAAATACGTGGAAGGCCCATTGACCAACGCCGGGAGTTTTGTAGAGGAATTGCAACCGAAGACCGATAATAAATAATGAAAACAACACGTGCCGTATAAGAATAAAATGTGTCCGGAATTATAGATTTTTATGAAACTGGAAAAAATCGTCCTCCACGGATTCAAGAGTTTCGCCGATAAAACCGAACTTCGTTTTGACCAGTTGATTACAGTGATTGTCGGGCCCAACGGGTGCGGCAAAAGCAATGTCGTTGACGCCGTCAAGTGGGTGCTGGGCAGCCAAAGTCCAAAGAGTCTGCGAAGCGGCCAAATGGCCGACGTTATTTTCAGCGGCTGCGGCAGTCGAAAACCCGGCGGTATGGCCGAGGCGAGTCTGCACTTCTCTGCCGTGGGAGGATTGGGGCTGGAACAGGACGAACTGGAGATTTCCCGCAGATTGTTCCGCAGCGGCGAAAGCGAATATCTTATTAATAACAAGCTCTGCCGACTGCGCGACATCAGGAATTTATTCCTCGACACGGGAATAGGCGTTAACGCCTATTCCATCATTGAACAGGGACAGATTGACCAACTGCTCAGGGCGTCCACGACCGACCGGCGCGTGATTTTCGAAGAGGCCGCGGGTATCAGCAAATTCAAAATGCACAAAAAAGAGGCGCTGCGCAAACTCGAACGCACAGAACAAAACCTCCTGCGGCTGGCGGATATCATCAATGAAGTACAAAAACAGCTTCGCAGCATCAAGCTGCAAGCCGGCAAGGCCAGAAGCTACCTGGAATGCAATCAGCGACTTAAAGAACTGCGGGTTAATTATTCGCTGGCCGAGTACCATAAAATCGTCACCGCCGGCGACCAGAAAAAACAGGTACTGGCGGACTGGCAGGAACATTTTGCGACGACGGCGGCGGCGGTGGCCCGCTGCGATGCGGCGGCCAGCGAACTGACCTCTCAAATCCTTGAAGCCGAAAGTCGTATCAGCCGATGGGACAACATCCTGGTGGCGGCGCGAAGCCGAATCGAACAGCAAAGCGAACGCATTGGCTTTCTGAACGGCAAAATCAGTGAACTGACTGAACGCAAAACCGCGGCGGTTTCCCAGGAACACAAACTTTGCGAACAAATCCGTCAACTGGAAAACGAATTGGAAACCTGTAAACGGGACCTCGAAGAAAACCAGAAGGAACTCACTTCGCGAAGTCAGCAACTGGCCGGGGTCGAGAAAGTCCTGTCCCAAATCAATGCCCGCTGCGCGGAATGGCAGGCTAAGCTGGAAGACGAAAAATCCGGCGTTATCGACATGGTGCGCCGTACCGCTCAACTTCACAATGAAATACAGAGCCTAAACCACTACAGGGATAATCTGGCCGGTCAGAAGACCCGCCTTTCCGGAAGAGCCAGCCAGGCCCAGGAACAACTGACCCAGTGGCTTACCGAAAAGGCACAATGCCAGGCCAAATGCGAAGATATTTTTTCCGTTCTTTCACAGCTTCAAAACAGCCTGGACGCCAAGCGGGCCGAGATGGAAGCAATTGACGGCCAAAAGGCAGCGGTGTTCAATGAGCTTTCTGAAGCCAAACAGCGACGTAGCGCACTGGTGAGCGAAGGGAATGTTCTGCGGGATATGGAGTCGCGGCGTCAAGGGGTCAGCAACGCCATCAAAACCATCCTGAAAGAACACGACAGCGCCGGCAAGGTGGATTATATCGAAGGTATCGTCGCGGATGTATTGTCTGCGGAGGCTCACTATTCTACGGCGGTGGAGGGCGCTCTGGAGGGCAGAACCGATACGCTATTGGTCAACAGCACTCGGCGGTTTTTAGAGGATGCGTCTATTCGCGAAAAACTGGACGGCAGACTTTCGGTCCTGTGTATGGACCGGATTGAACCGTTCGCGGATACGGCGGATTTCGCCGAGGAGCCGGGGGTGGTGGGCAGACTGGTGCAGTTTGTGCGATTCGACAGTCTTTACGCCCCGCTGGCTTGGCATCTGCTGGGGCGGGTCATCCTGGTCGAATCGCTGAACGCGGCAATGGAATTGTCGGCTCGATTTGAAAAACAATATCGCTTCGTGACCCCGGCCGGCGAGGTCTTCGCGGACGGTTGTGTGCTGAATACGGGGCCGGTGGGAAAAGCCGCAGGGCTAATCTCTCGTAAAAGCCGAATCGCACAACTGGAAGAAGAAACGACATCGCTGAACGAACACATCCGACACCTTGAACAAACGCTCGAACAGGCCGAACGCAAAAATGAACACCTCGGCGAACTGTGCAAAGAATTGCGCACCAGCATTTACGAGGCCAACACTGAAAAGGTCGATGTGGAATCCCGGCTGCGGATGATTGAGCAAAACATCAAGCGACTGAGCGACGAACAGCCGGTTTTGGCCGATGAAATTCACATGCTCGAAGAAGAAATCCGGGAATCTGTACAAAGAGAACACGACTCCCGCCAAAAACTGGAAGAATTGGAAGAAATCAATCGTCAGCGAAATGCCCGCATTGAAGAGCTTCAGCAGTCGCTGGAAGCGGAACGGCAGGGCCTGCAAAGCCGCAGCACCGAAGCGACGGAACTGAAGGTTCAAATCGGACGCATCGGCGAACAGCAAAAATCCATCCGTCAGCATACCGCGGGACTGGGCAGCCAGATTCAGCAGGGACGTACGGCTATGGAAACGTCACGGACCGAAACCATCGCCTGCGATGAACAAATCGTACAGACCCAGCGCAATATCCTGGCGACTGAGTCCAGCTTGTGCAGTCTGTACGTGGAAAAGGAGGAGGCTCAAAAAGAAAGTGTCCGCCATCACACGGCGAGGGAAGAATTGTCCCGCCGACAAAAAGAAAACGAGCAGACGCTTCGCACGGCACGCACTGAACAGACCCAAATCGAACAGCAGATCCATCAGATTCAGTTGGAATTAAGTCAGCTTGCGGTCAGGGAAGAAGACCTGTGTCAGCGGGTGCGGGAAGAACTGCAGATGGAACTGGCCGAGGCTTACAAAAGTTACAGCCGACAGGAAATAGACTGGGAGACGGTGCGGGAGGAAATCGCGGAGTTGCGAAATAAAATCGACCGGTTAGGCAATGTCAATGTGGACGCCATCGACCAGCAGCAGCAACTGGAAGAACGATACCGGTTCCTCGCCTCCCAGGCCGAGGACCTCAACCAAAGTAAAACCCGGCTTGAACAGCTCATCGAACGAATCAACAGAGAAAGTCGGGAAAAATTTCAGACGACCTTCGAACAGGTACGGATTCATTTTCAGGAATTGTTCCGTAAACTGTTCGGCGGCGGTAAGGCGGATATCTTTCTCGAAAACCCCGAGGATATTCTCGAATCGGGCATTGAAATCGTCGCCCGTCCGCCGGGTAAGGAAACCCGCACGATTAGTCTGTTGTCCGGCGGCGAAAAGTCGATGACCGCCATCGCCCTGCTGTTCGCGGTCTTTCGCAGCAAACCCTCGCCGTTCTGCGTACTGGACGAGGTTGACGCGGCGCTGGATGAGGCTAATAACGAACGGTTTAATATGATTGTGCAGCAATTCCAGCAGACGTCGCAGTTTATTATCATTACGCACTCCAAACGCACAATGAGCATCGCGGATATGCTGTACGGTATTACGATGCAGACACAGGGTATCAGTAAAAAGATCAGCGTACAGTTTGAACACGACAATCTCCGGGACTCATCCGAGTCGGGAGCGGCAGTGGCGTAAGATTTCATAACCCGCAACCAAAACATCTGGATTGTCTTCGGAGAGGAAAGTCGGACATAAGGAAAAATCCCCTGCAATGAAAGAACGGCTGGATCAACAGCGTCTGAACAACGGAATGGTTATTCTGGGCGAACCGATGGATGGGGTCGAATCGGTTTCGTTTCATTTTCTGCTGCCTGCGGGCAATGCCTTCTTTCCCGACGGTTGCTGCGGTGCCGGCAAGGTCGTCGCCGACTGGCTTTTCCGCGGAGCGGGCCGGCGAAACAACCGCCAACTGACCGAAACCCTCGATAACCTCGGCATTCACCGCAGCAGCGCTGTTTCCGGAGAACATCTTTCTCTGGGCGCCTCGCTGGAGGCGGGGAATCTGACGGCGGCGCTGGATTTGTACGCCGATATCCTCATTCAGCCGCGGCTTGAAGACGAACAGTTCGCACCTTCGCAGCAGCTTGCACTGCATGAGCTGGCTGGGCTGGACGATGACCCGCGGCACAAAGTAATGCTGCTGACCAAAGAACAATTCTATCCGTCCCCCTATAACCGCCCCGCCGAAGGCCGGGCAAAAGACCTTCAGGCTTTGACGCCGGAGCAATGCAGGCAACTTGTTCGAACGCGATTTGACTGGTCGCAGTGTATTTTCGCCGTCGCAGGCAAGTATGACTTTCAGGTCGTTTGCGCCCTGCTTGAAAAACGATTTGGCCCTCTTTCAGGAACCGCAAGCCGACATCCCCCTTTCGGCAGCCGTGGAAATCCCTATACGCATCAGCCCAACGAAGGCGCACAAGTGCATATCGGAATGATGACTGCCGTGCCGCCTATCGGCGATAAACGCTATTATGATATTCTGGCCGGAGTGTCGGTCTTGTCCGGCTCAATGAGCAGCCGGCTGTTTACCGAAGTGCGGGAAAAACGCGGCCTGTGTTACGCCGTCAGCGCCAGGTACCAAACCCTCAAAAATATCGCCGGTATCAGTTGTTACGCCGGAACCACACCGGAAAAGGCACAGAAAACGTTCGATGTTACTCTGCATGAATTCCGCAGACTCCGGCAAGGCATCACGGAGGACGAAATGCAACGGGCTAAAATCGGACTCAAAAGTAGTCTGATTATGCAAAGCGAATCTACGCAGGCCCGCTGTGCCGGTATCGCCGGCGACTTCGCATACCTCGGACGAGTCAGACCCCTGTCTGAAATCCGCAGGCAATTGGATGTCGTAACGATCCGTTCTGTTCTGGATTTTCTCAACACAAATCTCTTCGAAAACTTTACTGTCGCGACCATCGGGCCAAAAAGTATTCAACCATAGACAACCTATGCAATTTAAACATAAACAACTCCAGAACGGATTAACGATCATCAGTGAAATACAACCCCCTGCGCAAACCGCGGCGATGGGGTTTTTCGTGCGGACCGGTTCGCGGGACGAGAACGCAGCCGTCAGCGGCGTTTCCCATTTTCTGGAACACATGCTGTTCAAGGGCACGGACACATTATCGTGGCAGCAGGTCAATGAGGCGTTTGACGGGCTCGGCGCCAGCTTTAACGCCTCTACCGGCGAAGAAAACACCGTTTATTTCGCGGCGGTCCTGGCAGAATATCTGCCGGAGGTCGCCAAGTTGTGGTCGCAATTAATGCGGCCTGCGCTGAGAGAGAATGACTTCGACATCGAAAAAAACGTCATCCTTGAGGAGATTGCGATGTGCAGGGATTTGCCTCAGTACGAGATACTCGAGGATGCCCGCGCTCTGCACTTTGGTTCCCATCCCTGCGCCAACAGCGTTCTCGGCACAGAAGAAAGTATCAAGGCGATAACCGTACAGCAAATGCGGGATTATTTTGCACGGCGATACGCTCCCAATAACCTCGTGGTTGCCTGCTGCGGAAATTCCAATTTTGATGTCTTCTGCGGCCATATCGAACAACTCTGCGGAAACTGGCCGCCGGTACAGACCCAGCGACAGCTTTCCTGGTTCGAGGGGACACGGCAGAAAAAAACCGTCCGCAGGGAAATGCTGGCACGTCATCATATTTGTCTGATAAGTCCCTCTGTGTCGATGCAGGACCCCAGACGCTTTGCGGCATCGCTATTGGGGATGGTCTTAGGAGACGACACCGGTTCGCGCTACTTCTGGTCGCTGGTGGATCCGGCAATTGCGGAAGCTGCGTCGATGCAGGCCGAGGCGATGGACGGCGTCGGAGCGATATACAGCTATATCTGCTGCGAACCGGCGGCGGCGGATAAAGTGATGGACATCGTCGGCGGAATCTTCAAAGACATCGCCCAAAACGGCGTCAGCGAAAAAGAACTGCAGGCGGCTAAAAACAAGGTTCTCAGCGCGCTGGCCATCAAATCCGAACGACCGATGGGACGGCTGATGGGGCTGGGATTAAACTGGGTATATCGTCAGGAATATCGGACCCTGGCCGATGATATCGCGGCTATCCGCGCCGTAAGTGTACGGGACATCAACCAGCTTATCGCCGAATTTTCGCCGGGGGATTTCACCTGCCTGGCGATGGGCCCAGCGGCATAAAAAAGGCAAAATCAATTCGCGTTTGTCCACCCTTGCTTTTTATCTGTTTTTAAGGTATAATCCGGTATTCTGAATTGGGAAGGGTGAGAAAAAATGAATCCGGAAAAGCCCGGACAGGAATTATTGGACGCGGACATTCTGCAATGCAGAGCCGACATTCTGCAAGCCATGCGGCAGACTGCGCAAACAGAGAAGGTTCGCGACGACTCATCACCCGAAATCCTCAAGCAAAAAGAAGATGCCAAACAGGTTCCTCCTGCCGTCTCTTTGGAATCAAAAAAAGTCGCTGCCGGCTCACAGAATGACCAGGAAAAACAAATCGCAAGTCTGCAACAACAGCTCACAGCCAAAGACCCGGATATCCAAACCATTTCCGTAAAAAACCGCCAGGCACAGGAAACCATTTCATCGCTGCGGGAACAGATTGAAGACCTGCGCGACAATCTGCAAAATGCACAACGGCAGCTTCAGGAAAAACAAGTCCTGATTGAACGTCTGTCGGAGGTATCAAGACAGCAACAACAGGCGCTGGAACAAAAAGAACCGGCGGAGACCAAAAATCTCCAACTGCAATCGCGGCTCGATTCGCTGGAAAAACAAAAACAAGAACTTGAAAGGAAATTGGAACAGACAAACTCTTCATTGGGGTCGCTTGAGGTAAAAACGCGGGCTCTGCAAGGTCAAATCGAACAAAAACAACAGCAGATTTCCGCGATGGAACATTCGGTGGAAAACCATCAGCAGGAACAAATTCGTCTGTCGCTGGAAAATGAGGTCCTTCGTCAAAACATATCACAAACCAACATCGCCCTTGGCCAAAAACAATCCGAACTGGAAAAAGTCCGTACGCAGCTGGATTCGCTGCGGCAGGAAAATCAGCAGCTCCTTGTCGAGGTGGAAAACCGGAAACAACAAACAGAAGCCCTGCACGCAGAGCGACAACAAAAAGAAAAACAGCTCGCTGAACAAACGGAACATCTGCAATCTCGTATCCGCGAGCTTGAAAATCAGGCTCAAAAACTTTCAGAAAAGACTTCAGGAGAAAAAACCGGACTTCAGACTCTCATGCAGGAATATCAAACCCGTCTGGAAAAGGCTGAACGGCAAAAACGGGAGACGGAAAACCGTCTGGCGGCGGTTCAGGCTCATAATGATCGACTGCTGGCAGGCGAAGCGGAAATGGAACGGCTGCGGGAACAACTCCGCCAGGCGGAGCAGAAAAATGCGACGATGAATCGCCAGCTGGAGCAGCTCAAGGGAGACCATCAGCTCGTCGGCGAAGAAAATAATCAACTGCATCATCTGCTGCATCTTCGCGACCAGGAACTGGAACGGATGCATCAGCAAATCAAAGAACTGAATGAAAAACTCGCCGAGATGAAAAAACCGGAAGTTTCCGTGTCGCCGGAAGAATTGGAAATGCTGCGCACTCCCGCCGATATTTCAACGGGGATGGAAACAGAACCGGCGGAAACTGCCGAATCCCGCACGGAGATTCCGAGTTTCAATCTTGCCGAGCAGATTATGGCTGAGCATCGCAGGACCGTCGCCTCCCAAAGACAGGCGCCTGGCGGACAGCCGCAAGCCGGCAGAAAAGACTCCATTCAACAGGTGGTCAGCCAGTTTGTCAGTTCGCCTGAGCCGGTGCAAGAAGCGGTTCCGCAGGTGTCCTATAAAGAGGCGGTCACGGCCGCTCCGGAAACGTCGGCGATGCTCGGTTCGGCGGATTCCAACGCCGCCGAAGCGATAGAAAATGATGTGTTAATCGCCGAGATTGTACGACGCGATATTCTGAGGTTTTTAGAGGTGAAAAAACAAGCCTTCCAGAGAACCGACTGGATGTGGAAAAGCAATTAAACAGGGATGTCCGATACCGTCATTTCAACCTCGCTCACCGGATGGGCGGAAAATTTGCCGGGGTCGCTGTATCTTTATACGGCCGTCGGCGGATTCCTTCTTGTTATTCTGGCAGTCGCGCTGTGGCTTTTGATCCGCAAACCAAAATCCCAGGCTAACGTTTCTTCAAAAAATACTACAACCCTTTCTCCACTGGAGCATTTACCGGTTTCCGTCTCCGCTATTTATGACAAAATCGCGTCTGTAGGCGGAGTCAATAAGTCCATTCTTCTGGCCGGGGCGGGACTGGAACAGTTGCCGGTGACTATTCCCGTTGGGACGGCGGTACAACTGGCACAGGCGGGGAAAAAAGTTCTGCTCATCGACCTCGATACACGACGTAATGCCGCGGCCAAGGTATTTGACCTGAACGAAAGCGTCGTCAAAAACTGCGCAAGACCAAAACCTTTGCCCAGTTCGGTGGATAATCTTTCGCTGTGGCCGGCGGAATTTTTTGTCCGATTTGGTCAAATGAATCTGCGAACGGTAGTCCAGTCCGCCGCGGAACACTTCGAATTTATTCTCATCTACGCCCCCTATCTGGACGGCCATCCTGACCGGAAGTTGATTGCGTCCTGCGCCAGATACGGCCTGATTTTCTGCAAAACAACGCAGCAATTCGAACGGCTGCAAAAACTATTAGCACAGGGCGAATGCCGGCTACTGGAGCAAAAAGCCATCAGTTGCTGAATTTTAACGCAGCATAGAAGCAGATTCGGTATCCAGAAGCCAGGTCATTTTCCCCCGTGCGGGCCATAAGGCGTGCACCGGCCAGCGACCCGAATCGGGAGATTCACAAATAACTGTCTTGACAATCTGCGCCTTTCGCGGGCCGGTAATCAGAAACAATAATTTCCGGGCGGCCAATAAGACCGGAACCGTCAACGTGATACGCGGATACGCCAGCGACGGAGAAAATACAACAGCGGCAAGACTCTTCTGAATATCCACGGCGTTTGTACCCGGCAACAGCGAAGCGGTGTGGCCATCCTCGCCAAGTCCCAGTATCACCAGGTCAAATTCCGGTATTTGTCCGGCAGAAAGTGAAAAAACTTTCCGTATCATCTGTTCATATTCCCTCGCCGCTTGATGTGTATCGGGTAATTCGGCACGTATGCGATGGATATTGTCCTGCGGAATCGGCACGTGGGACAGAAATACAGTCTGGGCCAGATGAAAATTGCTGTCCGGATGTTCAGGCTCGACACATCGCTCGTCAGCCCAGAAAAGATGGATGTTTGTCCAGTCCAGCGTATCATCCGTCGGCAGGAGTGTAAAAAAATCCTTCGGGCTGTCCCCGCCGCCAAGGGCACAGAAAAAAGTCCCCTTTTGCTCAATCGCCGCCCGGGCGGAAAGGGAAAATATCTCAAGGGCTTTTTGTGCAACTTGCTCGGGCGTTTGCAGCCGGATGATTTCAGGCGCAGATTTTGAAACGGATTCGCTTTTCTTTCTTTCATCCAAAAACGCCTGCAGAAAAACGGCGGCGGCAACAGCGTCCTGAAGTTTTTTCTTTTTCTGACGGGTCAACTCAAGACCGGCCAGTTTCCAGTCGGCTTCGGCGCTGCTGAGCCGCTCGTCAAAAAAAAACACGGGCAGTGAGAGTTTAGCTGCAAGGTCGTGGGCGAATTCTCTGGCGGCCACAGCCCGCGGGCCTTCGGTCCCGTCCATATTTAGGGGAAGGCCGACGACAATCGCTTCGATTCGTTCCTGCTGGATAACACGAATGATTCGAGAAATCAAATTCGGGCCGACTTCAAGAACTGAATGAGGAAAGGCCATCGACTCTCCCGCGTCGCTGACGGCAAGACCAATACGCTTTTGACCGTGATCAATGGCAAGATACCGCATCGGATTATTCTCAAAAAGCCGTTATAAGAAGCGTTTGCCGCTGTGTTGCTGGATGCGTTCGAGCAATTCCTTGAGACGATGACTCTGGCTGACGGGGCAGACCAGCGTGGCGTCCGGACTGTGGACGACAACCATATCATCCAGGCCAATCAGGGCAATGAGGTGGTTTTTGTCTTCGGTGGCGACAATGGAGTTTTTGCAGTCCAGCAGCTCCGTCTGTTCAGCGACAACGATGTTATTGGCGGAATCGGACTGAATAATATCGGCCAGGGCTGTGAACGACCCCAAATCCATCCAGCGGCAATTGAGACGAACGCTGTAAACCTGTTTTGCCTTTTCCATCACCGCAAAGTCAATGCTGATTTTGGGCAGCTTCGCAAACCACTCCTGCAAAGTGGATTCCTGTTCCGGACGGCCCCAGGCAAGCTGAATTTTGTGCAGCGGCTCGACACAGGCGGGCAAAAAGGTGTGCAGCCGGTCAAGAATCGTCTTCGTCTTCCAGACAAACAGACCGGAATTCCAGCAGTATTGTCCGCCGGCCAGATATTCGGCGGCGGTCTTTTCATCGGGTTTTTCACGAAACGCTTCAACAATGCGCACGGCGTCGGCACTGCGGGCGCAGCTTTTGGCCGCACCCAGTTTAATATAACCATACTGCGTACACGCAAAGGTCGGCTCAATGCCGAAGGTAATTAACGCATCGGGATTTTCGTTCACAAAATTTATTGCCGTTCGAACCGCCTCCTGAAATGGCTCGTCCGGCTCAATCACCTGGTCGGCGGTCACCACGGCCATCGTGGACTGAGGGTCGTATTTGTGCAGAATCGTCGCCGCCAGACCAATCGCACCGGCGGTGTCGCGGACCATCGGCTCGGCAATGACGTTATCGGCCGGCAGCTCCGACAGATTCTCCCGCACCACAGCCACATAATCGGCATTGGTCAAAACGAGGATATTGCGGGGGTCGAAAATACCGCGAATCCGTTCGAAACACCGGCGAAGCAGCGTCTGACCGTTGAGCAGACGAAGCACCTGTTTGGGTCGGCTTTGGCGGCTCAACGGCCATAACCGTTTGCCCGTCCCCCCGGCCATAATCACTACATAATCCATATCAACCCCTTAACAAATATAAAAAATATCGCCGCAGGCGAGTCCTTAATTTTGACTTTTGAATTTTAACCTTTAACTTTATACCAGGTAGCCGCCGTCAATCTGCTGAACGGGCTTGATCTTGCGGGCCAGTTTTTCATAGCCGGGCTGTTCCATCAGGGCAAACGTCGCTTCCTTGCCCAGCTCGACCGCCGGCTGGTCATAAGCGTTAATCTCAAACAATAAGCCGGCCAGCGAGGTAGTCACCTCAAACAGATAAATAAACTGCCCTACCGTATAGGCGTTGACCTGGTCAAACAGCACGGTTAGACACGGTCGTTTGTCGTGCAGCAAAGCATATTCGGTGCCGAGCTTTTCACTGTTGAGCAAACGCGACATCTGTTTGCCTGCCAGATAGTTCAATTCCGGCGTGCTTTCCGGAGCCGGACCCATCACGATATCCCGGTCAAAGTTCTTGACCTGCAGGAAGGTAAAAATCTTGTCGTTAGGCCCTTCGCGATACAACTGCACCTGACTGTGCTGGTCGGTCGTTCCCAGGGCGTTGACCGGTGTGGGACCGACAAAGACATCCTGGCCTTTGAGATTTTTGGATTTGCCCAGGCTCTCCGCCCACAACTGGCGATACCAGTCGGACAGGTCTTTAAGCCGCCAGGCGTACGGAAACATAACGGAAATCCGTTTGCCGCGATTGTAGTAATGCCAGTTGACCGCGGCGTTCAAAGCGGCAGGGTTGGCAAAGAAATCCACCCGGCTGACACGCTGATCCATTTCTCTGGCGCCGGCCAAAAGCCCTTCTATATCAATCCCGCATACTGCTGCGCTTAACAGCCCCACCGGACTAAGCACGCTGAACCGTCCGCCGACGCCATCGGGAACTTCGAGTGTACGAAAACCCGCCTCATTGGCGATTTTCCGCAGCGTACCTTCCCTCGGGTCGGTGGTGGCGATGATTTGTTTTTTATATCCCGCAGGGCCAAGTTTTTCCAACAGCATCTGACGAACAATCAAAAACTGCGCAGCGGTCTCGGCGGTACGGCCGGATTTGCTGATGACGTTAAATATCGTTTTATCAAGTTTATCGCCCACCCAGTCGAGAAAACTGCCAAACTGTATTGGGTCCACATTATCAAACACAAACAGCCGGGGACCTTTCCGCTGCGCCGCATCGAGATTATACAAATACGGATTCAGGGCCGTCTGCAGCGCGATATTGCCCAGAGCCGAACCGCCGATGCCCAGT
>Ga0315294_10003737_pt1 | contig 16602 bp, 17 predicted proteins | sample YL17G13_40_MG_FD_203626 | JGI IMG/M metagenome (GOLD analysis project Ga0315294, IMG submission 203626) | Sediment microbial communities from Yellowstone Lake, YNP, Wyoming, USA - YL17G13_40 | ecosystem: Environmental > Aquatic > Freshwater > Lake > Sediment | place: USA: Wyoming | collected... | reverse complement strand
CCCCGCCGCAAGCGGCGGGGTATCAAGCGGAATTCCGCCGAAGCAAACCCGCCTTCGCTCTATGAGCTTCGGCGCGGTTCGCCTCGCCATTCATCCCTGTGGCAAGCCGCAGGGTATTCTGGCGAAGGCGAATAAATTCTTAAATTCATACATAGGAAATTCTTTAAATAGAGGGTCCACAAAGGCCCGGGTTAATTGAATCTCCCGCTCGCCACGACGACAACAGAAGATTACGGCATCTCCGTCTCGTATTAGGCCCACGGGGTCATCATTATTATCCGTTAGGACAATAGGTTCCAAAAAGTAATCTGTTTGACCAGACCGGTATAATTTTTTGATCTCATTAATTATTTCAGGTCCACCGCAGGCACTTTTCAATTTTTTACCTTCCGATGCTCTTCCGGCTATCTGCAAGCAAAGCCATTAAAACCTCCGGCAGATCCGTTAAGATGCCATTGACGTCGAGTTTAATCAGCTCTGCCAATTCATCCCGTCCGGCAGGGCCTGCAGTGATCCAAACAGGTTTCCCGAGCTGGTGTGCCTGGTCAATGAGCGGTGGATACAAACGGATCCATTTAAGCCAGAGCCGGATGAAATCAGCACCGGCTTCAATAAATTTTTTAATGTCGCGAACACCTGGGATAAACCCAAGGATGCGGAAGTTTGGATTCAATGAACGGAAGAGCTTAACATCTTCCACAGATCTGGCCCCCACAACAACATTCTCCACGGCATGATAGCGCTCCACCAATCGGACCACTTTTTCACAGTCAAGATCACTGCTCGATTTGATATCCAACAGCAGCTTTCCACCAAGAGAAGTAACAAGCGCTAACGTCTCCTCCAGTGTCGGAATTCGTGTCCCTGCAAATTCAGGACTCACAAAGCTTCCCGCATCAAGCTTCTTTATCTCAGATAGGGTGAAAGTGTCCACTCCACCTTGCCCATCCGTCGTGCGGTCAACCGTGTCGTCATGAATTATCACCGGGATGCCGTCTTTCGTCATACGAAGGTCCACCTCTATTAAGTCAACGCCCAGCGAGAGCGCGTGTCGAAAAGCGAGCAGCGTATTCTCAGGATATCCCGGCGCCAAACCGCGGTGAGCCACCACGACAATCGTCCCCCGTGGTTTGTCAATAGCCGCTGTACCGGCGGCTAAACTCATACAGAGCATAAAAGCAACGCAAGAGATCATCAAAATGTTACTCAACTGTGTCATGCTCCCATCCTCCCAAAGGCAATTTAACCTAAATGCTTAATGATGCCATGTTGTGTCCAAGGTGCTAAATCCAGGGCTTCGGCTGGCAGTATTAAACAGGATGTTATCGACAGTTTTATGACCCAACAAGAAACCGGAATCCAGCGTCTTATCTTACATGGCACAAACATTGAGTCAATGATGATTTGGGACCGTATTATCCTAACTGAGTTTCTTTGTAAAATAGTTGTCTTCAGGCCTGACGGTCCTGTTTTTGGCACAGCCACATGACCAAACCTTGAAGTGTGTAACGCCATTGCGGGGTGAGTGCAGAAAAGACACTCACCCCAAATCAAATGTTGTGCCCGATATTAACCTGCAAGAATTGAGAAATTACCGGCAACCTAAGGGACAATACTCATATAAAAATTTACGTAATCAACCCTTGTCTTGAATACATATTCTGGATCGATCGACCACAGTTTAACCTTCTCAAAAGGTGGAACGTTAAACTCTTTCACCTGCTGGGTTTCAATATCGCTTCGCGCGGCATAGTCTCCGATTACATTCCATGGTCCTATACCTTCGCCCATCATGTAACGAATAAGTAACTTGGCGGCATTGGGATGTGGTGCTTTATCTACTATGACAAATACAGTGGGATAAGCCACACCAAAGACCGGTTCCATATCAAAGAGGGCCGCGGCTTCGTTCGCCCCCTGTTTTACATCTCGCAGTTTGCTGAAAGTGGTGAAACCTATGGGTGGGTTTTTCTGTTTAACCTGTGAGACGCCTTTAAAGATTTGAGTGGTTGAAGACATGGTGACCGGCTCATTTTTCAAGAACTGCATCATCCATTCTTCACTTGCATCCATCATGCCGGGGGATAGCGTGATCGGCTTGCCGAATTCCTTTTTGTAAGCAGCGGCCATCTCGTCGGGGTGCTGGAGAATCGTTTGAAAAACCGACCCCATGACACCTGACATGGGCTCAGGGGTTAAAACCCTGGTTTTCCATTCCTTGCGGGTAAGATCCCATAAGTTGTCAAGGGGGGGACCACTGGGGTTGAGTGCGGTATTATAAACGAGAACACGACTGCTCCAACGCTGGACCAGGAATGGCTTTTTCTCGTTTTCGGCCAAAAACGGCGCCGCAGAATCCGGAACAAAGTTCCAGACCATCTTCTTGGGGACAAACTTTGCAGTCATTTCCGGTGCCGAATTGTTGAAAAGCACATCCACCTGGTGCACGCCGGCTTTGTATTCGTGTTCAAATTTCCGAATTTGGTCAGTTGATTCCAAGTCGTACCCTACGATTTCTACGCCGAATTTTTCTTTGAACTCTTTCTGGATATCAAAAATTCGTGAGGAAACCGAGTAAATCACCACCTTACCTTCTTTGCGGGCGGCTGCTTCTATGGCCGCCCAATCCTGTTTCGATGGTGCGTAGGGCCCCAGTTGGGCCTGTTTTGCCCATTCGGTTTGAGCTACAGCGGGGCTTAAAGCGCCGCAAAGGGCTAAAAGCACTACAGGAACGGCCAGGAGCATTATTAATTTTCCTTTCATTTGCCTTACCTCCTTTTTTCTGTGGTTAGTGGAAATGTTATGATTTGTTTTCGACCTTCGTTATTTGTCATTGCCGTTTTTTCGCTTTTGTGCTTCCTTATTCTGAAGTCAACAGCACGCCACTGATTTGGTCATAAAGATTAATGTCAGAAGGGTTAATTTTGATCCAAATCGGTTGATCCATTTTCAAATCAAGCTGTCGGGTCTCACGAATTATAATGGTTCTAGTACGGCGTCTGGCCTGAATGAACAATTCCGGGCCGGACGGTAAAACTGAATACACTTGAAATTCTAAGGCACCCGGTTCAGGCTCCAGGAAGATACGGACGTCCTCTGGACGCACAGCAGCGACGACACCGTCTCTGGGTGGGATTTCTGGTGCTGAAAGTTTAAAATCATCAATTTCAAGCCAGTAGCTGCCGTTTTGTTGAACCGCACGGGCCGGCAATAAATTAATGCGGGGCATCCCGACAAACTCGGCCACAAAAAGATTGGCGGGTTTATAATAGATTTCCCGCGGCGGGGCAATTTGTTGAATGCGGCCGTCTTTCATCACGACCACACAGCTGGCCAAGGTCATTGCTTCGGTCTGATCATGGGTTACGTATATGGTGGTCACACCGGTGTCGTGGTGAAGTCGTTTTAATTCGGAACGCATATCCAGCCGCAGGCGAGCGTCAAGATTTGAAAGGGGCTCATCCATTAAAAAAACCGGAGGCTTGGTTGCGAGCAAACGTGCTACAGCCACACGTTGTTGTTGCCCGCCGGACAGCTCAGAAGGGTAGCGCTCGCCAAGGCCTTCCATTCCCAGGTCTTGAAGCACCTGGTCCACCCGCTGCTGGACTTCTCTGCGGGGGATTTTTTGCAGCCTCAAACCGAAACCAATGTTTTCATATACTGCCAAGTGCGGCCATAAGGCATAACCCTGAAACACCATCCCCACCTGGCGTTTTCCCGGTGCTACCGTGATGCCGCGTTGGGAGGAGAAAACCACCTGTTCCCCAATTATAATTTCTCCCTGATTTGGCCTTTCCAGTCCAGCGATACAGCGCAGCAAGGTCGTCTTTCCACATCCGGAAGGCCCCAGCAATACAATGAACTCACCCGCCTTAATTGTAAGATTAACCTGATCTAAAGCGGTAACTTCGCCATATGTCTTTTTTAGATCGCTTATCTCTATTGACAGTCCCATATTTGTCTGTATTTACCTTTCTAAATCCATTTGCTTCTCATGCAGACGGGTCAGTCGGCTCTTACCCAGCCACCATACCAGCAGCTCGCCGAGAATGGTGATGAAGGTAACCAGCAGTACCAGTGTATTCCCAAGCTGTATCTGGTCCTCTTCGGCATAACGAAATCCCAGTGTCATCAAGACCCGGGTTGTGGGAGTGATCAGAAGAATAATCAGCGACAGCTCCCGCATGATACCGACGAAGCTGACCATCAGCCCGGCCACCACACCGGAGGTGGCCAACGGTGCGACAATTCGACGCATACGCTGAAACCATGAAGCGCCTTCGAGTTCTGCCGCTTCTTCCAATTCCTGGCCTATCTGGGTGACGGCGCTTGCTCCGGTTCGTACGCTGTAAGGAAGTCTTTTAATAACTGCAATAAGCACCAGTAACGAAAACGTGCCATACAGTGCCGGGATCGGACCGTGCTGTGCGGCAAACATGCTGAGGTACATGGCGCCTAAAGCGATGCCGGGGAAAAGGAAAGGAACAAACGATACCTGGTCCAGTAAGGTCGAAACCCAGCTTCGCCTATCACGGATGATGATGTAAGCGATGAGCAGACCCAGAAACGCACAAAAAACCGAACTGAAAGCAGCCAGCTTGATACTGTTCCAAGTTGCGCCCAGGATAATAGGATTATGCAGGACCCCTGGTTCGCCGAAGGCGATATCCGAATTAGATTGACCAATCCAGTAATGTAATGTCAGGTTGCTCAGGTTGTAGCGGCCGTCTATCAGCATTATCGATTGGTATGTCAGCAGACCTATCGGAAATATTGCGGTAACCAGTGCGAAAGCCCAAACCATTAAACAGAGCGGCCAGCGCCAGCTCCCAAGAAGGGTCGGTTGCCCTTTAAATCCCTTCCCGCTTACCGTTTCAAAACGTCTCAAGTTTTTACCCAAAAAACGGGAACTTAGATAAACTACCAACGCGGTTATTACAATCAGTATCAAGGCCAGGATATAGGCGATGGGTTCCAACCCCAGGGAGAAACTTGAAAACAGCATGGTTGCCAATGTGTGGTACCGAATGGGGCCTCCCAGCAAATATGGAAGGGCGAAGGTTCCAATGGTTTTACCGAAGGTAAGAACAAAGGCGGACAAAAATCCAGGAGCAACAATTGGAAACGTTATCTTTCGTAAGATAACCCAGCGTGATGCTCCCAGCAATTCAGCACTTTCCTCCAATTGTGAATCAATGGTGGCTAAAGCACCCGATACCAGCAGTAAAACAAAAGGACAGTAGTGAATTGCCATCGTTATAATGATGGGAACCGGGCCGTACGAAAGCCATAAAGGCGGAGCTATTCCGAACACAAATTCGAAAAGACCGGGTAGCCCTCCAACCCGCGGGCTTCGGAACAATGCTCCCCACGCCAGGGCGATGGCGAAAGCTGGAATAATGTAGGGGATGGTAAGAACCGGTCGAAGCAAATGTTTTCCAGGCATATCAGTCCGCGTAATAAGCCAAGACAAGATGCCCCCAACGAGCAAAGCTAAAACTGCCGCAATGGAACCCGTAAAAAACGCATTGACAAGGGGTTCATAAAAAAATTTTTTGGCGGCACGACCCAATAGAATGTTTTTCCAGTGGAATAATGTGTACTGGCCCGGAACCGCTTCTCTAGACATACGAATATCGGTATCGCCCCATGTTATCGTTCGATCTATGATCCCATAGAGGGGGACAAGAATCAGGTAAAACAAGGCAACCAGTAAAAGTACGGATATAATAAACTGGGGTGATGTGAGGCGATAGCGGAATCGATTCAGCCAGCGTTCCAACGTCGAAGCATCCATCTGAATCCACCTTTTTGCTGTGTTCTGCACCTTTTTCTCCTCTATAACATAATTAGGTGCTTGCCAAAGCCCCCCATTTCATCCTCAGAAGCTCTGATATTTGGCGGTCAGAAACAATCTTTCTATCTCATTGCGAATTTCGGCAATGTCTCCGTCATTCAAAGGTTCAAAGAGATTATAAAATCCAGTATTGCGTTGGGGTAAATGGAGGGCCTCGCCGTATTTTTGAATTTTTGCCGATTTAGCGCAACCATAAAGGTGAATGTGAAGGTAAGGTCCCTCCGGTTTGAAAACTCCCCAGTTTCCATTATCCTGATAGTTGATTCTGCCGACATCAATACCGCATCGATTTAACGCCGTGGCCATGGCTTCACCCACAATCATTGTCAGCTTCATCAACTCCTTAGCCAACGGTGGAGACAGATAGGTGCGATCTTTGACCCGAACTTTGGGCAGGATGATGATGTGCCCGCCATCCGCTCTGTCAACATGAGGTCTGTCATGGGCCAATACCCTAAAATTGAGGGTTTTATGGATAAGGGGTTTCACCGCATCTCCTCGGGAAAAGGGAATTGAGATGTCGTTTGCCTATAAACACGTTTCCATTGTCAGTTAATTGCTATCTGATCATTCTAAAAGAGTGCAGAGCCGCTTGCTGGATCGAACAAGTGGATTTTTTCCATTTCTATAGAGAAGCCGATTCTTCGATTCATGACAGGTGCGCTATCGGAATCGCACATCGCCAGTAACTCCTGGCCCCCGACTCTGAAGTGAATCACCGTTTCCGAGCCGAGAGGTTCGCAGAAATCTACGAGACCTTCGAGCTGTCTATCCACCTGCTGCGACACCTTCTCCAGCGAGGGGTGAATGTTTTCCGGTCGGGCTCCGAGAACCAATTCTCGACCTATCCAACGATCCGGGATGGGAAACCCTTTCTCAGGTAATGCGAGATCGATCCCTTCTCCCCTGATACGAAGAAGTCCATCCATTTTGACCAATCGGATATTTAAGAGGTTCATGGCAGGAGATCCTAAAAATCCTGCCACAAACAGATTCTGAGGCTTTCTGAAAACCTCGAGCGGAGTCCCTCTCTGCATCAGGGTTCCTTTGTTCATGACGACGATTTCATCGGCAAGAGTCATGGCTTCCACCTGGTCGTGAGTGACGTAAATGATGGTGGCCTCCAGCCGCCCGTGTAACTGTTTGATCTCAGCGCGCATCCGGACGCGTAGCTTGGCATCGAGATTGCTCAGGGGCTCGTCGAACAAAAAAACATCCGGTTTTCGGACAATGGCCCGTCCCATGGCCACGCGCTGCCTTTCGCCCCCGGAGAGAGCCGCTGGCTTACGGTCCAGCAGTCCTGTCAATCCGAGCATCTCTGCAGCGCTCCTGACCCTCTCCACGATCTCTCTCTTGTTGAACTTTCGCAGGCGCAGCCCGATGGCCATATTCTGATAAACATTCATGTGAGGGTAAAGCGCATAGCTCTGAAAAACCATAGCTATGTTTCTATCCTTGGCAGGAACATGGTTGACCTGTCGGTTGTCAATGTAGATCTCCCCGCTTGATAACTCTTCGAGACCGGCCACCAGGCGTAAAAGGGTTGTCTTCCCGCACCCCGAGGGCCCTAACAATACGATGAATCGTTTGTCAGGAACCTCCAGATCGACGTGATTGACCGCAATCGTCTTTCCGAACGTCTTGGTGACTCCTTTGAGCAATACGCGTGCCATGATGACTCTCTCTCATTCCCTATTGATAGTGAATCCTCTGTTTCCCGATCCTCCACTGGGCCAGCGTCAAGGCGAAAATGATCACAAAAAGGATGTACGCAATAGCAAAAGCATATCCAATCTTAAAATACTGGAATGCCTGCTTATACAAGAAATAGACAATGACTTCCGTGGCATTGGCCGGTCCTCCCCTCGTCATCGTATGGACAGTAGCAAAGATCTTAAAGCGATTGATGATCGAGATGACCAGGATGAAAAAAGTGGTCGGCGCAAGCAAGGGCCAGGTGACAAGTCGGAACTTGGCCCATCTCCCGCCGCCGTCAACATCCATGGCTTCGTATAAATGGTGAGGAATGGACTGAAGGCCGGCCAGAAAGATGATCATGTCGTAGCCCACATGTTTCCAGATATCCATGATGATCAGTGAAGGCATGGCCGTGCCCGGACTGCTCACCCATCTCTGGGGAGGAAGTCCCAGTTGAAGCAGGAAGTAATTGAGAATGCCATTAATGGGGTCATACATCCACAGCCAGACCACGCCCATCGCCACCGTGGAGGTCACCACCGGGCTGTAATAGACCAGTCTGAAGAAGGTCACTCCCCGGAACTTGCGGTTCACGGCCACAGCTAACGTCAGGCCAAGCGCCATTGTAAAGGGGATGGTCCCGACGAGGTAATAGAGGGTGACGAAAAGAGAGTGCCGGAATTCAGTTGATTGGAGAAGACTATAATAATTTGAAAGCCCGACGAACGTTCGAGTGGGACTCATCATGTCCCACCGGGTAAAGCTGATCAGGAACCCGTAAATGGCTGGCACGAAGATGAAGGCAACGATGAGGACAAGGGCAGGCAAAACAAACCCGTACCCTGCCACGAAGTTCCAGAATGCACGTGGTCTGACAAATGAGGATAATTCTAAGGCCTTTCCCTCCGTGCGCGCCACTTTATTTCCCACGGTACTCGGCAATCTCCTTGTTCACCTTGGCATTTAGTTCTTTTAATAAGGTCGGGATATCCGCCTTGGGGTTCGATTCGATTTTTTCGATCAGATTTCCCAGTTCGTCCCATACAACTCCGTCGGCGTGATTCACGGGATTGGAGCGTACGTACTCCATTTGCAGGGCGGCGACATGGTCCCTCGTACTTTCGGCGAAAAAGGCCTTCATCTCCGGCAGCGCAATCGAGCTCTTTCGGAAGGTGATGTAGCCGGTATCTTTGCTGAATCTGGCGATCCCTTTGGTGCTGGTAAACCACTTCATAAGGGTGATGGCTGCCCGCTCCTTTTCCGGTGCCGATTTAAAGACTCCGAGACCTCCGCCTCCATCCGGCACAGCATAGATCTTGCTTTTAGGAAGGTAGGCGACACGGTAATCGAATCTCTTTCCGATCGCTTTCGCCGCCCCTTCGATGAACGCTGAAGAGCGCTGGAAAATACCGAGATTCCCGGCCGTGAAAAGCTTCGATCCTCCCTCATGAGCCAGAGGGGGCATCACTTTGTGTTTGTGAACCAGGTCGGACCAGAACTGGAAAGCCTGAATCGCCTCTGGGGAATCGAGCTTCGCCTGTCCATCGGAGCCATAGATCGTCCCGCCATTTTGATAGATGAATCCATAAACATGCCAGGGGATATCGGAGTGGATATTAAACCCCCACTGGTCAATCCGGCCGTCGCCATCGAGGTCTCTGGTTAATTTTTTAGCATACGCAACCAAATCATCCCAGGTTGTAGGCGGCTTGTCCGGATTCAGTCCGACCTCTTTAAACCTGTTCGCATTGATATGGAAGATGGGAGTGCTCACTGCGAAAGGAATCGCCATCACTTTTCCCTTGTACGTGTATCTCCCGAAAAGCCCAGGGCTGATATCCTTTCGGTCCTCTGCCGTAACATATTCATCCAGGACGAGAAGCCTTCCACTTTCGCTGATCTGGGGGATGCCATGGCGCTGGCCCAGCATGACCAGATCCGGTAGTGCATCGGCAGCGATACCAGCCTGCACTTTTCTGACAATATCGGTGTAACCGCCTTGGAGCGAGACGTTAACCTTGATATTGGGATATTCCTTCATGAAATCCTTCGCCATCTCGGTGAGGACATGCCCCTTGGGGCCCTCCATCGCATGCCAGAAGTCAATGGTCACCTGTCCATACGCGGGAGGCTGGAGAGAAAATTGCAACAAGATCATTCCTAATAGCAAAAGCGTTATCCTGCCCGGGGTCTTCAAAACCAATCTCAAAAATGAATTCATTTTGTCTCCTCCTTTCTCGGCATACGCCCTTTCTTTTCGTCTTTGAACTCTCATCCTTTTATCCCTGTCATGGCGATGCCTCGTACAAAATATTTTTGTAACATCAGAAATACGACCAACGGCGGAATGACAACGAGGGTGGCCGCCACCATGAGATACTGCCATTCGCCGGAGCCCTCACCTTCCATGAAAAGCCGGAGCCCAATGGGCAGGGTTCGCATGGAATCCGAATTGGTCACGACCAAAGGCCAGAAAAAATTATTCCAATTATTGATGAAGCTGATGATCGCCAGGGCAACCAGGGCTGGAATAGAGAGAGGGATATAGATTCGAAGCAATGTGCTCCATCTCGAAAAACCATCGATCTGAGCGGCATCATCGAGCTCCAGCGGGATCGTCATGAAGAATTGCCGCAACATAAATATCCCATAGACAGTCGCCATTTCAGGAATAATCAGGCCCATATAGGTATCAACCCAGTGCAGCTTCCGCACAAGCACGAAGACAGGCACCAGCGTCACAATGTTAGGAATCATCAGGGTGCCGAGAAAAGCGAGAAACAGTTTCTCGCGACCGGGGAATGAGATCCTGCTGAAGGCATAGGCAGCCAAGACAGAAGTGGCAACCTCTCCCAGCGTAATCGCTGAGGTCACAACCATGCTATTGAAGAAGTAGGTCCCAAAAGGGGCCTTGGCCCAGATATCCAGATAGTTCTGAAAAAGCAGTTTGTGGGGGATGAGGCTGGGTGGGTAGAGGAAAAGCTCATCGCTACCTTTTAATGAGGTCGAAATCATCCAGAAGAAAGGAAAAAGAAAAAGGAGGGTTCCCAATGAAAGGAGGCAGAAGAGTACGGCCTTGAAGTGCCTCTCTCTTTGAACCCAGGGTAATTTTTCGCTGACATTCATTTCACTCTACATGAAGGCACGTACCTCAGGAGCTTGAAAGATTAGAGGCAATCTCCGGAGAGTCGGTCCCGATCGCATCCACACCCCACGAGGCGAGTTGATTTGCACTCCTGCGATCATTCACATGATAAACATAGACGAGGAGGCCCTTTGAATGAGCACGAATGACTAATTCCCGGGTGACCACATCGAACCGCGGGCAAATCCATTGATTTCCGTTTTCCTGGGCAACCTTAACCATATCGAGTTGAGGGTCCCTGTTGAGTAAGCCAAGAGGAACATCGGGCATCAGGGTGGCAAACTGATTCAAGCTGGAGAGATCAAACGAGGTGACCACTACGTTCTTCCTCCCCCATCTACTCTTGATCAGGCTCGCCACTGCCGGAGGACAATCACGATCCTTTAGCTCAATCTGAATCTCGACTTTTCCCTTGCAAAAATCGATTGCCTCCACCAGAGTCGGGATAGGCTCCCCATCGCCAGCATCCAGTTTTTTAAGCTCGACCAAGGGCAAACCCTTTACAGGCCCTTTACCGTTCGTTGTCCGATCCAAAGTCGAATCGTGAATGACCATTGGAATCCCATCCTGGCTCAGGTGGATATCGAATTCTACACGGCCGCAGCCTAGTTCAATCGCCTTCGCAAAGGATTTCAGGGTATTCTCAGTTGCATGTCCACATGCCCCACGGTGCCCAACAATCACCATCTCTTAACCCACCTTCAAATAAAAGAATACATTCCCCTCCCTTTTAATACCAAAAGGAACCCTTTTTTTCTAAGGGCCTTTCTTAAGTGTCAATCACTATGAAGGTAACGGAGAATATGCTTTGTTCATTTTTTAAAAAAATCCACCTTTATAGAAGTTCGAGGAACCCAATCAATTTTTGCGCTTTCCGTCCCTTTCAATCCCGGATATTCCCCATTCTTAAGAATTTTTTTCTCCATAAAGTACTTCCGGGCTCCTGGGTGAATGGGAATAATAATTCCCCTCAGTGCATTTTCTAGACAATATTCAGTTCCCGCTGGATGTTCCTCGGCTATCTCATCCGGATGTTCCAATATTGATTTTACAATAGCATAGATGGCTTCTTCCGCCACACCCTCATGGGTTACCAGAATGCAGGGCACGCCAAGGGTTGGAATATTTACCTTGAGGTTGGAATAAGTCCCTGCTGCAATTTCTGAAATGGTCCAGTAGGGGAAGCATTTGATGATTCCATTTAAGATTTCTTTTTCAATGGGAAGAAATAAAATTTCAACATGCTCAGAGAGCTCTTCTAATGCAGTGCTAGGTCCCCCTGAAAGATAAAAAACTGCATCTATTTTACTTTCCTTCAGAGCATCAACGGCATTGGAAAAAGAAAGATATTGAGGCTTAAAATCTTGCTCGCTAAAACGGTAATAATCGAGAATCACGTGGGATACCCATATGCTTGCTCCGCCAGGTGCTCCTAAAGCTATCTTCTTTCCCTTAAGATCCCTGATCGATGAGAACCGGTTCTTTTTAAGGGTAAAAATTTGCATGTCTAAATGGTGAGCTCCACAAACTGCCCGAATATTATCATAGCGCCTGGAGAATTCCCTTGTTCCATTGAAGGCATGAAGGGCCACGTCCGATTGAGTAATGCCCAAAACAATTCTTTTTTCTCCAGCGAGGATGACGTTTTCAACCCCTCCTCCCGTAGGTTCTGTTTTGGATTTTATCCAGCTATAACGGTTAATGACCTTAGATAAAGCTCTACCAACGGAAAAAAATGTTCCTCCAATACTTCCTGTCCCGAAGGTATCGCAATATATTATTAAATCCGTAAATCTCTGCGACTTAACATCCTCGATATGCTCTGTCATAAGGCTCTGAGCTTTCTGCAAATCTTTTTCTTTAATTGCTTGAAATATCCTTTTATGGAAGTCAAAAGCTCTTTCAATCGCGCCTGGTATCCGGTGGGCAACATTTTCTTGGAAGAAAAGTAGCTCATTGATTATGTTTAGTATTTCTAAAAGAACCTTGTTCTTTCCAGCTATTGCAATCCGGTTGTGAAACTCAATATCCTTACGTAAGAAAGATTCTATATTCCCCTTATGAAATACCTTCTCCATTTCAGAAATAAGTTCCTGGAGACCCTTAATATCCTCTTCATCTCCCCTTGTGATTGTATTAACCACGGTTGCTGCTTCGATGTATTTTCTTGCTTCAAAAAGATCAGATAAGCTACTTCCAGTAGTAATCAGGCGAGGGGATAATACCTTAAAATAATTGGATATTTTTGGTATAGAAACTGTTGTCCCAAGCCCTTGTTTAATCTCTATCACACCCATAGCCGAGAGCTTTTGAAGGCCCTCCCTCAAAGAGGCTTTACTCACCCCCAATTGTTGGGTTAATTCCTCATGGGAGGGCAACTTATCGCCCTCTTTAAGATTCATCTCAAGAATCCTCCTTTGGAGGACTTCTGCTATTTCATCAGAAATATTTTTTCTTTTAATCATTAGGTCATCTGACGTCTAATCTTTTAAAAAATTTTAGTGAAAATTAATAAAAATGTCAAGATTTATTTTAGATTTTTCCAATCGCTTTAGTTTCAGAATGGCATTTGTGAATCTATTGGAAAGCGTTTTATTCTGAGTTTAATTTTTTAAACCAAGCTATCCTGATCTGCTTCTTAGACATCGTAAAAATATGGGAAGCGTCCCTAAGTAATTTATTTAGCCCTTTCAGGCAGCATGCATTTGGAATATAATAATGGCAAACACTCTCTCATAAAAGAACATCGAATCAAGGAGGTCAAGGATAAAATGGTGAAGCAACCAAAAGCCCAATTTGCTTGCAATGATTGTTCAACATTAGAATGCAGACGCGGATATCCTAACGGAATTCCTTCTTATTGCTTGGCAGCAAGATTCCCTGAGATCATGGAACAAACGAAGAGCGAATACTCCGCACCAGGTGTGATAGAGGTTTACAAAGCATCGGGCAGGGTGGTGGCCAATGGCTATGGGAGATGGCCCCGCATTCAAGAAGCGATCGAGTTTGCCAGGGAGCTAAAGCTCAACAAGATCGGTTTGGCCTCCTGTATTGGTTTAATTCGTGAGTTGGGAATGGTCGCTGAGCTTTTTATAGGGGCAGGCTTCGATACGATCTCGGCATCCTGTCAAATAGGGAAAATCTCCCCTGAAGCCCGCGGGGTGACTGTAGATGTAAAAGACTATCGCGGTCTCTTCTGTAATCCAATCGCCCAAGCGGAAATCTTAAATCGTGAGAAGACCGAACTCAACTTCATTTTGGGTTTGTGCTTGGGGCATGACATTCTTTTCTCCCGCTACTCCAAAGCACCCGTTTCCACCCTCATCGTCAAAGATCGCGTGACAGGGCACAATCCAGCCGCCGCTCTATATAGTTCATTTCATCACCGGGCCCTCCAGAAACTTTATTGCAATAAAGAGAAAGATTGAAAAGAGAAAGGGATGAGATTTGAGGTCACACATCCATCCCTTTTGCAATAATCAAGTCCCCAAAAGCATTCCCTATTTATTCTTCTTTCCATCCTCAATCGAAGTCGACCGAGTAGATCAGCGGCCAAACTATTTGTGCAACATGCAACAAACACCTAGTCTAAGAGAGAAAGCTGAAAGGTGAGAGATACAAATTCATGTCCAAAAAACAGTGCAAAGAGTGGTACGTCTGGGATCTTGCCGGTGCCCGAGGGCATGGGTTCATTAAATACAAATGCCTCGATGTTCAGTATAACCCAAAGTGAAACCCTTGTATTGCCAGGCCATACCAGACGGGGCTGACGTAGGTGAGTAAAAGAATACGATCCTGTCCCCCGAGTTCCATGCTACACATCCCTATCTTATTTCCGCAAATACTCTTTCAGCTGTTCAAGGTGCATGACATCCGCATACTTGTGGTGCATGTCAAAAAGATTGACCTTGTGAGACAGAAGACTACGATCAAAGCAGCACTCTTCCACCACTACTGTGTGAAACCCGCAAGAATAAGCATCGACGACGCTAGCCCGAACGCACCCGCTGGTACTCTCTCCGCAAATAATCAGACTATCGATGCCCCGCTGGATAAGGTGAGCAAGCAGAGGTGTCCCGAAAAACGCACTGGCCCGCTGTTTATAAACGATCAGATCTCTCGATTCCGGCCGAAAATCATCCCGAATCGCGCATCTGCGCTCATCAATCGTTGTCATCTGGCGGTTGGTCGCCTTTATTTTGGTTGCATCAGCCTCGCAGCGCGTCTCTCGGGTTGTAAATATGAGTGGAATCCCCGCGGAACGTGCCAGGGTAAACAGCTCCTTTATAGGTTCTATTGCCTCCCAGGCATAGATACCGCATGAACTAGGAAATTCTTGCACCACCTCACGTACCGGTCGGGGGCCGCCCTCAAAAGCCAAATTGTGCAGGTCAATGGCTAGTAGAGCTGGTTGCTGACCAATATACATGTCCCGCCGGTAGGGCTGGTAGATTTCTAATACTTCTTGGCTCACCACATCTTTCCAGCAATGGTCCTCGAAGGCATCTATCATAGCATGGCTTTCCTCCCGAATTTAAATGAATGATAGGAACTCGCTTCAGGATGGGCTAAAGATACGAAAATTGAATTTGGATGTCAATCATAAAATATGACACAAAGCGTAAAATTGCATATTATTTTGACAGTTGCCTACCTGCCTGCCGGTAGGCAGGTTTTTATGAGCAGTCTGGAAGATTAAAGAAATGGGAAGGTAGGATTGGGGGACGCTCGCTTTGGTTCCGCATTCCCCATTATGAAACAAATGGTCTTTCAACTACTGACTTAACTTCAAAGTGGCGAGTCGATTCAAGCTGATTCCAGATTCTGCGGCCTGGATCGCAAGATCTCTATGTACTTCTGGCGGTACACGGACAATGAATTTCCCGCTAAACCGCCTGTGGGCAATTGGCTCAGGTACTTTCTCACCACTGCGCTTCATATCCTCCACAACATCCGCCACCACCTTTCGAATCCCTTTTAAGGCTGCTTCTGGGGTCTTAGCTAACCAACTCAAACTTGGAAATTCAGCACACAAGCCGACATACTCCCCATCGTCCTCGTCCCAGGTCACCCGGTAAGTGTACCGGTCATTCTTCAGTGCCATAATTCTCCTCCAATTTTCCAATCGCTTTAAGCACCTGTTTCACTTGGTATGATTTAGCCTTCCCCTTGTCATTCTGAATATTCACACGTGGATCGCCTTGCCACGGTGTTTTGTATACTCGGTGACTGCTGCCACCTTGACGAGCTCTTCCGAAATAGAAATCACACACTTTCCACAGGTCACGAAATCTCACTCCCTTCGGATTTTGCTGCATCTTTGCAAGTATTTCTTCAACCTTACCCATTATTAATAATAATATCACTATTGATATCATTGTCAAGATCCAAATTAACAAGGGACACATCCCATTCGTCATGAAGGAGCATATGTTCCTTATATGCTCAAAAAAATCCGTTCGGTAATCCCTCTGACCAAATTATCTCTCTTGAAGAACTCCTGCTATCGCAGGTAGCCCAGCAAGAGGCCCTCACGAGATTACTTGTTGAGAAAGGGATATTCACAAAGGAAGAATTCCTTGAGATGGTGAGTATAGTGAACCGAAAGATGAAGAGAAAAAAACAGTGAAAAAACGAAGGGCACTTCTTAAGCTTATTTTCCTATTAGCAGTTCCCCTGCTGATTGTGGTGGCACTCGCTGCAGGGTTTAAAGAGTTTTACCCCGTTAGAAAGCCCCTGCATTTAGGCTAGAGATGGTAGAAATAGAAAGCATCAGATCCTTATTCCTGCCTGCCGGTAGGCAGGGAGGGCGGGGTCAAAGCCCTGCCCTTTCTAACGGGGTAAACTGGATAGCCCTTATTTTCATGCTAATCTGCTCCGTCTTTATATTTCTAATTTTCGT